>Ga0307512_10007013_pt1 | contig 11238 bp, 9 predicted proteins | sample 14_EM_MG_FD_200267 | JGI IMG/M metagenome (GOLD analysis project Ga0307512, IMG submission 200267) | Populus trichocarpa ectomycorrhiza microbial communities from riparian zone in the Pacific Northwest, United States - 14_EM | ecosystem: Host-associated > Plants > Roots > Unclassified | place... | reverse complement strand
GAGACCCCGGGGTAGATAGACAGCATCTCATTTTCATCTCATCTTGTCATACAACGAAAATACACACTCTATCTTTCCCAACTTTTGGTCTCACTCGCTCTTTCCGTGGATCCACGCAATTGCGTGGGTCCTCACGGCCGGGTAGTATCATATCTTCTCACCTTCTTCCTACGCTCCTCGAGCTTAACGTAGAAGGAACGCGAGGTGAGATTTTCGCAGTGTCACCCATTGCATTGCAATCCCGATGCAAGCGTGTACCCAATGAACCCATTCCGAAGTATGGTCACAGTTGGCCACAACGCCAGAGTGTTTGTCTAAACTAGGAGACCGACAGAGTGAGAAGAAACGGCGAAACGGCGATCGGAGGGCGATATGCAACGCGACGCGTGGTCTTGACGCCGGGCGCTGAGTAATCCGCCACCGGGGTGTCTCTGACGGCTCTGAAGGAGCGCGTCCACTCTGACGGAGCCATTCCACCAGGACGGAAATGTTCTTTGCTGATGCTGCTCATTGGATTGAGTTAGTATGCATTGCAATGTCAGTCTCGTATAGTATACGAGCTGACGCATCAAGTTTGATGATGACATAGTATCGGTTGGTCTCCGACTAAATCTATGACGCACGCCAAATAGCCTTTAAGGTGAGGCATCAATTTGCGATAAGCGCTGCCAACTATTTTGTTGGCTGACGTTTCATCTACTGGCACAAACGGGCAGTAAGATTTCTAAGTTCAAGTTTCATCTGACATGTTGTCTGACATGATATCATGCAATGGATGGCCTGATTCTTATCAGTAGTGTAACGCTTTGAAACCACATTGCATGAACACGATAACCTATTGGGAAGCGTGGCACTATATTCCGGGCGCATGCTTGCAATGCATCGATACGGCTGCGATAAGCTATCAGGAGCTCCGTATTCATAGCATGTAGGCGCGGGTGGTATTAGCACCCCGAACACCACTATAAAGAGACGGCATTGCTCCGGCACTGAGAAGAACAAGCTCAAGCAGCAATCCACAGTCAAACATTCAGAACACCGAAGACGATCTTGAAATATTATTAAGAATTCTACCTATTAGAAATCATTAACCATTACTTCAATTATCCACGCAAGTGATTACACGTTGTATGCCTGGACACAGGTTGACACGATCCGAGTACGCGCTGCAATGAGTAGTCGAAGATTTCGGCAATCATCTCTTCTGTTTGGAAGAGCAACGTTTAACCCACACCTACCAAGTGGTTATATGTTTTCGCGAACTAGAGACCATCGATTATCTGGTGCTCGAATATCTGAACACCAGAGCATTACCATTCGAGGAATATTCCGAGGCGTGGTTGTTCGACGGAGAGGTATAAGGTATATATACCGAGGAGACGGGCTTTGGACCAGGATCCGACCGAGTGCTCTTGCAACAGTGGTGCAACAGGTTGAGTCTTAGGATAAGATGAGGAAAGAAAGAGATTTCTTAGATAGGCGGCTGTACTCAATTCAATCAATATTGTATTGATTATTGGGATTAAGCACCCCCATAACAAATAAGAACTGAAAACAACAATAATATTTCAGCTTAATTTTCGCAGGTAGGTATCGTTTGTGCTTGTGGGGCCACCCTTTTCAATGCCGGAGCATTGCTGTCTCTTTATAGCTTTCTTGTAATATATGATTGGTTTTGCAGAGCTACTCTCCTCGCAAGGCCATAATCGTCAATCAAGGATTGCTATGATCTCGTCTGTCACATTGTAGATTACTCATATAGTGAGCTAATCTTGTTTGATTGCAACCATGCATCCCAAAGGTTATCGTGTACTTGCATGATTGGTTTTGAAGAATTGCGCTCCTGATAAGAATCAGGCCATCATCTGCAATAAGACTTAATCAAACAGTAACTTCAACTTTGATATCTTGCAACTCATAATTTCAGATAGTTGAAACAACTCCTCGCCTAACATGGTTATTTCGAGTGCTTTATGCAGTTTGCTTTATCATATAGATTAAGCGGCAACCTCACCATTATGGCTATTTGACATAACAGCATCAGAGACTTACGTGGTGGCCCATCAATGCTCTGTCCACATTCGACTTTGACGTACCACTCAGAACAATATCTGATAGTAGTTTGCTTTGCTCGTATATGCCCACCAGGGCAGTCGCAGGCTCCGGGACTTAATTGCTTGCCCACGCCTTAATCAAACAGACACACAATGCATAGGCCGAGACTATTCTCTTTGCCCGGGGCGTACCCAATGTATTCCGATTCCCCTGGGAAACTGCATGGAGTCCTACTTACTTGCATATTGGCTATCGTCTGCCTGACACATCGTTCGCAGAGGAAAGAGGTATAAACACCTCTCGATTCTCCGCTGGTATAGAGGGTAACCTTCTCACGACGGAGAACTAGCCTTAACAATATATTCACATTGGAAAGCTATTCTACATTGTATTCTATTCTGATTACTTTCTGTGCCTGAGTGAAGCTTCGAAGTGAACCAGCTAGTAGTCCTTGTATAAGTCCAATATCAAGTCCGATAGCGATAAAAGATAAGGGGATACTTAGAAGGGATACTTCTAGTTGAGTGTACCTTGGAGTCAATTCCTCCCGCGTTACATTATATTGTTATATAAAATCTCTGTCGAACATCACCTCATGATATTCGCGATCCGCTTTATCATTTCCTATACCCTACTCTATTCATATATTGTCCACACCATCCAAACCTACTTCAATACCCCTCCTACCGAAACCTTCTCTGATAGTCCTGAGTTCAAAATCTCTGATCCCTGGGATTCCCTGACTGAGGAATAATATATTGAAGATATTCTCGAAAACTCCTGCAAGGATCCAGACTGCTCTGATTCCGAGCCCAGACCATTCGACATCTTTGGAAACAAATCAGGCAATTATATTGGTCATTACTATCAGGCAGGAGGAAAGACTAAACATTGCATAGTTATCAAGCAATAGACTATGTCTTCATCAGAGGTACAGTGGTTAATGGTGGAGTGGAGGGGTAATGTTTTGGTCCCCAGAGAAACAGGCGGAAAAACAGTGGAACAATATCAGCCAATTACCAATGAACAGGTTCCCATATGGGCAGTTGAGTTGTACAATCGATTAACTGCAGACTTGGATGGAATGGAAGCCCTCATCTCAGAATCCATATTGAAATCTGTAAATGTTCAATAAGATGTGCCTCAGCTGGTGGATGCTTATATGTTGATGATCAGCAAACAGAATACCTACTATTATCAAATGACCAAGGGAGTCGAAGCCTTGTGCCACAATGTGTACGCTCAATACACAGAGATCATCCTTCAGTCTCAGATCTTTGCATCCAATGTCAAAGGAGGAATGGCAGTGATTGTAGCCAAAGCATCTCAAGATTACGAGAATCTGAAAGATGCATTCAATGCCCAAATCTCACGCAACAATAGTGGATGGGCCAGAATAGCTGCAGTACTCAGAGAAAGACAAGGTGCTGAAAATGCATTGGCAGTTCGGTTGGAAGCTAAAAGGATACAAATGGAAGAAAATAAGCAGAACGCTGAAAGAACAATGGCAAGGGTACAGAATACACAACGAATGGAAATGGAGGGCAATGAGAAAAAGCCAGAGGATGACTTGAGGAAGCAACGAGTAGAGTTGGCTTCAACTAGAAGAGAAATGAAAGCCAATAAGAAACAATGGCAGCGGGCCATTACAGAATTCCAGAAGCAGCTCGAAGAAAAACTCAAGGAAGTTCCAAAACAAACCCAATGCTCCATCGGATCTCTGGCGAAATCAGTTGCAGATGACGATAAACCTGAGAACCCAGAAGGAAACCCAAACCAACCTAACGATGGAGCCTTTATGGAAACCCCAAGTGGTATCAAATGGATTTACAGTGAAGAAAGTGGGAGATGGGAAATCGTCAAAGACAGAAATGCTGATGATGTATTCCTACCACCTTCTACATCACCATCTAGTAAGGCAGAAAGTGGGGGAGAGGGTCCCTCCGGACGCGGAGGAGGAGGAGCGGGCGGAAGAGGCAATGAGAATCTGGTTGTGAACTCAGATTAGCCACCGCTTCCCCCATTTCCCACTGGAAATGACCCGCATGACAGTTCGTTCTCATCAGATAGCAGCAATACCCCCAGAAGGCGTGGCCTAGGAGGATTACCGCTGCTACCACCAGGAGGTTCTACCATATACTGTGGTTCTGTTCAAGGACGCAGTCGTGGCCGAAAGCACGAAAGTAACAAGAGCCAAATGGAGCTCCCGAAAGTGTTCAAAAGATATCCATCAGATGAAATCCTCCCATATTGAAAGTGGTTCCACTCAGTCGAATACTACATGAAGTGGCATCATACAGACCTCGCAGATGATATTGACAAGATTATTTGGATTGGAGCTGTAATGGCTGGAAAGGCTGGAACTTGGTATGATGCAAGAGCTGAGTATATGAAAAAATACTTCAAGGTGGACGAATGGAACCCATGTATAAGTGCAATGGAAGAAAGGTTCCTCGATAGACAAGAAGCAAGAATAGCCATAGGTATAATGTGGGAACCCAAGTACAAGGGAGATATTGAGAGCTACCTAACGGACATGGAAACTCTCAATTACAAGGTCTGCCTAGTTGGCACCCCCAGGAGAACCTTGCTTAGAGATGGGCTTTCAGAAGATCTCCAACATCACCTGTCAACCACCAAATGACAGCCTCGAAATGACATCGATTATGTGGACAGTGTCCAAAGAGTTGGACTTGCAATGGAGGAATACCTGATGCTACAGATCAACCAATCTTTGAGGGATAATATTTGAAGTCTTAAGAAAAAAGACAAGAAAAGGAAGCATCTGGAGGAGGGGGATCAAACAGAAGACAAACCCAAGAATCGTGGATCAGGAGGGAAGTCTGGCTCCAAGAAACCCAAAAAGAGGACAAGAATAAGAGTCAGACTCCTGTACATATGGACAAGAAGAAGGCCCTGGAAGGAATCACCCCTTCCCTTGTTGAAGTATGATTTGAAAAGGGCGAGTGTGCTCACTGTGGCATAGACAACCACACTTGGAAGATCTGCCCAAAATCAATCATGGCTTCATCCACTAATGGCTAAAGGCCACAATCCAAAGATGACCATCCAAAAAATATCTTGTCCGTGGCAGGAGCAGCCGGGAATAAGCCCAAGGCTCACGTCTCTGCATCTAAATGAGTTTGCGACGTAGACTGTAATGATAAGATGATCATTGATTCAAGGACACTGTGGTACAAGTCCTAGCATATAGAGGCAGTGGTACTGATCTATATGGAAAAGAAGGGGATGGAAACGATAGTGTTTTCCTTATATAGCTTGCTCAATTGAGATTGAATAAAAAAGAGGGCTGAGGATGAGTTTAGTACTCGAAATGTGCTGGCCACATAGCATTCAGTTGAAATGTAAAGTGACCATACATACACACCTATCGATACACTATAACTCTTACCAGTCGATTACTCACGACCCATTGTGGCCGGAGCGGTGTCAAAATGCAGTTCATCATGGGTACCCCACGAAAACGGAAGGCTTCGCCGTTGAGCAATTCGATATCTCTGAAGAAACCAAAACAAGCTCCACCCGAACCCAAGTCAGGTTGGAGACCTGGAGTAAAGATGATGATCTCATTTCCAGGAAGGAAGAACATTCCGGCAAAGGTGCCAGTCGATTCTGGATGTACTACACCCACTGCCTCAGAATAATGGATTGAAGAGATTAATGACCAATTTGTTATCTGCACAGAGCAGAAGGAAATTCAGAACTTTGCTGGAGATACAGTAGAGGATTGCGGATGGTGTTATACCTGCCCAATCACCTGTCAACATGGAGACCACTACTCCAAGGAGACCTTTGAGATAGGTCCGATGGATGATTCCTGCGATCTGATGCTTCCATATTGGTGGATCGTTAAACATAAAGCCATGGGATTCACAGATGGAGGAATAATTAGCTTTGAGAGCAAGGAATGCAAGAAGACATGCACAAGGCATGACTGCAATTCATTCACTATTGAAATCGATGATACCATATTAGATTTCGGGAATAATCCTAGATGGATTGGAAATATTGGAAACTGCCAAATCTATAACAAGGACGAAATGGAAATCGATTGGATTGATAGGATTCCATGGCAGTATCGAGATTGTCAGTCTCTGTATAATGGAGAAGTCTCCAACATTTTGCAACCTCACTGATTATTTGATCATGCCATTGATATCCAAGCAGGAAAAGAACCCCCTTGGGGACCTATCTACGCTCTGTCAGAGAAACAGTTATCAGTACTTAAGGAATACATCATAGAAATGCTCGACCAGGGTAGGATCCGCCCAAGGAAGTGACCAGCAGGTACATCTATCCTCTTTGTTCCAAAGCCTCATGGCAGAGGTCTACGATTGGGTATAGACGATCATGGTCTTAATAAGGTCACCATTATTAATCGGAGACCACTGCCTTTGATGAATGAACTTCAGGATAGAATACAGGGTGCTAGGGTGTTTACCAAGATTGACCTTAAGGCTGGACTCCACCTCATCCGAGTCAAGGAGGAACATGAGTGGAAGCCAGCATTTCGTACGAGATATGGTCGATATGAATATTCCGTCATGACCTTTGGTCTTAGGAATGGCCCAGCGATATTTAACGATGCCATGGAAATAATCTTCAGGGATATGCTCGATAGAGCACTCTGCATCTACATGAATGAATTTTTGATCTATTCAGAAACGGAAGAAGAACATACCCAAATAGTCCTGGAAGTACTCCGCCGATTGAAGGAAAACAACCTTGCAATCGCACCAGACAAGTGTGTATGGCATGCTTCTAGGGTTGAACTTCTTGGATATATTATATCTGTAGAGGGAATTGAAATGGCACTGGATAGGATCGAGACTATTCTGGAATGGCCAAAGCACGAATGCAAACAAGACATACAGATGTTCTTGGGATTCGCCAACTTCTGTCGACGATTCTTTGTGGGATTTGCAACACAAATGAAGCCTATTACAGATCTTCTCAGGAACGGTGTTCCATATGAGTGGTCTCATGAATGTGCTGAAGCATTTCAGGACTTCAAGGACCAGGTTACGAAGGCTCCAATGCTAAAGGATTTCGAATCTATGTGCCAAATTGTTGTGGAAACCGATGCAAGTGATTTTGCTATTGGTGCTCTACACTCTCAAGTTAATGATGGACGATTACACCCCATTGCATTTTATTCCAGGAAGATGCACAAAGCAGAGATCAATTATGATATCCATGATAAGGAACTACTCGCAATAGTAGCCGCATTGAAGGAGTGGAGACGTTACCTCAAAGAAGCTCACCATCAGATTCAGATCTATACAGACCATAAAAATCTCGAATATTTTACTACTACAAAGATCTTGAATAAACAACAGGCAAGATGGGCACAAGAGCTAGCAGGCTATGATTTTAAAATATTTCACCGTCCAGGAAGTGCAAATGGAAAACCTGATGCATTATCTAGGCGTTCTGAGTATCGCCCAAAAAAAGGGGGAGGTAGCATTGAGGAAAATGAAAATCAACCTATCCACCAAGTCCTCAGACCAGACCAACTTATGTCAGTTGAGGGAGACTATGTTTGGATGTGAGCAGCTAGAGCTAAGAACTCCCCAATAATGGTTTCATCTTGTGAGTTAAGAGCGGAACCGATTATCCTTTCGTCCCAAAAATTGAATGCCATACCTGTGGTCAAATTCGATAAACATATGTACCCGAATGTAATCTCATCTGGTCAGGATGACGAAGATTGGCTTAAGGCATATGACAAGGCATTGGAAGCAAAGGCGGATGCAGATATCACACTTGAGGATGAAGTCCTCTGGTTCAAGGGAAGGCTATGGGCTCCCGATAGCGTGGATCTCAGAAAGATGATTCTACAGCAAGTATATGACTGTAAAGTAGCTGGCCACATGGGCCTGGAAAAGACGATTGAACTTGTATGAAGAAACTTCTTCTGGCCTCGGATGGATCAAAGGATTGAAGACTACGTCCACTCATGTCCTGATTGGCAAAAGATTAAGGCAGCACATCATGCACATTATGGACTACTGCAGCCACTGGAGCTAGTGTACAGACCTTGGGATGAAATATCCATGGATTTTATTGTGGACCTACCAGTATCAAATGGGTGCTCATCCATATGGGTGTTAGTTGACCGCTTCACAAAGATGTCACACTTTATTCCCCTAAAGGACAGAGAAAACAACGCACCAGATTTGGTTCACATATTCCTAAGGGAGCTATGGAGACACCATGGAATACCATCTACAATACCTCGGATAGAGACACAAGGTTTACATCCACCATTTGGAAGGGTATCATGGACACATTGGGAATCAAATCCAAGATGTTGTTAGGGGTTCTCCCTTGACAGTGTCTATGTAACCCGAGATAACCAATGATGGGTACTTGACAGTAACCTTCGGGTTATCTGTCTTGCAAAACACCTACCCTAGGCATCCTCAGAACTTTCAGTTACAATTACCTTTAGTGGGGTATGAGTGAGACACGTCTCGATTGGATAGAGGAGTTCCAACCTCTAGCGGATTCATTGGAAGATCAATACTTAGGTAGCTCTGATTTGATGATGCAATAACACTGCCAGATCGAAAGGGCTAAGGTCCTGCCAAGCGTGTTGTTTTCAACCAGATTCATTTCCAGATACTAGCGGGATTAGTCTGATGGGACTGGAGATTACTCCAACTCCCAGACAAGGCAGTCGTTAGCCTAAGCTCTAAAGTGGGACCTTAAGCCCAACCTCTTATGCGAGGTTGGTTACTGGGCACTCCCCAGTCAAAGAGAACTATCTCAGCCTGAGCTGGGTGTGACTGAGGGATTATGACATTGGCTGATGAAATGAGGCCTGAAGCATCCCCGCACATTGGTTTGTGATGGTATGGCAACTGCGAGTGTGGCTTGCTTTAAACATGCATGCGTACGTGTTCTTTAATCTACATTGGCATAGAATCAGTTGGTCACTGAGCAAATCTATGACACATCAGTACAGCAGTATTGATTGCGGAAAGCGCGTTCCGACTATGTTCGGATACGTGTTCCGATTACCTTCCATATGAGAGTGAGATGTCGAAGTTGAAGTTCTGATCTGATATATGATATTGTCCGATGGATGGCCTGATTCTTATCCGGAGCGTAATGCTTTGAAACCACATTGCATGAACACGATAACCATTAGGATTCGTGGCAATCTCTACATCAGCAAAAAACATTTCCGTCCGGGCGGAATGGCTCCGTCAGAGTGGACGCGCTCTGTCAGAGCCGTCAGAGACACCGCGGTGGCAGATTACTCAGCGCCCGGCATCAATACCACGCGTCGCGTTGCATATCGCCCTCCGAGCGCCGTTTCCCCGTTTCTTCTCCCTCTGTCGGTCTCCTATTTTAGACAAACACTCTGGCGTTGTGGCCAACTGTGACCATACGTCGGAATGGGTTCATTGGGTACACGCTTGCATCGGGATTGCAATGCAATGGGTGACGCTGCGAAAATCTCACCTTGCGTTCCTTCTATGTTAAGCTCGAGGAGTGTAGGAAGAAGGTGAGAAGATATGATATAACCCGGCCGTGAGGACCCACGCAATTGCGTGGATCCACCGAAAGAGCGAGTGAGACCAAAAGTTGGGAAAGATAGAGTGTGTATTTTCGTTGTATGACAAGATGAGATGAAAATGAGATGCTGTCTATCTACCCCGGGGTCTCCCGAATATATACTCCGCGTCGCTCATTCCACCTCCGTTACCCCTGTATCTCCGTACACCCACCGTCACTCCTCCACAATATACTTGGAGGCCGGGATCGATCAAGTTTGGAGATGCATTGGGAGGCCGTGATCGATCGAGTTTGGAGATGCACTTTGAGGCCGAGATGGAGTGAACTCAGAGATGCACTGGGAGGCCGTGATCGAGCGAGTTTGGAGATGCACTTGGAGAGCGAGATTGAGTGAACTCACAGATGCACTTGGAGGCCGTGATCGAGTGAGTTTGGACATGCACTTGGAGGCCGAGATCGAGTGAACTCAGAGATGCACTCTGAGGCTGTGACCAAGCGAGTGTGGAGATGCACTTGCAGTCTATGATCGAGCGAGATTGGAGGAGTACTTGGAGGCGGTCGATTTGGAGGGAGGTGCGACGGCAGCTGAGACTCTATTCATTGGTTAACTTGTAATTGGATCAGAAACTGGCTTGGAGCGGGAGAATGTCGATCTTGGGATGATGCAGTACTTGGTGTATGCTGTACTCGGTGTTAACTCATGATTATGGCAAGGAGAGATAGAGAGGGATGACTTAACTTCGTGTTCTTAGGTGATGGTAGAGTTGAGCACAAGAAAGAGAGAGATCCGAGGAGATGGGGGAAATCATCATGAGAAACTGGGACTTAGAGAATTTCGTGTGCGAGTCAATTGACCATCCCCGATATGGCAGGTACGAGTCCTGATCCAGCGGGTAATAACACCGATACGAGGTCTTCTAAACCCAATCAGGCAAGTCATTCCCCTGATTTCTCATTGCCGCTCGTATCCTCCATATCATTCTCATCTTCATCTCCCATCTCTCTCTTTCTCGTCCACAACTCTACCATCATCGCAAGAATACAAAGTTCATTCATCCCTCTCTATCTCTCCATGCCATGATCATGAGTTAACACCGAGTACAGCATACACCTAAGATTGTCTGTCGTCCCTTCATTCCCGCGATTTCGAGTTGACCCCTGAATGTAGCGTGAGCCTCCAGCGTACCTCCCTACCGATCGACCGCCACCAGCCAGTTCTCCATAAGAGCTTCAAAGGTAAAGTCACCTTGTCACATTCCCATGGTTGAGAGTTAACTAACTGATGAATTGAGTCCCGGCGCGCCGTCCATCGGCCGCCTCCAAGTACTCGTCCAATCTCGCTCGATCACGGCCTCGAAGTGTATCTACAAACTCGCTCGATCACGGCCTCCAAGTGCATCTCCAAACTCGCTCGATCACAGCCTCCAAGTGTATCTCCAGACTCGCTTGATTACGGCCTGCAAGTTCGCACGATCATGGCCTCCAAGTGCATCTCCAAACTCGCTCGATCCTGGCCTCTAAGTGCATCTCTGAGTTCACTCGATCTTAGTCTCCAAGTGCATCTCTGAGTTCACTCAATCTCCGTCTCCAAGTGCATCTCAAACACGCTCGATCAAGTATATCTTCAAGGAGCGA
>Ga0307512_10007012_pt1 | contig 11239 bp, 8 predicted proteins | sample 14_EM_MG_FD_200267 | JGI IMG/M metagenome (GOLD analysis project Ga0307512, IMG submission 200267) | Populus trichocarpa ectomycorrhiza microbial communities from riparian zone in the Pacific Northwest, United States - 14_EM | ecosystem: Host-associated > Plants > Roots > Unclassified | place... | reverse complement strand
CGACGTGTGGCTGGTGAGCCGCCAGGCCTGGTTCATCGAGCGGATGGCGCACCGGTTCCACCGGCATCCCGCGGTGGCGGGCTGGCTGATCAGCAACGAGATGCCGATCTACGGGCGGCGCCGCGGCGAACCACCCGCCCCGACCGAGGACGTGACCAGCTGGGCGCACCTCATGACCCAGGCGGTCCGGGCAGGCGGCGCGACCCAGCCCGTGTCGCTCGGCGACGGCGCATGGGGCATCGAGGTGACCGGTGTGGACAACGGGTTCTCGGTGCGCGGCACGGATCCCTTCGTCGACTTCGTCGGGCCGCACGTCTACCGGATGGACACAGATCCCGTCCGGCAGCACCTGACCGCGGCCTTCATCTGCGAGCTGGCGGCGGTGACGGGCAAGCCGGTGGTGCTCGAGGAGTTCGGCACGTCCAGCGACTGGGCCTCCGACGACAACGCCGCGCACTACTACCGGCAGAGCCTGCACAACACGCTGCTGGCCGGCGCGTCCGGCTGGCTCGCCTGGAACAACACCGACTACGACCACCTGGAGAACCAGGACCCCTACCGCCACCACCCGTTCGAGATGCACTTCGGCGTCACCACTCAGGAAGGTGTCCCCAAACCGCAGCTTCTCGAGCTGCGCCGGTTCGGTGAGCTGCTCGCCACGGTCGACTTCCCCGGACTGCGCCGTGAGGACAGCCAGACCGCGCTGGTCGTGCCGTCCTACCTGGAGCGCGGCTACCCGTACGGCTTCCAGGACGACCGTGAGCTGATCTTCGGCTCGCTGCGGCAGGCCTACGTGGCCGCGCGGGAGGCCGACCTCCCGGTCGCGTTCGCCCGCGAGGAGGACGGCCTGGGCGACGACGCGTCGCTGTACCTGCTGCCATCCTGCCGGCAGGTGCTCGCGCCGACCCTGCGTCGGCTCGGTGACCAGGCGACCGTGTACCTGTCGTACTGCTCCGGGACCCACGACCGGCATCGCGGTCCCTGGTTTCCCCACCTCGACGAGATGTTCGGCGTCGAGCACCAGCTCGCCTACGGCCTCGCCAACCCGATCGAGGACGAGGTCGTCGAACTCACGTTCGTGACCGGGTTCGGCGGCGTTCCTCCGGGAGAGGTGCTGCGTTTCCGCGCCGGCGGCAACGAGCACAGCCGCGCGTACCTGCCGGTCGAACCCAGGGGAGCCGAGGTCGTCGCCGTCGACGGACGGGGGCGCCCGGCCCTGCTGCGCTACCGGAACAGGGTGCTCTGCACCTACCCACTGGAACACATGGCCGCGATGAACGCCCAGGTCAACCCCGAGCCGACGTACCGGATCTACGACGCGCTGGCGTCAGTGGCCGGCGTGCACCGGGCCGTGCGCAGTGGCGACCCACGCGTCCTCACCGAGACCATGACCCATGTCGACGGCCGCCGGTTCGTGTGGTTCGTCAGCCAGCATCCCGGCGAGGTCACGGTCGCGCCGGTTCTGTCCGGAGTCACGCTGCACACCCTCGACACCGGCGAACCCGTCACCGAGGTCACCCTCGCGCCCTACGACGTCCAGGTGCGGTCAGTCACCCTTCCGCTGTTCGGGTAGGCGGCGCAGGCCGTCCAGGACGCGTTGCATCAGTTCGATGTCAGGCGACTGGAACTGGAGCTCGAGCGGCTCCGGGTCGGGCTCCTCCGGCGGTGGCTTCGGCTGTGGCTTCGGCTTCAGGGTCCCCCGAGTGACGAGGTACAGCGTCGGCACGGCGATCGTCAGCATGCGGGGCAACCGGTACTCGGCGCCCTCCCGCAGGACCCGGTCGCGGATGCTCATGACCGACCGGCGCCCCCGCACCACGTCGCCACCGTCGTGCCGGCCGCCGGTCGGCTTCTGGTTGAACGACAGCCCGCACAGTGCCGCGAGGGCGGACACGACCACGACGACGGCGATCTGCCAGTAGACGGAGCTCATGAACTCAACCGGCAACGGGCGAAGTGTCTGCGTGGCATCTGGCGTCGACTCCCGTCATGGTGGTCAGCGCGGTTTTCACCTTGTACACGAGATCAAGAGGGAAGCCGTTCACTTTCTTTCCGAGTTGCCGATCCGCCCCGCGCGTGGCTCGGGGCGGATCGGCGCCATGCGTCGCGTCAGGCGTGCCAGCGGAACCCGGACAGGCCGAACGCGGTCCGGTTGAGACTGTCCTCGATGCCGGTGAACCCTTCCAGCGGGCGGAAGACGTCCGTGGTGAGGTCGGTGTCGGTGTCGTCGGCGGTGCCGCCGACGCCGTCCGGGCCGACGCCGAAGAAGTTGGCGATGTTGGCGCCGCCCGCGTCCATGAGGTTCGTCGTGGCGTTGGTGTTGTCGGTGTGCCAGCTACCCACGTAGTGCCCGATCTCGTGGGCGACGACGTTGCCGATGGCCCGGCCGATGAACGCGATCCGGTCGCTTTGCGGCGTCAGGTAGGTGTTGAGGGAGACCGCGGGCCCGGCAGGCTGGGCGAGGAAGTCCTGCAGCACCAGTGCGGTCTCCTCCTGCGCGAAGTTGCCGGGGTCGATGGACTCGGCGATGCCGACCGTGGCGAACCCGACCTCCTCCGTGGTGCCACCGACGACCACCCGGCTCACGTTCTGGCGGCCCCAGAGGTCGGGGTGGTTCAGCGAGTCGAGGACCACCAGCCGGGTGGTGGGGTTGTTGCCCTTGGCGGCGACGTCCTCGGCGAGGTTCTCCCGGACGGTGCGCACGATCTGGCGAACCAGGGCCGGCTCGTCCGCCGCGGACAGGCCCCACTGGGCGAGGAACGTCGAGAACGGGCTCAGCGTGCGGACGCCGGGGTTGGGGTCGACCTCGAACTTCGCCATGTCGACCGTGGCGCCGTCGAAGTCGAGGAAGATCGTCTGCGGCGCTCGCTCACGCTCCAGCGGGGGCCGGTGCGCCTGGACGGCGACCTCGTAGTCGCCGTCGCCCGTCGCGACCGCCAGGTAGTACGTCCCGCCGGTGGCGGCCACGTGGTCGGCGACCGCGTTGCCGCCCCGGGGCAGCGGCGAGGCCTCCGGGTACAGGCTGGAGAAGTCCTGCGCCGAGCCCTGCAGCTGGACCCCGGCGGGGTCGAAGATCGTCAGCTGGCGCCCTTCCCCGGTGACCTGGGCCGCGAAGACGTCGCCGGCCCGCAGTTCGAACCGGTAGACGTCCACGTCGGCCGTGTCCGCGGTGGGGGACAGGTGGCCGAGGATCCGCGCGGCCGGTGTGTGTCCGGAGCCGGTGCCGAAGCCGCGCAGCCGCTCCGCCTGTGCCAGCGTGTCGTTGGCGCCGAGCACGCCGGCCGGCTCGACCTCACGCGCCACCGGCGCCGAGGTGTCCACTGTGGACGCTCGGGCCGCGGACCGGTCGGCCATTCGCTGCCGCCAGGCGGCGTAGTCCGCGGGCGACGCGTCGGGCAGCCAGGACAGGTACGGGTTCGGACTGCTCAGGGGAGCGGGGTCCGCGACCGCTGCCGGGGTGGGGAGTACGGACAGGCCGACTATGGCGGCGGCGAGAAGGGGGGTGACACGCATGACGAAAACGTCTCATTGGTCCGATGTGGGGGCAATGAGCCGTTCGGCCGAGCCGGGTTCACCCAACTGCTGTTCTGGCAGGTCAGCGCGCTCGCGTGAGGGTGGTGTCGGGGAGGGGCGTGAGCCCGTCGTCGGTCGCCTGTTCGATGGTCGCCACGGCGGTTCGGCCGGCCAGGCGGACCGTGGTGACGGCGTTGCCGAAGTGCGGGCCTGAGACGTTGGTCCAGTCGACGGGGGCGGCCGGCACGCCGGCGCGCCTGGCCCACCAGCGGACCACGGTGGACAGTGGCGGCCACCAGCCGGCGCGGAAGACCAGGCGCATGAACCACGGCACGGTGTTGTGGATGGGCGAGCAGGTGAGCTGGTAGACGACCGAGGACACCGGGTCGGGGAAGGTGGCGTGCGCGATGTAGGCGTGGTGCACGTCGCCGGAGAGGACCGCGATGGTCGCCGGTGGGTCGGGTTGGCGTCCCACTCGGGCGATGAGCCTGGTCAGCCGGTCGAAGGAGGCGCGGAACGCGGCCCAGTGCTCCAGGTCGAGGGTCTGCCGGATCCACTCGGCGAACCGGCCGCGCCAGCCGGGGCGGCGGCACGCGCGTTCGTTGATCGACTGCAGGTGGGACAGGCTGTTGGGCAGCAGCCAGGGCAGCGAGGACCCGATGAGCAGGTGGTCGAAGTCGCCGACGGCGTTGTCCTCGATCCAGGCGAACTCGTCCTCGTCGACCATCGACCGGGCGCCGCCGGCGAGGATGCGGCCGGCGCGGGTGTCGATGACCAGCAGGCGGGTCCTGCCGAAGTCGCGGCGGTAGCTCCACCGGGCGCCCTTGGTGCCGTCGACCTCGTTGTCGGCCTCGTCGGCGAACGCGACGAGCAACTCGGCGTTGTCCCCGTCGGACCCGGTGACCTTCTGGAAGGTCGGGTCGGCGGCGAGGTCGGCTGGGGCGAGGTTCCCGATGTGCTGGTAGACCCAGTAGGACGCGATCGCGCCACGCAGCCGTTCCGACCACCACGGCTGCTGGCGCATGCTTTGCTGCCAGGTGTGGGAGGTGTTCCAGTCGTCCCGGACGTCGTGGTCGTCGAAGATCATCGAGGTGGGCACCGTGGACAGCAGCCAGCGCACCGGCGGCTCGGCCCAGGACTCGTGGTAGAGGTGGGCGTACTCGGCGAAGTCAGCCACTTCGTTGCCCGGTGGCTTGCTCGTGTCGCGCCGCTCCGCGAGCCATCGCTGGGTGGCTTCGGTGGTCTCGTCGGCATAGACCTGGTCGCCGACCAGCAGCAGCGCCTGCGGCCAGTCGGACTCGTCGAGCGACGTCATCCGTTCCGCGTAGGCGGACAGGGCGTCCGTGCCGAGCGCGTCGTGCTCGTGGGGTTTGCGGCAGGAGCCGAACACCAGCCGGACCGGATCGTCCTGTATGGACAGTGTGCGGATCCGGCTTGGCGGGAAAGTCGAGTTCGGTCGCGGCCACACCGGCTCGTCGTCGAGCCGCACCTCGTAGGCGGTGCTGGTGCCCGGTCGCAGGTCGGTGAGCACCACCAGGGCGTAGTGGTGGCCGGACACCTCGAAGGTGCGGGTCGAGGTGTCCAGGACCTCGACCGCGCATGGACCGTCGGTCTCCACCCACACCGTCGCCGAACGCTCGTCGACGTGTCGGAGCAGAGGCCCGAGAATCAGACCGGTCATGCTCGGACCGTATACGCTCGCATGGCGTCGGGGATACCCAAGAGCACGTGCCGCCACACCCGGGCGCGCCGGATTCAGAGCTTGTGGCCGTCGTGGGTGAAGCGGGCGCGTTGGTCGTCGGTGACCTCGACGCCGAAGGAGGACAGACCAGTGAGGCCGTCGATGCTCTCGAGGTTGTTCACGTCGCAGTAGGCGCGGATCGCGTCCGGGCCGTCCTGGCGCAACCACGCGTCGGCCGTCCTGTACAGCGCGCGGCGCTCGTCCCGATAGTCCATTCGCGGCACGACGAAACCACACGAGTCGGCGATCCTGGTGATATCGACGCGGATCATGCCGCGGACCGACGGGCGGGCCTCGTCAGGCAGGTCGAAGTGGGCGAGCAACTCGGTGAAGCGGGGGTCGGTCATCTCGACCACCTCACCGCGGCCATGGACGCGGATGACCATCGGCGGGCCGTCGAACGCGCACCACATCAGGACGATCCGTCCGTTCTGCTTCAGGTGCGCCACCGTCTCGATGCCGCTGCCGAACAGGTCCACATAGGCCAGCTCGTGCGGGCCGAGCACGGCCAGGGTGCCCTTGCCGCCCTTGGGTGACAGGTTGAGGTGACCGTCGTCGCCGCTGGGCGCCGTCGCCACGAAGAACATCGGCTGACGCCTGATCCACTCGCGCAGCCGGTCGTCGAGCTCAGGGAACACCGTGCCCATCGTCATTCCTTCCGTGCGACGCGGCGCATCGCCGTGGCGAGCATCGGGTTCACGCCGTCGAGCGTGGCCACGACGCCGCGCACGTCCTCGGCGGGTTTCTCCTGGCTCAGCTTCGCCTTGCCCACCACCCGGTCGGGCACCAGCCGGAATCCGGTGACCCCGCCGGCGATCCGGTGCGCGTAGGCGGCCACGCTGTCCAGCCGCCATTGGCACTGTTCGAAATGGTCGACCGTCCGGTCGAGCACGGCGTAGGTCTCGTCCCCGTCGAGGGGCTCCGGCCTTCCGTGCAGGTGCACCACCACGAAGTTCCAGGTCGGCACGTACGGGCCACCCGCGTAGAACCTCGGCGACACGTAACCGTGCGGACCCTGCACGACCAGCACCGTGTCGTGCCGGCCCAGCTCGTGCAGGGTGGCGTCGGTGCGGGCGAGATGACCGAGGATCACCAGCCCGTCCCGCGTGGGGTCCACCACGATCGGCAGGTGCGACACCACCAGGCCGCGGTCGGGTGTCGCGGTGACCATCGTGGCCCACCCGTGCGCCGCGACGACCGCGCGTAGCTCGGCCACGTCGGTCATCGCGTAGGTTCGCTGTTCGAGCACTCCACCTCCCTGCGGTGGAAGAGGATTCCTTCCGCGCCAGGCGTGCTGTAGCGGAACTCGTCGTGGCCGGGGGAGAACCTGATCGTCGCGTGTGGACACTCGGCCGAGCCGGGCAGGTCCGCGACGTAGGTGCCGTCATGCTGGCGGCGCAGTGGCGCTTCGCGTGTCGGCCACACCAGCGTCAGCTCGCCGCCGTCGTGGACGAGGCGCACGTGTGTGTCGATCTCGCCGCTGTAGAAGAGTCCCGGCCGGGGGAACAGGTCACCGATGAGCATGTCGCAGAGGCGCTCCGGGTCGATGGACGGGTGGTTGGCGAGCGCGACCGCGGCCAGCCCGCGCTCTGGCAGCACCACCAGGTGACTGCGGAAGCCGGCGTCCGCACCGGAATGCCGCAGCGTGCCAAGGGTGGCGTCCACCCACACGCCGAGGCCGTAGTCACGGACGGGGTGCTCGCCGAGGGCCTTCATCGCGGGTTCGTGAGTCGCCCAGCGGGCGAGGTCCGCGACCGTCGTGTTCAGGCTCGTCGCGCCGGCCGTCGAGTAGGACAGCACCACCCGGCGGTAACCGCCGTCGTACGAGTCAGCTCGGTCCGGCACGACCTCGTGGCAGTCGTCGACGAACCGGGTGTTCGTCATCCCCAGCGGCTCGAAGATCCGGCGCGCGCAGAACTCCCGCAACGACAGCCCGCTCACCGCCGCGACAAGGAGACCGAGCAGCGTGTAACCGGTGTTGCAGTACCGCTGCTGTGTCCCCGGCGGGAAGTTGAGGCCCCGCTGCGCGGCCACCAGACGGACGATGTCACCGGTCGTGATCACGTCCTCCATGCGGCGCCCAGTGGCCTCGAGCAGCTCCCACTGGTCACGCAGCCCGCTGGTGTGCCGGACCAGCTGGTCGACGGTGATCTCCGGGAACGGGAACCAGTCCAGGTGGGTGGCCACCGGATCGTCGAGGGAGAGCTTTCCTTCCGCCGCCAGCAAAGCGACGGCGTAGGCGGTGAACTGCTTGGACACCGACGCGACGTGGAAGACGGTCCGCTCGGTGATCGGCACCCGGTGCTCGAGGTTGGCCAGCCCGCGGCACGCCGTGACGAGCGGCTCGCCGGCACGGACGAGACCGACGGCGCACCCCGGCCCGTCCTGGTCGGGCACGGCGTCGCGAACCAGCTCCTCAGCGTTCATACACCGTTGTCCCGCCGACGATGGTCGACACGACCTCGATCTTCGCGATGCTGGACGAGTCGACCCGGCGCGGATCGTCCGACAGGACGGTGAAATCGGCGTGCTTGCGGGCGGTGATCGTGCCGAAGTCGTGTTCGCGGTGCGCGGCGTGGGCCGCCCCGGTGGTGTAGGTCGCGATGGCCTGCTCGACCGTCAGCCGCTCGTCCGGGCCGGTGACCATGCCCCGGTGCGAGGTCCGGTCGACCATGTACTGGATGCCGACGAGCGGGGAGCCGGCGCCGAGCGGCCGGTCCGAGCTGCCCGCGACCGTGATTCCCCTGTCCAGAAAGGACTTCCCGCGGTACTGCCAGTGCATTCGCTCCACGCCGAGCACGGCGGCGTAGTCCTCGGAGTTGTCGACCAGGAAGCACGGCTGGACCGAGGCGACCACGCCCAGCACGGCCATCCGGTCGAGCTGGTCGTCGCGGGCGATGCCGCAGTGCTCGATCCGGTGCCGGGGGTCCGGGCGGGGATGCGCCCGCTGGGCGGCCTCGATGGCGTCGAGCGCGAGGTCGATGGCCCGGTCGCCGATCGCGTGGATGCCCAGCTGCCAGCCTGCCGCGTGCGCGTCGGCCACGACCGAGGTGATCTCCTCGGCGGGCTGCGCGAGCACGCCGCGGTTGTCGGTGCCTTCGTAGGGCTCGGTCAGCGCGGCCGTGCGGACCATGACCCCGCCGTCGGTGAAGACCTTCACCGCGCCGAGGCCGAGGTGGTCGTCCCCGAAACCGCTGCGCAGGCCCAGGTCGATGCCACGCCGGATGCCGTCGTCGCGATGCGAACCGACCGGGTGCAGCGCATCGGCGGACACCATGAGCTGCACCCGGATCGGCAGCCGTCCCGCGGCGCGGGCCGTCTGGTAGGCCGTGACCTCGACCGGGCTGAAACCGATGGCCAGGGCGCCGACACCGGCCTCCACCGCCGCGGTGATGCCCTGTGCGGCGCACGTCCGTGCCGCACGGTCGATCGCGACCACCATGTCCGATGTGGACAGTGGCAGCCGCAGCTGCCGCGCGAGCATCGTGGCGCGTTCGAACAGCACCCCGGTCGGTTCGCCTGCCGCGTCCCGTTCCACCCCGTCGAGGTCGGGGTGGGCGCCGGGGAAGCCGCTGAGGACGGCCGTGCTCACCACCGCCGCGTGTCCGGAGATGTGGTCGACGATGACCCGGCGGCCACCGGCGGCCCGGTCCAGCTCCGCGCGGCTGAGATGCCGGCCGAGCAGGCGCTGGTCGTAGCCGGCGACGTCGACCCAGGCGTCGGTGTCCATGCCGGCCGCGGCGGCGGCGATCGTGTCGAGTAGCCCGTCGACGGTCGTGGCCGCCGAGACGTCGACCGCGCCCTGGATGAACCCCTCGTTGATCAGGTGGGTGTGGGAGTCGACGAAACCAGGCAGGACCGTGGCGCCGTCCAGGTCGATGGTGCGGCGGGCGGGGAGGCCGTCGACCTCCTCGTCGACACCGACGACACGCCCGGCCCAGATACCGATCGACCGTGCGGCCGGCCGTCGCGGGTCCATGGTCACGACGTTCGCGCCACTGATGCGTAAGTCCAGCACGACGCGAACTATACGTTACAAAGTCTGCGTTGACAGCAAGATCTGTATGTGACATTACTATTGTCCACACACGTCCGAACGGGAGAGTCGATGGCTGGTGCGGTCGAGGCACGATCACCAGGGAGGCTGGCCTGGCGCCGGTTTCGCCGGGATCGGGTCGCGGTCGCCAGTGCCCTGGTCGTCGGGTTGATCCTGCTGGTGTCGATCTTCGCGCCCGCGGTGTGCGCGCTGTTCGGTGTGGACACCGCGCGGCACATCGAGCTGCTCAGCATCGACAACGTCGGCTTCCCCGACGGCGCGTGGGGTGGCGTCAGCGCCGACCACCCCCTCGGCGTCGAGCCCAAGACGGGCCGGGACGTGCTCGCTCTGTTGCTGTACGGCTCCCGTACGTCACTGCTCATCGCGCTCGGCGCCGCCGCGCTGTCGATGGTGTTCGGTGTCGTCGCGGGCCTGTGCGCCGGCTACTTCGGCGGGTGGGTCGACAGCGTGCTGTCCCGGTTCATGGACGTCCTGCGCGCGTTCCCGGTGCTGCTGTTCTCGATCGGCCTGCTGGTCGTCCTCGGTGGCGTCGACCGGCTGTTCTTCCTGAGCGGCAACGGGTTGCGGGCCGCCGTGCTCATCTTCGTGATCGGGTTCTTCGGCTTCCCGTACGTCGGGCGGCTCGTGCGTGGGCACGTGCTCTCGTTGCGGCGCCGCGAGTTCGTCGACGCGGCCAAGGTCCTCGGCGCCTCGCACCGGCGGATCCTCGTCACCGAGCTGCTGCCGAACCTGCTCGCGCCGATCCTCGTCGTCGGCTCGATGACGATCCCGACCAACATCCTGGCCGAGGCGGCGCTGTCCTTCCTCGGTGTCGGCATCCAGCAGCCGGACACCTCATGGGGCCAGCTGCTGGGTTCGGCTTCGCACGTGTTCACCGTCGATCCGGCGTACATGTTCTTTCCCGGTCTCACCGTGGTGATCACGGTGCTGGCCTTCAACCTCCTGGGCGACGGACTGCGTGACGCGTTCGATCCCAAGACCACGTAAGGGAACGTCATGAAGTCTTCTCGCCGCGCCGTCGCGCTGGCCGTGGCCGCCATGAGTGCCAGCCTGCTCGTCTCCTGTTCGGCGGCGGGGACCAGCGGGTCGGGCGCGGGCAGCGGGTTCGACGCCGCGCTGTCCGATGTGGTCAACCAGTCGGACAAGACCGGCGGCGAGCTGAAGCTGGGTGGGACCAGTGACTGCGACTCCTGGGACCCCGCCGCCACCTACAACGGCTACTGCTGGAACCTGCAGCGCCTGATGACCCGCACGCTGGTCGGCCAGCCAGGCAGCGGCGATCCCGACAAGACGCCGGTGGCCGGCGAGCTGGCCCCCGACCTGGCCACCGCACTCGGCGAGCCCAACGCGGACAACACCGTGTGGACCTACCACCTGCGCGCCGGCCTGAAGTTCTCCACCGGCGACCCGATCACGAGCACGGACGTCAAGTACGGGTTCGAGCGGGTGTGGGCGACCGACGTCATCTCCGGCGGGCCTGCCGGGTACTTCCTCTGCCTGCTCGACACCTGTGACGCGGAGGGCACGCCGAGCTACCTGGGTCCCTACAAGGACGCGGCCGGCGGCCTGACGGCCATCGAGACGCCGGACGACCAGACGATCGTGTTCCACCTGACCAGGTCGTTCGCCGACTTCGACTACCTGGTGGCGATGCCGGCGACCGCGCCGGTGCCGCGCGCGGCCGACAAGGGCGCCACCTACACCAGCTCGGTGGTCGCGTCGGGTCCGTTCATGATGGAGTCGTACACGCCGGGCCAGAGCGTGGTGTGGGTGCGCAACCCGAACTGGAGCCAGGACACCGACGAGATCCGCCACCCGAGGGTGGACAAGGTCACGATGACCATCCTGTCCAACCCGGACGATCTCGACGCGCGGCTGAAGAACGGCTCGCTGGACCTGTCCGCCGGTGGCGGTGTGCAGCCGACGTT
>Ga0307512_10007010_pt1 | contig 11241 bp, 13 predicted proteins | sample 14_EM_MG_FD_200267 | JGI IMG/M metagenome (GOLD analysis project Ga0307512, IMG submission 200267) | Populus trichocarpa ectomycorrhiza microbial communities from riparian zone in the Pacific Northwest, United States - 14_EM | ecosystem: Host-associated > Plants > Roots > Unclassified | place... | reverse complement strand
CGTGAATGCCTCATCATTGGTGACTATCATCCTGACACCAGCGGGGAGCCAAATCATGTGCGGACGCATGTCGACGAGGATGAGGTTGTGCTCAGCATGATTCAGCTTCTTCGAGAGGGTTTGAGCAATGCTGACGCCAGCTCCACCACCACCGAGGACTACGACATTCTTCGTTGGCGTTGGGGTCGACATGGAGGGGGAAGAGGACGACGTGGGGGCATGGACATTAGAGGCTGTCTTTTATATATAGTGGATGGAGGCGACAATGCTCTGAGCAAGTCACGTGACCTACCCGTGACATGGAACTCGAGCAGCGAATACGCTACAAGTATCCGACAGCGAAGGGTAAAATATGCCGGTAAGAAGTTCCATGAGACACGTAACACGCAACAGTGCAGTCGGCTCCTGAGAGTGGTATGACCAACGACTTCGCGGAGGGTTTCTTCCTCAGAATTGAATGGTGCAAGTCAAATTCGTATCACTGCCGTTACCCTTTTGCCTGCAGCTCTTCCGTCTGCGGAAACATCCAGACGTAAACTACTCGTCAGCTGACAACATCCGTACCTACGGCTCTCGACTACCCCTCTCTGCTTCCACAGACCAGACGCACGATCGACTGTCAAGGAATGGGCATTTTCCGTCCTGTTGTCAAGCTTTCTGTCAAACTTAGAATCATCGCCCCGATCACTGCGATCGTCACAATCGTCATCTCTCCCCACAGCTCCATCTCATCGACCACTCTCCCATGCCACGCAAGAAACCTTTCTCAAACAAACAGCGCAAGGTCCAACTCCAAGAGAAACGTGCGATAAAGCGAGGCGATGCGTCGCCTCCACCCCCGGCGAAACGTAATCTCAAACAGAAGAGACACCTTACATCGAGATCAGCTGTTGCTGGGACCGTAGATGCACAGGCTGTCGCATCTTCTCGAAAGCTGCAGTCGACTTTCATCAAACTCTCCCCCACATATCTCGAAAAGTCCAGACTCATAGCCGCTAAACAGCCACTCCCTCGCCCGCTCCCTCCTTCCGTTGCCATATTTAGTCCCGATGAACTGGATCGGTCAAACGAGGGGGATGCACGAAAGTTATCCTGTCCGAAGAGACCGAAGTGGAGGTACGACATGAGTAAGGACCAGGTCGAGAAGAACGAGGAGGCGTTGTTCAAGAAATGGCTTGATCAGACCGATCAAGTTTTCAAAGAATGGGTGGATCGCAGTCCATCCCCTTCCGATGGTGAAACGAACAACCAGGACGAAACTGTGATGCCACGTGCGCCTACATATTTTGAACGTAACCTCGAAGTCTGGAGGCAACTGTAAGTCAACCACAGATTCCACGAGTTTTCTAACAACCGAAGCCAACCAGATGGAGAGTGTCAGAGATTTCACAGATCCTTCTGATCCTTCTGGACTCTCGTTGTCCACTCCTTCACTACCCTCCGTCTCTGGCATCCTATCTTTCCGGACTCCCGAACCGCAAGATAATCTTGGTTCTCACCAAGGTTGACATATCGGGTCCGGACCGGGCAAACGCATGGTCTGATTATCTCAAGCAGCGGTACCCACACGTACGTATTGTCCAGGTCGAATCCTACGTTCCTAAGGAATTGGGGCCAAATAACGAGGGCACCAGCAAACGCAGCAGACGTTTCGAACCCCACTTACCCCGCACATTCCGAGAACGACTTGTACAGACTCTTCGTGAAGTTCATCAGGAGCTTCTCCACCCTCCAGAGATGATCCGGGGGGACGAGGTCAAGATGAAACACTGGAAACCGTCAGTCAAGACGGAGGTAAATTGGGACGCGGTTCTCAGCGCTCACGGAGATAAAGTTGGGCAAGCCATCGGCGGACCTGTAGCACCACGACCGGGCACGCTGGACTCGAATGTTGAAGACGGAGAACCATCCGACGAGAGGCAAGAGTCGGCCGAGGTTGTGGAACAAGACTTTTTGACAATTGGTCTGATAGGTGATTGGAAAATCTACGGCTACCCCATTCATTCTCGAAGACGCTAAAATTGTGCTTCTTTGTTCGTATCGTGGGACTTAGGCCAACCCAACGTTGGAAAGTCTTCGCTGCTAAATGCGCTCTTTGGTACGATCAAGGTCCGCACGTCAAGAACTCCCGGAAAGGTACGGAAATGCATCCCTGCGTTTTGATAACTCGTGGCAGTCTTCGACGATCGTTGTTTCAGACTAAACACTTTCAAACACTTTTTTGGACGCCTGATGTGCGACTCGTGGATTGCCCTGGTTTAGTCATGCCAAATTTCGTGCCGATGGAGACACAGGTTTGTAATCATCATGACAAAGTCATGGAACGTTCTCACCACGCCGTATTTCTGTTGCAGGTTCTGAGCGGAATTCTTCCCATATCAAAAGTCTCGGCTATCCCAGCGTGCATTCATCACGCATTACAGCTTTTGCCATTAGAGCGGGTATACGGTCTCACGCACCCCGCACTTTCTACTTCTCCGGCTGAGGATAAGAGGACGTGGAGAGAGCCCAAGGCACAAGATCAATCCAAGAAGCCGGAATCGACTTGGACGGCAATGGACATGCTCACTGCATATGCAGATGCGAAGAGTTGGGTGACAGCAAAGGCTGCCCGTCCTGATATAAATCGTGCGGGGAACGCTAGTGGGTGTACCTTTCGGTGACAGTAGTGTCTGACAGCAGTTGATGGATGATATTTTCAAATAGTTCTCCGCGCGTTGGCAGAGGGTAGGGTACGGTGGGCGTTTTGGCCCCCGGGTACAGATCCGTCAATGCTTAGTGAAGCGGGGGACGGAATCTGGATCTCGGGTGATGATGCTACAGGGGCGGACTCGGAGAGTGACGGTGAGGAAGAAGGGGATGAACAAGATCGTACTTCGGAACTGGACGAAGAAGGTATTCAGGCAGATGATTTTCCGGATGAGGAGGAAGAAGAAGAATCAGAAACGAATGAGGCAAGTTTTGGTGGAAGGTTCGGAGCGCTGGCGTTGGAAGATGCGGTAACGGAGTCAACGGAAGAGGAGTGAAAGATCGACGTTCAATGAGCAGTTGTTAGAATGCCATGGAAGATGGAAGGGAAGATTGCAGCATGCGGCCGCGTCGCTTTGTAGATTAGATCTTCTGTCTGGAATCTTCCGAGTCCCTTGAACACGGTCAGACTTTGTGGCTCTGAGGGGGAACGCCCGATGAGGTAACGGTGATCTCCTTGATCCCTCTCTCCTTCCGTTACATATGTTTGGTAGCTTGTTCAAACAAGCGCAGGACAAATCCGCCGCTGGCAAGGATCGCGCGCGAGAGGATGACGAGCATCTGCACTCCCCTCCAGATGATCATGGACGGCGGGTACCGGCCGAGCAACAGATTCAACCACCAGCACTCAGACCGTCCCTCGAACGAGGGGTAACAACAGCTGTGTCGACTCCTCACGACGCCGTCCTCGCAGAGCTGTTCTCATACAAACCGGGACAAGGTGCCGACCAACCTGGGGCGGTCCCAGAAGTACCTGAAGTTGCGCCACGAAGAGACGAGGCTGAGACGAGCCATCATAGGTCTCAGTCACCGAGCCGAACCCCACTTCATGATCCATTCGCAGGCTCTCTGATTGGATTTTCTATTCAAGACGATGGAGACCACGCTCATAACGACCGGACAAACTATGAAGCGAGGAAAGAGGATTTGTGGTCGCATATGACGAACATCAGGGAGATTCAGACTCAACTCGCCAACATGCACGTCGTGATGGAGAACATAGGACTCGGACATCAGGCGGATCAACTATCGGTCGAAAGGGCGCATTCTACGGTGCCCTCTGAGGGGGAGAAATGGGAGGATGCGGTTGAGGGGGAGGACGACGAGGCGAAGGAGAAAGACGCGAGGGAGCAGGAATTTACGAAGCTGGCGAATAAGTTCCATGGACGGAAGGAAGCGACGGAGAATATCATGACAAAGGTATTATCTATTGCAACTCTATTCGCGTGTGCTCATCAAGTTACCGGTAGCTCGATGAACTGTCGCGGGTGGTCACGGCATTTCACGCCTTACGGACACCGGTGGTCAACTTGGAGGGTTCGCGATCGACCAACAAGGCGAAAGAGTTATTGACCGGGGGATCGGGCACGCAGGGGTTAGAGCCTCCGCTAATCGTCATCCCACCGCCCAGGGAGGAGGGGTCGCAGACGTTTTTGCAGAGCCCGATGCCGGTGCGGGTGTGCGAGCGATGATATGTGTGTGTATGTGCCTATTTTCTGGGGGAGATTCAGCGTGAGAAGGAGGAGGGGATAAGCGGCCGGGTAGAGTTATGGCGCCAAGTTGCCTAATATAGGAAGTGGACAAGTGAACAGATGATCAAAGTAACAAATAGGAAAATGGACCTTTTGTGCGATTGAAAATTCCCATCGTCTGTAAGAGAGTGAGAGAGAGGGACGAGCCATCGGCCAATTACATGAATATCCCTCTCGTCTCTTTCCTCTCTCCTTCTTGCTTCCGTCTCCACCCTTTTCCCTTCCACCCTCGGTCTGTCACATATACCAATGCTACCAGACGACCACCCTTGGCCAGAACTTGGTAGCGTCTCCAGAGGCGCGACCAGAGGAAATCAAGGCTCGAAAGGTACCCTCTCTCCACCGGGCCCGGACGGCCGTTGCGTCCTCCAACTTCGCGTTCAACCCGGTGTCCTCGCCGTCACTCTCACCCGTCAGGCGAGCGAACACTATCGCATTCTTGACGACGCGGTCACAAATGCTCTCAAGCTCACAAAAGGTTTTTGGAGAAAGGCAAGAAGACGACAGGACTATGACGCTCAGGCGGACCAGGATCACATCGAGCTAAACGAGTGGCTTCAGGTTCGTGACCGATCCATTCCTTTCAAAACCCGCCTCCCTCTCCCCGACAATCCTTTTCTTTCCCTTCGTTCGTTATTCGTTCTTTATCTGACTCATTCTCCGTCGGTCACATTAGCAACTCAAAGACAAAGTCATGGCTCATTTGGAAATGCTCATCGCAAAGGGGGAGATTCGTGGCCCTCCGTATGTCATGTCAGATGACCAAGATTTCCCCTTCCTCCGCAAGTTTATCGAACGCCAAACCACTAATATGCCGCACAACCCCCGGCTACGAGGTTTGTCCCCCGGAAATGAGCATCAGCCGCAGCTTTCCGTCGGCATCCACGTCCATCGTTCTGAGACACCTGAAGACTCCCGCGCATCAACATCATTTGTTGACGACCCTTCCCGCTTATTAGGTCCGTCCTTCCCTTCTTCCGACCTATCTAACAGAATACCCACATCGATCTGTGTTTTGTAGATGACGACCACAACGGCCCATCCTCCGCCATGACTTCCCAATCGGGCTCCCGTTCACGCATAGCCACATGGGATAAGGACGCCGCAGTGAGCAGTACGATACCCCATTTTTTTCTCGTCCTTGCTTCCCGTCCACTAATCGTGTCACATGATGTAGAGCAAGAGATAGATAACCTTCGACGTGTTCTCTTCATGGCCCGAAAGGATACGCATGTAACCCTACAAAAATTTAATCAAGCGTTGGAGGCCGAGCGCAAGGCACAAGCGGCCCTGGTGGCCGCTGAGGATCGAAGAGGTGAACTGAGTGAGTTCATTGTTACCTCCTTTTGGAACGCCGCTTAGCCCCAACAGTCTCTTCATTTATGGAATATATGAGCACAAATCATCACAACATGTTGTCTTGTAAGTCTTCCTTCTTCACTTTCCACGCCAGTCACCCAAGATTGAGATCGTCAAGATCCCCCCCCTCCACCCGTCAATGGGTCACCGGTACATCCTGACGCACGCGTCCCCACTCAATTTACCCCAACACTACCTCCCCACCAAACGATCGCGAGCCCATCATTTGCTACTCCCCACCGTCCTGCGTTGACTTCCCCATTGTCCGGCTGGGATAACGATCGCCAAGATCGTCCCGGACCTAGCTTTCAAAATCCCCAGATGGCCGTCCAGCAGTTTTCTACCACTAATAACGATAGGCAGCCCTGGCAGGACGCCAGGATGACTCTAAACGGTCATAACATGGGCTCAGGTGACCCCTCAGCTATGAGACAGGTAGATGATAATGATCCGTATCCCACAACGCGATCGTGACCCAGCTGTTTTAGGGACCTATGCCGCTGGCTCCAGACTTCATGCCTCAGTTACCCGTAAATCGGGCCCGGAAACGCGATTGGACCTATGGAAATATTGAAGGTAGTTAGCGCGCACGTTCATCAATCGGGATTCAAGCCACTGACCGACCCCCGCTTCCAATTCATTTTAGACCCTGAGGTACAACGATAGTGCATCCGCGGAAGTTGATTTTTACTGAATGTACCGCTTTCTCACTAGGATGTGCAGGGAATACCCCCTCGTAAACGACCCCATCATACCATGGGCCTCCGGGTGCAAACCGTATCCAACGGTATGCACATGCCGCCGCCCGATGACACAATGTCGGCATCTCAACCCTCCGCTCATTCGTCTGCGCACCTATCTGCACAACCGACCCAATACCGTGACACCCCCACAGGTTGACTGTAATATGTATCATTAGCCCACTATCGAGGTGTAACATCAGACTGCGTTCGCTTGAAACACTGCACCCAACGAGCCCACATGGACCCTACGCTATACTCGACTATTTCGCATCTACTCTGTTTTTACATACGTTTGCACGCCCTCCTCCCACGACCTGTTATCGATTAGTTCCCTTCCCCATACGACACCCCGTTGCTGTGAACCGCCCTTTAACTTAATCCGCTGTTCCTTTCCTCCCCCTTCCCCCCTCCCCCTGTACTAATATTAATGTCGGCGTTTGGTGCTGTGGTCCGCCAACCATCATTGTTTCAGATGAGCCATCTTTACTTGTTTGCCTTTGTAGGACAGAATTTGAGGTTAGCCGAGTTCCAGGTACCCATCGCAGTCGAATTGCATCGTTACCCACGGTCCGATCAAAAAGAAACCCACCTTTGGACGTAAACGCACACCGTCTGACCTTTTGACCTTGCGACGTCTCCGACCCGATCGAAGGCTTCAGCCGGCCGAACTGATGCACGTCTCACTTCAATAGTAGTAGTATAGCCATAGCCGTTTGCAAATGGAAATGAACGACTCAGTTTTCGTAGACCCCTCGTACGGACACCCGATCAGCTGGGGAATAGAGATTTACTACCATTCACCCTTTTTCTTTTTCAATTTTTTTTTTTTTCGAAAATGAATGCGGAAGCCGGTTGAGGGTCCTTCGGCGCGCGCGGTCAACGAGTACTAATCAGGGCAGTCCCAGGGCCACGGCTCGATCCACTAAATCCGGTATAGCGCCGATCGACAACGCAGGAGGGCGGAGACCCTGGTGAGTTTCACTTTCATATCTCCCTGTGCAACGCTTGTGAGTACCGGGCGGAAGAAAGAGTGAATCTTGTCCAGATCTCTCGGGAATGGGACACCGTGAGGTACAGAACTCTAGCGGGGAACCCTGCGCATGTCACTGACTTTTCCTTCTCACGCGTGTTTGGGTTTCAGCTATCCATGTGGCGCACATCCACCCAGGGCAGGAAAAAGAGTGTTTCATAGACCCTGAAGTCCCCGAGTTTTCTCGTCCTTCCTGCGGTGGAGTCGGAGAAAGCGGGGATGGGGGAACTGCACACACCCACACACACGCACATGATCGATCCTCGACCCCGAACCCCACCCTTGCCGAGTTCTCGTAATCATCTAAAACGAGATTTTCGTTCTGCTTTGGGCAGGTCACCACGACGACGAGGTTCCGCTTCGCCGTTCGCCCTGGTGGAACTATTGGTGCGCTAAAAACAATAGAACCTCGAGTCGAGTCGGTTGCTGGAAGAACAAACAGGCGCGAGGCGGCGGGAAGGAGAATGTGCCAGCCTCACCGTCCCTCTGATGCAACCGCACTTACCCAGTGAGGCCCACGAGGTTTCGGATACTTGCGCACGAAACCGCGCACCACGCGACCGCGGTAGAGCTAGCGAAGGGGAAAAATCCATGCGGTTGATGTGACTTGATGCGAGCAAAACTTGCACGGCAGAAACCTCGAGAGAATGAAGGGTCGATGAACTCCTGATGGTTTCTCGGACCACCGCCGCCCAGCTCGCTCTTCACCGGCTTTCCTCGGTGCTTGGAGATGGACCGAAGAGAATACAAGTCCGAAAAAACCTTGTTTTGGCAGATCTCCCTCTATCGGTTATCCTTTGACAGGTATTCAAAATGTTTCCGGTTGGCAGTGTTGACACCGGATGGGAAACGATAAGGACGACGGCCAACGCCGCCTTTCGGGTTGACAGCTTTGAACGGTGAACCCATCTCCCGACGGAACAAATCTAACTTGGGCTATGAGCGAGCAAGGGCGTGAGTACCTCGGCACCCGAGTAAGTAACTCTCTCGGTTGTGCGGATCGGATATTTGGGGATTGTCATGGGATCCATACGTACCTAACGTCAGCATCCACCAGGCCACAAGCGAAGGGCAAAGGCCGAGAGACGAGGATCCAAACCCATTCAGTTGAGACACCGTTGCGTCTCTCTCAGTTCGTGCCCTTCTAGATTCTCCCTTAGTTGGAACACCAGGAACTTTTTTAGGCGTACCACTGAGAAACAGCCACATCAGTTGAGTTTCCACCTACCCGTTAGGATTAATTCACCTGTGGCCTTTCGGACCAAAGAGGAATGGCCACCCCCACGACCAAATAGCAGGTACTTAAGTGATCCCTCGTCGGCAGGCCTCGCCAGTCACGATGAAATTGTAGTGCAACCGCATGGTGCTGGAGGGTATTTTTCAGTGACCTGGGTTATCCCATCAGCTCGGGCTGGACCAAAAGGGCTTTCGCTCGCGACACCACGCACTCAAGCGTGGTGTCAGACAGATTACCATATTTGACAAACGGCCTGTATTTTTCGGTCGGCGCACACCCATGCCACCGAGACACCACGGCAAGGATCCGGTCGTTCCAAGGCATGAGAACAGATTCCCATGAATTAAAAGTAGCAGGTGTGTCTACTGACCCATTTTTAGAAACCTCATGTAAGCTGCAAGTATATAGACTATCACCCTTTGAGGCGATATGCTACTAGTAGTTAGATACTCTCGCTTTTTGTGACTAGTTTTCGTGCTTTCCGGTTTGTAATTTGTTTGATGCTCCTCAGTCATCCATCGTTCTTCTTTCCTTCTTTCCCAATTGGCCGATCAGATAATGATGGGTTGGACGTTGATGGAGGCACCCGAGCAACGTCCCCCATTCTTTAGACGGAATAAAAACAACAAATGCGGCTTCCCCCCAAATGTTCATTAAGTTGATATTGAATACGGCATCAACACAATGAAAAGATGTCAAGCCACAGACTGCGGCAACAGCTTCCACCTCTGCGTCTATCAAACAATGAGGACGGGAAAATACCAAACGGTCAAAATCTCTCTCACAACGCGAACCCCTAACCCCCGATTATCTTCAAAGCGTCAAGCAAGTCTTGCCTCGCCCTTTCAAAGTCCTCGTAGTCGAGCGCCGAGATCGCGTAACGGCAGTGTTTTTGCGCTTGCGCGATTTGTTTTGGGGTTAATTGAGGAGGCGGCGCGGGTGCGACTGGCGGTGGTGGCGGCGGCGGCGGCGCAACGTTCCTGATCACTTGGGGTGGTGGCTGTTGTATCGGAATTGGAGTGGGGCGTGTCGGCGGGGAAGTCTGTTGGTGTAACTCAATACGCGGTTGTGGGGTTGTATTGACCACGGGGTCTATAGGTGTAGTCGAGTAGGTCTCAATATGAGTAGGAATAACCCCTGTTGGCAGTGTCGATCCGAGCTCGGAGGGGTGAGAAGGTGATTGTGTGGGGTGCCTGGTATTAGGGACCTCGAATAAAGGTTCCTCAGGGGCAGGAAGTTGTTCAGGAAGACTTTCCAACTCTCCGCCGACCGTTGCCCTCCGCGGGTCGTGACCACTGGGTGCGGGACTGATAGACACATCAAACGTGCGATGGTCGTTCGTACCCGACGTAGCGATTGTACTCGAGTTTCCAGGGTTCAATGGATCAGAATCGAATCGGGAGGGCAACTCAGGCCAACCTCTAGTGGGATCCACGGGGATGGATTGTTCGGGAGACGCAGCCTCGATTGTGATCTCGGGTGCGGGGCTATCTTCCTCTGCTTGATTGGCGGGTCCAGGAGTAGGTTTCCGTCCTTCACGGAACGCCTTTGCGATATCTGCCGCTTTCCACTTCGCATATCGGATTTTGTCGTCGACCTAAACGAGAACCGGTCAGCCTGGTTATGTCACAGGATGAGCACACGCGAGGATAACCGACGGAATCAGAGACGTTGGCTTTATCGAAGACTTGCAACAGCTCCAGTAGATTTGCAGCCACAAGGAACTTTTTGGCCGTTCCGCGAGTGGCTTTTCCAGCTCGGTCCTCTGAATCTGTCACTCCGAAGACCCTCAGGGCGAAGTTCTCGACATACGCCGCAGCGACAATATCGTTGTCGATGGCGTCATTGGAACCGATCTCCTTCTTCATCTTCTCGAGAACGGTGAGTAACGGAGATAGGTAGCCCCTTACAGCAGGGTCCTTCACTCTGGCAATCCCGACCTGCGCTGCATGATACAAGGCTAAAGGGGGGACGCTCGGATCAATCCTTTGCTCAACGTACTCAGGTCTGCGAATTCGTACCCCAGTACGCTACAATCGGCTCTTGTGACTTGAGCTCGTCTGCTCTTTGTAAAAACCCCAGTATCGGTTTGAGCTCTGGTGGAACTGGGGGTAAACCTAGATTCTTCAACGGTTGAGAGGACATCAGGCAGAAAGATAAGGCCTGGGAAGTGGTGGTTACGATCCAAGTACTGGGCTGCTCGATGGGATCAAAGTCAAGACTACGGAACCGATGAACTAACACATAGATACGAACACAATGGGAGAGGATTGTCCGTAGCCCAAATCCCCTCCATTCTTAGATGATGTGATCGAAAAAGGGTACTCTAATGTAAAGGGTTCCAAGTTCCGCGTTTATACGTACATTAGTATACTTAAATACGAACGTTTACCCCCTCCAGTGTCACGAGTATCAATCCCTAGGGCTATGGTGGAACTGTGGAGGATATAAATCGATTAATCATGCGAGGTGTTGCGAAGTAAGCTCACGATATCACGCAACTGCGCTTGGGCGTCATTGAACTGCTTTTCAAGGAATTTGGTCTGCGGTGAGCCGTTAGCAAGATGTAAAGTTCAGGGATTGTCGAGGAGT
>Ga0307512_10007009_pt1 | contig 11242 bp, 8 predicted proteins | sample 14_EM_MG_FD_200267 | JGI IMG/M metagenome (GOLD analysis project Ga0307512, IMG submission 200267) | Populus trichocarpa ectomycorrhiza microbial communities from riparian zone in the Pacific Northwest, United States - 14_EM | ecosystem: Host-associated > Plants > Roots > Unclassified | place... | reverse complement strand
TAATAATTACTAAAAAAAAATCAATCATCTAATTTAATAAAATTCTGAGGCGTATCTATTATTTTCAGATTTTAATACATAGCTTTTGTTAATCTATTTTAGTCAACATAAAGTATTAATTATAATTATAAAGTATTAATTATTATTATAACAATGACTAAAAGTGGAGGTGAATTCACTATTCACCTTCTCACTGAGCATTGTTAATTGGAGTGGTGATTTGAATTTATTTTTTGGTTTTTTTGTCTTTTAATTTTTTTTAATTTTTTTAATTTTATCTTTTAATACTTGGCTGGTTGGGAATTGAGTTTCATAATTTTATTTTAGTTTTCTTTCTATAGAGTTATCGCGGTTTCAAATAAATGTCTCAGTATTGAGTTAATGCTTAATTTTGCAAGCAACTATTTTTGTTATCATATAATTAAATAAAAAATAGTTAAAAAAATAAAGTTATTAAACCCAGTAGAGTCCATAACTGAGTTGCGGGTTTAAAGGGTTAACCAATGTTATTAAACTCAGTAGAGTCCATGACTCGGGATGCAAGTTTGACAATTTAACTTGGGTTGATTGAGATTAAGCTTTATAATTTGTTTCAGTTTACTTTTATAATGTTATCGTAGTCTCAAACAAACATCTTGATATTGGGTTATCACTTGATTTTACAAGTGTCTGTTTTTGTTATCATATAATTAAATACAAAATAGTTCTATAAAATAAAGTTATTAAAACTAGTGAAGTCCATGACTTGAGTCGCGGGTTTGACGAGTTAATCAAAGTTATCAAATCCAATGGAGCTCATGACCTATATTGCGGGCTTGGTAGGTTAACCTAGGTTAGTCTGCCAACCCCGGTTTGATCCAATATATTGTCATCTTAATATTTTTTTTAAATAATGTCATCTTGAATTTTTTAAGTTAAACCATGATCTGACAAACCGATCAGGTCACGTTGGAACAAACTCCACACGATTTAATTTGATATTAGGGCTAGGCAAGGAGTTAGGTTGAAAGACTTTAAGATTGATTAAGTAACTCGAGTTTAATAACACTATCAAAGAGTTCTCCATAACATATATATTATTTTTTATGTTAATTTTTTTTTAATTTGATTTATAGCATAGCACAAACCAATTATCAAGTTAGGTACTATATGGATTAGGTGTGACTTAAAAAGATTATTTTATAATATTTAAGATTTAATGTGATGTATAAATAGACATTTAATGAAAAAATGAGATTAACTTTTTTTTTTAAAGAATTATATTAATATTTACCCTATTTTTGTTACTTAGATATAAAGTTTAATTTATAGTATTAACATATATTTTGTATTTACATGTTCATATACAACTCCACTTCTTAAAAAGAACCAACTAAACTGATGTGCAAGAAAGAAAACAGGAATATTACTATACTACTACCATGCCAAGAAATACATCTCACTACCATGAAGAGATAAGATCGTCCTCCAGATGTGATATTTATAAATCAAGAGGCAAGGCCACAATGAGTCATAACCATCATCATTATTCCTTTTAGTAGCCCATAACATAATAGGCTATGATGAGGCAATGATAAAAGCCATACACACCAAATAGAAAATTCTCTATTATGCCAGAATGTGTTGAACATTCATCTGCCTAAATATTTTATACCCACAAAGATGAATATAAACAACCATGATGGTTTGTCTAACCCTAGAAAACATGAGTAAAACATGAGAAACAATCTTGAGTTGGTGATACAGGTTATCAATACAGTGTGTGAAATTCTCCCAACCATATTTCATGGATCTTCATGAGTTTGGTACCATAGTTTAGAGCCTGGTTCCATACTTACTTTCTCTTATTTATATGGTAAGTTGATTGCTAATTTTAGTACAAATATTTCAGCAAAAAAGAGTTCAAATAAACATTTGGGCATTACTCAAAGAGTGAGAAATAAAATATTTAACAAATAGATGTTCAAATCAAAAGGTTTATTGGAACCAGTAGGAACAAAAGCCCTAATCAGTAAGGGTACATAACTACTCCTTATAGGAATGACTTTATACACTCCTATATAAAAGTATTTTTAATAAAAAAAGAATCCATAAAAAGTCATGTACAATCGACATGAGCAAATATAGCAAGACACAAGCACTCACGTTTTCATAGACGCATGAAAGAGTCTCCAAAACACATGCGACCCTATTAGGCAACTCTTAAACATTCATAAATAACCCTAGAGGTCAAATACATAACAGACTTGTATGCCCGTAACTCATTACTACTCCTTTGAACTACTATAACTGAAGTATTAATAGTCATAGGAGGGAAATATTTCATGTAGTACCCATCACCCATAAACAAAGATCCTAATAAGAGAAACTTAAAGAAATACTACATTTTCTATAAAGATAGGGGCACGATACAAATGAATATTGTGCTTTTAAAAAAATATATAAAAAGACTCTTTAATAGGGGGTATCTTTAACATTTTGTAAAAAAAATGATAGAACATGAGAAACAAGAAGGATAAGTTGATTCTCTCATATGTCATTAATAAAAATCAATATGATCATAAGAGAAATCTTAGCAGGTGAAGGAAAGCTTATGGGAAACAAATACTCTTATCAAGAATCCAGAATTCTTGTTATGAGCCAAATATGTTTGCTTAAGAATCCAACATTGCTTCCATATTTATTTGCTTTGAGGCAAGTTTTGCACTTATTCACAATTCGACTCACATCACGAATTAGTTTAGGTCAATAAAAGTGTTTTTGCATAAGCTATTGTGTTTTCTCCCTTTCAAAGTACCCAACAAGACAACCATCATGTTTCTCATGAATTATAGCTTCCCGAACATAACTTTATGACACATAAAGTATCTTTTCTTTGTATAAAAAGTCATCTTGCAAGAATTACTAATTCTTTGGTCTACTTATACAAGCTTTTCAAAGAAAGTTAAAATCTAGATCATCTTTATACAATTTTTTTTATATTTCAAAGTCCACTACCATAGCTTGCATTGTATTTATACGAGCATATATTAGTTTAGAGCATCTTTAAATTGGCTTAATTTTCTAGGTTTTTATTTCAAAATAAATTGAAAGGATTAAAGAAACTCTATCCATTTTGCATGTCAAGCATTGAGCTTTTGTTAGCTACTTAAATACTTAAATGCTTCATGATTAGAATAAATAACGAATTATTTAGATAATAAGTAATGATTTTAATGGTTGAGTGCTCGGATGATGGCATATAACTCCTTATCGTATGTTTAGTACTTCTTCTTTGTAAGTTTTTCGTTAAAATAAGCTATCGGCCTCCCTTCTTAAATTAGAACAACTTCAATTCTTATTCTAGAAGCATCGCAATCAACTTAAAAGATTGTTATAAAATTTAAGAGAGTTAGGATGGGAGCTTCGGTCATCTTAGTCTTAATAAGATCAAAATTAGCTTGAGCAACATCATTCCACTTTAAAACCCTTTATTTTAAACACTCGGTAATAGGAGAAATCAATATGCTATGAAAGCTTGCTAGCTTAAAATTGGTTTTTTAAAATGGTTTTTAAAGTTGGCTAGCTTAAAATTGCCTCTACCTTACACGAGTTTGCTTTGATTACTATGTTGGAAATAATATAGCCAATAAAAAGAATGTTATTAGAAAAGAAATGACACTTCTTAAGGTTAATCCTACCATTAAATTTTTGTATATCAAACTCCATAATCGATGTTACTTTTTTCACCTTCATGAAAGTTAATAGATAACCAAGCAAGCTCTGATGTCGGTTTATAGTGGAAACAATCTAAAATATCAAACTAATTGGCAAATAGATCAATATAAAGACAAGCACAATCAATTACATATGAGTACATATGTAATGTGTCATGGCATGCTCTTGCCTAGAACTTCGCCTACCTAACCATATCATCTCACAATCAACTAAATAATCACTCATCAGGGGATATTGTCTCACATAATTATGCTTAAAATAGATTATATAGTCTATTCACACATTTTTCCTCTACCTCATGCAAGTTCGCATGATTTATAGGTATATTAACGCTCATGAATCACCAGGTAAAGAATTCAATTCATTAAATCACTCAAAAACACACACAAAAAAACAATTTAAGAACCACATTCCATACATTTATCATCTTCATCTACCATCCTTGCAATATACAACACACAGCTTTTAATTCAACATTCCCCTACATTCTTACTAAACTAAGTGTCAAAGGATCCCTGATACTACATAGAAGACTTGTTTTGTGGGAGTTTGTAGACTATTAACCAAACTCTTCTTCTCTAACCTTCAAGCCCTTATAAATAGTTGTGAAAAGACCCGGATTTCATTGAACTTTGCTTTACATTTTGTCACAACTCAAGCGAAGTACTATCATGTTAATAATCAACTATTTAATTATTGATAATACAATAACTAATTATTTAGTTTTGATAATCAAAAGAGATTATGTTATAATTAAGTATGTGTTCTTTTGTGACCAAAAAACAAAATGTGTTCTCCCTAGCAACATGCTTTGATTATATCTTCAATATCTGGATCATCCCCTGCTTCTTTATCCTGCCCAGTCAAAGAAACTTTCATTATATTACCAAAAAAACAATCAAGGATCCATTGCATTTTAGCATTAATACTTCAAAACGATTTAGTTTATAAAAGGTTCATAAGGCTTTAATTTGGCCTTTTATATAGCTCAATTTACAAGAAAGAATGTATCGAGGTTTTTCATGATAATATCCTAAAATCCAAGATATGTAAATAAAATGTTATTTAATATTTGGGATAATGATTAATCTATATGTTCAAGTTCTTGGATTTCTTCTTCTTAATATAAGGAACATCAAGCTTAAGCTTGAGTACTTGCAAAAACAGTTCCAATAGGAGGGACTTAAAGACCCTCCAATGATAAAGTTAGTATATTTATGAGAAATGTATTAAATGACTTAAAAGAACCTTAAATTCAAGGAACAAAGATATTTATTTTTGAGTTTTAAGTTAGTTAATACTCTGAAATCTATATTTTTATCTTAAGAGATGAAAAGTTCTAACCTTTTACCTGGATGGTTCAGGGGTATTTATACCCCCTAAACCTTGTCGTTTTCATATAAGAAAAAGATTGGAAAGTCTTCTACTTTTGGTAACATTAATTAGAGACAAATATCTCTTACATATTATTAATGAGATAGTAAGTATGGTAGGTCCCTTAATATACCTATGAGTATAGGAATGACAGTTTATCATGTCTTTAATACTTTTATTATAGAGCATTGTCCAGGATTAAACATATAACATTAGAACTTGGTAATGTTCAAGTTCTTTGGGTCTGACATACTTGTCAAACTCATGTTATCTTGAACTTGGATAACTGTTAAGCCTAAATATTTTGAATCTAACATATTCTCAAGATCCGCCATAAATTTTTATTTATAAAAATCTTAATTAAAAAGTTAACTCATCAGTTTTCAAATTAAGGCCCCGCCAAGTTTTAATTATACATGACGCCATGCCCCATGAAACTCCATGGTGATTTGGACATTCAAACTTTCCTCCATCAAGATGACTTCAAACTTGAAACAACACAGTTCCCATTCTCTACTAACTAGCTAAATCAGAATTAGAGAGGACAAGGAAAAGTCTAGGCACTAACCTTGTGGATGTATGAGATATTCGTTTTACCAGGACCTGCGACTATAATTCCACCTTGCTGCCTGAGAATCAATCAAGTTGACATTTGTCAACAAAATTTTCAGGATTATTTAAAGACCACCTAAAAGTTCTGATTGAGACCAAATGTATATTAGACATGATAGCAATTTTCCATGAGGCAAGTGTAAAATTTCGTTCTTCCAGTTTCAGGTAACTTCTTGTGAATCTCATAATGGCGACTATGATTGCGATAAGATGGATCACATACCAGCCGCCTTTAGCCACAGTGTCCCCTTCAAACGAAAGTTTCCAGTCTTGTCGATACCCTTCCATGTATGACTGTATTATCTTAAGGCCTGCCTGCAGATTTGAGAAAGCCTCTTTACAATAAAGAAATGCTAAAAATTTTGGACATCTCATCTCCAGATCACTAGTTCTTTATAATTTTGGGATATCCCAATTACTACAAGTCAGCAGAGCACATACACTTGAAATTAAGGAGGCACTACTAAATAACTCATGGAAGATTTCAATGGATTGTGCATACATACTTTAGGAGTAAATGTGGTTGAGACCCCAGAAACAAATTGTAATGCCTTGTATGATGAGTGGCTAGGATCTGCATAAACTTCTACGAAGGAAAACAATAAAAGAAGAAAAGGTTTTGCCATTAAGTTGCAATTAGAAGAAGACCAACCATATCAATAACAGTGGCATATGGAGAATTTGCATCGGATTGCTACATGGTTATCAAGGCTATGCTATCTGAAAGTTAACATACCTCCTTTGAATTTCGTTTGCTCAGAGAATGTTTTTGCCTACACCAAGTTACCAGTGATGGTCAAAACAACAAATAGCTGGCCAACATAAGCGACACCATGGAAATGCAGTTTATAGTCAATACCACATTCTTTTAACTCGTGTTCTTGATGAATTATACAAGCACGCTATCACTACATTCTTAGTTCCTGAAAACTGAAGCAATTATGCAAAGAAATTGAGAAAAAATATACCTGATCAACACTTCCAGGACCGATCAAAACAAGTGCTACCCCAGATGCATCCATTACATCCTATTGACATATTTGATATAAATATGACTTGCCGTGAAGACTTTATAGTATATGTCCACAAAGATAATCAATAAACAACAATTACCTTCTTGGCTGCAAGGTAATCAGCCCGTCTCCGGCAAAGTACACATCTGAAATCGAACTGAATTTACATAAGAAACAAAGCGAAAAATTAAGGAGGGGTGATGAGATGAGGCAAAGCTTTTAGTTACCCAAAGTGCCGAGCAAATGCAACAACAGCTTTCCTATCTTTCCACAAATCAGAAATTGGAATTGCGTTTCCATTCAAATCAAACACTTCCACGGTATCCAAGATATTTGTTGTGTCTTCACTAACTAACCCAGAACCAGCTTCGATTCCTATTGATCGCATCACAAACATTCAAACTTATATTGATCAACTCAAAAAGAAAAGAAAAAAAATATTGTTGAATACATGCAACAAGAAACAGATGCTAATTGCCTGGAGATCCAGAGATTGCAGAGGCTTTAGTGTTGCTTAGCTGTGGGGAACAAATGCTAATAATTTTGTTGGACTCAAGCTTTGCTGTGGATTTATTGATGAATATAGGAGTTTGGAGATTGGTGGTGATTTTTGGCTGGAGGGTTTTCGTTAACAGCGCTGCGGAGGGAGATAAAACTGCCATAGCTTCGAAGACAGGCATATTCTTTTGCTTTCTATGGAGTGGAGCTGTAGAGGTGAAGGGGTTTTAGTGGTGGTGGGTAGTTGCTCTTTATTTTAAAAGACGGTTTTTATTCAGTGGCAGGCGGGATTTACACGTGGCACTGTCCCATGCTAAAAATCTTCATATATAATTTTTCTTTGCCTATATTATCAAAATCTAATCAAAAGATGAAAAAACAAAATTAGAGTATAAAACATTAGAAACACTTTCCATAAAAAAATCTAAAAACTAAAGTAAAACAATATGTATAAAAACAATAAAATATCTTAAAATATAATATTATTATAAAATAATAAACTGCTAATATATTTATATAGAGAATAATATATTAGAATTTATTAATATATAATATAAAAGTATGTTTAATTGATATATTAGTACATATAATATTTTAATTTAGATAATATTTCTATAAAATATGTTAAAAAACAAAACAAGTTATATTATACAATAATCATACATTTTAAATTATATAAATTGTGTTATTAAATTAAAATACCATAAAAAACATTTATTTTCAATGTTCTTCAAATACCAAAAAATAGTTATATATCTATAATATTATACTTAAAATATTTATATCATGTGTAATTACATTTTATAAAATATACTATATATAAATATATGATATAATAAAAAAAATTTCCACCCTTACACATTTTATAAATAATTAAATAGTTATATTTAGTGTTCTATATATGTTAAATAAACTAAAAAAAAATTATTAATAAATGATTTTTAGTCATATTGTTTTTACAGTATAATCAAATATCAAAAAATAATTTTTAATTTATTTCTTATAACACTACTAAAAATCACAAAAAAAAAAGATTTACTTCTTAAAAAACAACTTTCCAAAAAAAATATTTTTTATCAAGATTTTTACATGAAAATACATAAAAAAAAATTTAATTAAAAACACTTGCTCCAACAAGAAATTCCCCGGTGTATTATTAATTTTGTTAGCAGGAAAGCAAATTTAAGTGTATTAGCTCTGTTTTTTAAATTGTTTTTTTTTTAATATCAAAAGTATTTTTTTTAATTGTTTTATATATTAATATCAAAAATAAAAAAATATCTAAAAAGTATTATTTTAATTTATTTTTAATTCAAAATTATCATGCAGTATATTATCAAACATAAATTTAATTGTAATTTATAGATAGGGTTGCCAAAACGTGCGAGGAACTGCTCTTGTACACCAAACTCGTCGATTTCCCCTTCCATGGGCTTTTGTTTCGGCACATGGTCTGAATAGGCCCAAGTTTGTTTTTGTTCGGCAGTTGGTTTGCAAGGGCCCAAGTTTGCTCTTTACATGAAATTGGGAAAATAACATATTTGTCTCCAAACAATAACGTTCAATTTCCCTTTCAATTATAACTTTAAATTTTATTTCGAAAAAATAATCTTCAATTAAGTTTCTGAATTTTTCCAAAGTCTTTGAAGCCATGATAGCATAGAAAGCAAAGGGAATCCAAACACATGAAGGGTAGATTAACATAACATTTAAAGATGAATTTGCAATGAAATAAAACTAGATGATGAAAATACAAGAGAGAGAGAGTGTGAGAGAGATAACTTTTCAAGGAATAATAACGCCTAGTAAAAGTGAAATCAAACCAGCATAATATTTAAAGATAAAATTATGATAAAATTAAATTAAATGATGAAAATGAGAGGGGGGTAGATTCAATTTTTCTTTTCGATTATAACCTTAAATTCTATTATATAAAATTGATCTTCAATTAAGTTTTAAAATTTTCTTTTTTTAAGGATACAATGGATCTTTATAATCCATTGTGTTTACCCTTTGATGAAAGGGAGAACTAAAATGTCATCTTCCTCTCATAGCATTAAAACCTCTTATGTACGAAAGAGAAAAAATATTCATAACTCATCAAAATATTGTGATTCAAAATGGAGCCTAACAAGATTACTAGAGCCACATGTATTTTAGCTCAACTTTCAGTTGAGCACAAGAATGATGAGTTTGGCAACTTGCCAACTCATTTGTTTGTGGGCTTAGCACTTAGTTTAGTCTAAGAATGTTGAGTCTGGAAGTTCGCTAGACTCGTATATGTTTGAGCTCATTACTTGGTCGAGCCCAAATATGTTGGGTCTAGCAACTCGCTAGACTAATATATGATTGGGCTCAACGCTTGGTCAAGCTTAAGAATGTTGGGTCTAGCAGTTTGCTGAACCTATATATGCTTGGGCTCAACACTTGTCCAAGCCTAAGGATGTTGGGTCTCGCGGTTCATCAGACTCGTATATGCTTGGGCTCAATGTTTGGCTGAGTACAAGGATTTTGGGTTATCACCTTGCCTCTAATTCCTTTAAATAGAATCCAGGTAAAAATAAAACATGTTAATAAATAAAAACAAACATGTTTGAAAAAATATTTAAAAGTTTGGACTATTATACTTTGGAGTGGGATAAAAATTACTACTAGTTAATGTAGCTTTTTAATATGTGTGGGTATAGTATTGAAGATGTGATTAAGCATGGATTTGAGATATCATATAAGACTGAATATCTAATAAAATTACACCCATAAATAATTTTAAAGCAAATTGCAAAATATAATTTCTCACAAGAAACGTGATAGCTTTCAACACAAATCAATTACTTCTCATTTGGTTGCAGATGAATTGACGAGTTACGAGTTTACACGCCATGCATTAATCACTTGGATGTGTTAAGAAATATAATATATATATATATTATTTTATTTATTAAGGGTCAAATAGTATTTTCAATTTAGCATATATAAATCTCTTTGTATTTAGGTTATAGCAATCCTTCATAACATTGTGATTAATGAAAATCTTAGCCTCCTTTTCTCTTATGTTTATATTTGTTTTGTGTTAATTTGGATTACTTTAACATGGTATCAGAGCTAGTTGTATGAAACAAAGTTTAATCTTAAACACAGCTTTCATGGATCCAACTATGGGGGTTTGCAGGAGGCAGCGCGCCCCTGCTGAGGCTCGAGGCGGAGCCCTGAAATATTTTTTTGATGTGATATTTGTTCAATTTCTATAAATTTGGTATTTCATCTTCCCTTCAGCTTCTGCAAATTTGGTATTTCATCTTCCCTTCAGCTTCTGCAGTTTGTTATTTCATTCAGTTTCTGTAATTTGTTGTTTTAGAGTAATTGTATAACTTCAAAAAGATATTTTTTCAGTTTTTATTATATCTATTCAGTTTTTGCAATCTGGTATTTTTTTCCTTTGTTGCTTTTTCATTCTGGTTTTTTTTGTTTGTTGATTATGGCTACTGAAAGAGATGATTCGTTTTAGTCTGTAAGTGTAAGGTTGGATGGAAAGAATTATTCGTACTGGAGTTATGTAATGAGAAATTTTCTTAAGGGTAAAAAGATGTGGGGATATATTAATGGAACCTATGTGATACCCAAGAATACTGAGGATAGGGATGCTGCTTTAATAGATACATGGGAAGCAAACAATGCAAACATTATCATTTGGATTAACAATTCTACTAAGCATTCTACAGGTACGCAGTTGGCGAAGTATGAGACAACAAAGGAGGTTTGGGATCATCTACAAAGGTTATTCACACAGTCAAATTTTGCATAGCAGTATCAATTAGAGAATGACATACGAGCTCTTCATCAGAAGAATATGAGTATTCAGGAGTTTTATTCTGCTATGACAGATTTTTTAGATTAATTGACTCTTATAGAATCGGCAGAATTAAAGGCATGTGGTGCCTATATTAATCGTAAAGAGCAGCAATGATTGGTACAGTTTTTAATAGCACTTTGTAATGATTTTAAAGGACTTGGAACTTCAATTCTGCATC
>Ga0307512_10007008_pt1 | contig 11244 bp, 8 predicted proteins | sample 14_EM_MG_FD_200267 | JGI IMG/M metagenome (GOLD analysis project Ga0307512, IMG submission 200267) | Populus trichocarpa ectomycorrhiza microbial communities from riparian zone in the Pacific Northwest, United States - 14_EM | ecosystem: Host-associated > Plants > Roots > Unclassified | place... | reverse complement strand
AGATAGCTAAAAATCTAATAAACCAAGCTTTAAAGAAAACCCCAAAACCACTCCAAATTCCAGAGAGACACCGCCACCCTCTATAAGCTTTCCACCCAAAAAACAAAAACAGAAAATGAGCCAAAAAGAAAACTTGGAGCAAACCCAGAAAGCAAAATGTCACTTGTATGGATTCTAGAATATCTACGTGTGCTCCGGCAGTTCTTATAACACATGACATAGAAAGGCCAACCATGAATCAATAAAAAATATAACTAGTAATAATTTATTCATTATTAAAAATAAAATAAAAAACCAATAATCGATTATGAGATAAATTGTGCAGTTTCAGAAAGTAACACCAGTTTTGGACTTACCTGCTGCTCTTTTAGATATCTGAGTGGTCTTTTTGTGCACTTCAACACAAATCACTTGGTGGCCCTGCTGGGCCCAGCATGTTGTTTCACCAGCCATGCAGTTTCACAGCAGAAAATGAAAAGGCTGTTCTGGTGAAGTGGGGCTATGGCTTTTTTCATTGCAGAACTGTCATTTGCCAGTTCCATAAGAGCTTTAAATACTTGGAGGTAGTGGGGTCTAATTTGGAATGACAACTGCTATTTAAAAAACATTAAGGGTTGATTTCATTAAGAAAAAATAATTTAAAATCAATATTCAAGCGTAGTTGTACAACCTTATCCAGAATAGATTTTATCATGGTTTGGAAGGTTCACTTTAATTCTTTTTTTAAGAAGTAGAACTATATTAAAAATAATAAGTTAAGGAATGAGTTTTGACAGAATATATCTGGGTTTCTTAGATAATAATTAAAAATAAATAGCAATTACAGAATTTTAATATATTATAGGATTAATTCCATATGATTTGTTGGCTGTGGAAAACCCTCTGAAAAAGGCAATGACTTTTTTAAATTAGTTCAACAAGGGAGGGTTTTAGGATAGCCTTTACGTTTAGGCCATACCTCATGGTCAACGGGGAAGGAAAAAAACTTTGACTCTTTAGTGTTTTAGCTTTCTATTATTTAAAAATAAATAAAAATAAATCATAGCTCAAACCATTTTCGTTTCTTAATTTTATTACTCTAGAATAACCTAATAATATGTATAAATAAGAAAAAAAATCAAGATATTGTGCATTTAACTGAGTAAATTTACGTAGAGCAATAATCACAGCTCGATCGAGGGGTCTTCTAACAACACTACATATATATATATATATATATGTAGTCTTCTAACAACACTACATATTGTGGCACGGGATATGGCCAAGCCTGCTACCACTACGAGGAGGGGGGAATTGACAGGGGCAAGCAAGAGGATTTATTTTCTGAACATTTAATATAATGTAATTTCTATATATAATAGAGTATAACAAAGGGCAACTAATTCATGATTTTTTTTTCTCAAGTAATTAATTGTCCTTCTCTCTCTGAATATATCTAATATACATTGATTGATAGCAGAGTTAAAAGGCACAACAAGCAGTCATAGAATTGAGACAGAAATCAGCACATTTGGGAATTTGGGAGCAACACACAACATTACAGCACTGGGCTTCACAAGATCACAGAAACTGTTCATGTAGGGAGGCCTGAGTGTGTGAATTCAAAAGAATTTTACAATTACATGCATGCAATTGCAATTTCCAATCATTGTAAAATGAATACAATTGGAAATGACTTTAAATAAAAATTAGGGATAATCTGCTGGCAAAAAAATCAATTACAATTACATATGGCAGCACAAAGCATACCATGTGAATTGAAGCATACTTGTTCTGAGACAATCTATCTCTCAGCTAGTTTCCCCTGTACATGATTTTGTTTACCAGCACCAAATAAATTTCTTTATGAAAATGCAGACATGGGGCAAAAATTATAGGCACATAAATAGAATGACTAGTTGGAAAAAAAAAATGGGAACTGTATTATTTCCAAAAGGAGAAAAGAAAAGGACCGTTTTCATAACAGTGTTTCTATGGCTAGGTATTGTACCCAACAATACAAATCTACAATGCTTTCGACATCATAACTCTAGCATGGCACCACTTGGGACAGTTCCTAGGATGCTTCTGGTTAATTCTCCACCCGTCACAAATCTCTCTATTTCCACAAGAAGACTTGCCCTACAACTTGGCAATGTCCAACCATAAAAGCTTGCATGACTGCTAGACAAAGTTCAAAATTTATATACCATGTGTCCAACAAAGGAAAATGTGAAACAGGATCTTCTCAGCAAGTTTGGAGAAACGCCATGGATTCAGCAATTGATTGATTTCCCAAATTTACAAGGATCCAATTGGATACGTCCTTACAAGTGATGTACCCCACGAAGAATCAATGTATTCCCCAATATCTTACACATGCACATGATTTCGATCACCACAAGCCAAGCCAACCTGTGACCCAATAAATAATAATAGCCTGAAAAATGATATTTTGTTTGTGCTCCATATATACACCAAATGAATATACTGACTCAGCATGTTCAAAAGTAGCCTTTCAGAATGCAATCAAATATAAATTCTGGAGAAAAATAAAATTTCCCGCAGTTTTTAACACATCCTATTGTCAACATAATCTGACTTCCTTTCCTTTTTTCAAGCTATAAAATTCAGGGAAAACTCACAAATATTGAAAGATGCATCACATAAATTTCGACTCAAGGGGGAAAGGTAAGAGTTTGGGAGGATAAACCCAGACTAAGAGAACAAGTCAATACTCACCTGCTCTCAAAAATTGTATGGAATCACCTTCCCTGAGCTAATCTGTAATTGAGGATCAGATCCTCAGGTTTCTTCCATATGTAAGCTCGCACTGTAGCTAAGCTCATGTCTGGGGATAAGACCTAGAAAAGACAGGCTTTCCTTGAGAAAATAGACAAACAAAATAGAGTAAAGAAAGAAAGAGCATGTAAAAGAGAAATAAGAACAGCAAATGGTTGTTCTTATACATTGCCCACTTTTCTTCTCATACAATATGTGATTCTTGTTTGAACCTTTACAACTCATTTTAAAAGGATGATGTGCTCTTGGACATTCACCGCTCATGGATATATTATGCAGAAATGTCCAGCCAAAGATAGAAGTAACATTTAAAAAACTGATGAATCCAAAATCATAGTGTGAGCCACATTTGGTGATTACATTTGTTTACCTGAAGAGCCTTATTATGCAAATTTTGTGCTTTTGAGTGGATTTCCTCTAAAAATGAAAATTAAAAGGACCTGATTATTGCACAATATCTCTATGGAAGGCTTAAGCTTTTGCCAAGGCTTCACTCCAGGTCGGAAAGATCCATCTCCAACCACTGAATGTTGCAAGTGTCCTCCAAGTCCAGGAGCAAATGTTCCATCAGTATTCACATTATCAAGTGGTTTGTCAAGGACCATCTTTTCTACAACATAATTGACAACCTGCACAAAAATGTTAGTAAAACCCAGATAGTAAAAATGGATTCTTCAGCATTATCACAGAAAATACACTGGCAAAACAGCTTCTAACTCAGGATTCATTTCACATCTTATTTCTTTTTGACAGCAACTAAGCTATAATTTGACCAGATCAATGGTGCAATATCAATGCATTTCCACTGAGGAATGAGAGAGTTACACTTTTGACCTTCAGAAACATGAAGTTTAAGAATATAAACAAATTTTGAAACAGAAGCTTAGCATATCCATGATTTATGGAATAAGATCAGAAAAAAACTCATCATGCAGGAATATCACATGCTAGTCTGCTAGACAACATCAACAAAAGCCAATTGACTACCATTTCTTGATGCATTAAATATTTTTAATTCATCTGCAGATATTGTAGCTGAAATCCAGAGTTGCATCCAAATGCATCAATCAGACTTAATCAAGTCATCAATTTGTATTTTAGAAAGCAGGAGTTGAACAGGAATGTGAAAGTCCAAAACATTGACAAAGAAACATTCATGAGAATATAATGTCAGAAATCTTCTTTTAGCAATGTATAAATAATTCCAGCCCCGCATCACATGAATATTGTGAAATATTTCCAGATCATACATGCATGCAAAACTTTTCTTCCTTGCTGAATCCAACTTACTTTATGTATTCTCAGGATGCGAGGAGCACTTAATTTGCCTTGTGTGAGAATCTGAAAAGCTGAACCTTCGCATGGATGCAAATAAAAGCTGCACCTGCAGAAATTTAATCACTTTCTTTATTATCTGCTGAAATAGAAATACACTTAAAATGAGAAATACTTGAGCACATTAGCATATTGATTGTTAACATAGCTTAGAGAGCCCAATAGGAAGCATAAATATTCAAGAACAAAATCTCAAAAGTTGATCAGAATGCTTCCCCGTGACTTGCAAGTGCAATTAGAATTCAGTGAAAACAAGAAAAAAAATTACTTGGTGTTTTCTCTTGGAGGTAGGCGATTGTTCAACACACAATCCAAACACCACCAAGGGAAGTCCTTCTCGTCTTCACTTCCATCTAAATCAGTAATTTTCTTTCTCCATGGACCTCCTTGAGAGCCCTCAGTAACCACTGAAGGAGGGGAAACTGTTGAAAATTCAAATGGAGGATAAACCATGGAGTCATTTTCAGCACCACCATCTACATCAACTCTAGAATGGGCAAGACTTCTAGGAGCAATATCCTTTCCAGATAAAACATCTCCATTAGCTGAAGCTTGGGATCCAAGTCTTTGCCTTCGCTTGGCCAACCAATGAGCCAACAAACCTTTAAGGGTTTCACGAGCTAAATTAACCTGCAGATCATGAATAAGTGCCATTATGAGTATAATTCAAGTGATTTAGAAAGATTCTTCTTTATCAATGTTGAAAACAAACTGTTGACAAGAATAGCAATTGGCTTCTACCATGAACAAATTGTTATGCTGCAGTTTAATCACCATTTATTACATCTAAAGAAGATTGTTTGCTAAAGTAGAACCATGCCAAAATGATTTTATTTCTACACTTCTTAGAGGCATAGCACATACTAATGTGAGTTTTGGGGACCTGCACAGTGAGACGTCGGTCATTTCAATTTATAATCAAGAGGCACTCACTGAACAGCTTCAAACATTTAAAGCATTTGATTCTTTCAAAAGAATAAACTAGTTCACTAGGATAACATATATGTTCAACTCGTTCTCAAGTGAAGCAAAAATTCTAACTTATTAACACTCGTGTAAAATTGAGAATCAACAGGTTCCATTTTAAAACATTTTCCCAACCCATACATGTACAAAAGTTTTACTGTTTTACCTTGTCATCCTCAGGTTTCCCAACTATGTTAAGATCTGCTGAATACATCTCAGCAGAAAAGCACTGGGGTGTGTCCAAATGAACAGACAAGCTTCCAAGCCTGGTATCCACAGTGAACCATGCAGGAATGCTGACCTGGAATGTAAAAGGATCAACAGTAAGATCCACCAAAATTTCCATGCAGCACCAATATACAGCAGAAAAAGACCTTATAATCATACCATTTCAAATAATTGTTCCTTTCTCTCCTCAAAGGACACCTGGAAAATGTCAAAATGAAAATATGGATAATGCCTGTATTATGCCAAACTTGAAACCCAATTTTATACATGCAGATAGATGGCATAATTAGTACACCATATGATAGGGCAACTACCTCCCCTTCCAGGGAGCAGATATGCACTATTGCAAGGATGTAATCAACAATTCACACAAAAGGAAAGGGAAATAGAGATGTGACCTTCCCATAGTCCTCAATTACAATGCCCCTTGTGATCTCCCACAGCTTCACCGAACCAGCAGTGTCCTTCCAAACAGGTATGACAGGTAAGTTTCATAGAACTCCAATGGCTAAACCACCCCCCACTCCCAAAAAATAATAATAATAATAATAATAAAGAAAAGAGAACATTTTGGTGATTCCCTGTATATTTTAATAAATATGGCCAAAAGTACCATGCATACCTTGGTCAAGACATGCCTTCTATTATTTAAAATCTCATGCTGCACTATTGCTGAAGTTCCGGGAATCGTTAAGGTTGGTTCTTTATAGACTGGCACCTATAGAAAAGTGCAGTGCATTAAATAATACAAAGAAAAGGCGCCATAAAAAAAAACAAAAAAAACACAGCAATTACATCAAGCCCAAGGGAAAATCTGCAACAGAACACAACATAATTCAGACTATAAGAAACCTTTTTGTAGTCACTGGATATTAATTCTCTCCAGTTCAAAAATTAACAAAAAATTAAAATTAGATGTAGGACATTAAATGGGATGACTTGATGACAAACAACTTATTACATGCAATAGCATCACTTGCTTGTAAAAGGCTATGAGCATTACTTACTGGAATCGATCCTTCTAAAGAAACCCTTGCCCTTGAAAAGGAAAGATTACCAGCCAAGAATGAACCGCCTCTTTCAAAGACCTTTTGAGGGTTGTGCGCTTCAGCAGGCCATCTATGAACCGACGAATCTGTGGTCGCAACCCATATACTGTCATCATGTAATGCCAACTGCAAAATGGGGTGCTCTTTTTTGCAAAGCAAAAGACTCTCTCGTGTTGCCAAGTCTGTCAAGTACAACTGATGGTATAAACAGAATTGGGTATCAAAAATCTGGGCACCAAAAATAACACTAAAAACTATGGAAATTAATTATATAGATTTCACAGGCAAAACTACTCACAGAAAGATCCCTTCCACCACTGTATACATGGCTGAATGTTGGAGTGCTGGCAAGTGCCCAAACCGAATCTGTATGCACAGCATATGAATGCACACACCGCTGCATGCCAAGGTCCCACAGCCTACAAGACAATCCATGAACTATTCAGTACAAGGTCTTGTACATTTTTATTAATGAAATGATGGGTACTGGATGGAAGGATCGGAGTGAGAAAGAAAAAGGAGAAAGATATCCACCTGATCATAGAATCAGAAGAGCCTGATAAGCAATACCTACAAAAGTAAAATGGAAAATATGCTATCAGGAAACAGTACTGAAACAAAAATAAAATGGAAGAAATATCCAATTAAATTTGCTACATAAACGAGCAGTTGGTGTGGAACGATACAAGAGCAGCCCATACACTCCCTGAGCTATCAAGAAACAGACATAATTTGTAAAGGCCTTTACAAATTACTTTTATGAGATATTCAAGGGCAGTATGAATGCATACAGCACATATGCATGCAAGCATTGCAATCTCTATGCCAGATTTGATCCAAAATTTAATTCTTAACAAGAAAAATTATGCAAACAAACTTGATAGCTGCAGAACCATTCAACCAACCTGCCAGTAGAATCCAGAAGCAGAGCTCTAATGTTATCAGTATGCCCTCTTAGCTTCATAGCCTTCGAACCAGTTCGGGGGTCCCAAACACGGACAACCTTGAGGAATGAGGACAAAAGATAAATCATCTCTTGCTAACAATAAGCCAGTATCTTTGCAAGCTATTAAATGATCAAAGCATATGTGTCCAGAGAACAAGCATGTATGCTCTTTCCATCATCTCATGTGTCTGCTGGACACCAGCTTAAAGAGGTAAGCATACACAAATGACCGAAATATCTACCACAGAGTCATAAGCCTAATGGTACACCTCTCCTGAGACAGGAAGGCTCCAAGTTCAAATTCCCCTTCCCCACAAAAGCTATGGAATTATCAGAACATAAAAAAACCAAGAAACGACTATCATATCCGAATTTACTAATATACCTTCTCAATCCCACCAGAGACAAGACGGGTTCCACTATCATTCATTGCCAATGCATAGACTGACTCCTTATGGCCTTTGGCACCAATTGGTACATACCCCTGAGTCGTGTGCACAGAAATGCTGTTGCTTGAACTAATGGTTCGCAAACTTGTCATGGGCAATGAATTGGTAGAACCATTTACACCATTTAAATAATCATCTTCCATTGCATCACCAGACTTTGACACAGGAGTAAGTGCAGCTTCCACATCCCATATGAAAACTTCCCCACCAAGGCCACCAGAGGCAACAATATTGCTCTAAAATGCAGGACACTAAAACAGGATCAGAAAATGACTCCAATGATATTAAGATCATAGAACTATGGATTCAAGCATGATTCTACTAAATTGACTATACATCTTAAGATAGCAAGATGCACTAACTGGAACGTTTCATCCATGCGTTAATAAGATCCACAAAAATTTTGACACAGAAATTACATTTTTTTCTGCTGCTGCCAGACAAGTAACATAATCAGAGTGTTGACGAAGTGTCTTGGTACAAGTTCCATCAGATAAGCAATTCCATGTCTGATATATCACCCAAAAGAAAAAAAAGAAGAAGCAATTAACCAATACGAAGCTCAGTCAACAAGTGTACAGCCAATAACTCATTCAATACAAAACCAACAAAAATTAAGAAAACTGGAAAACCTTGAGGGCAGTGTCCGAAGAGCAGGAGACAAGGGTGCTATCACCAGCAAGGACAGCATCATTTACCTGTACAACCAGGGATGCCCCAAATATATCCCATTTTAACTTAGGTATTCACAAAAAAAAAGTTTATGGCACAAGAAAATAGCAACATAATATATAGTTCCACTCCACAAAGAAAAATGAACAATTAAAACGATGAGGGCACTCTAAATCACCATATTAAATGCTTATTCAATGAAAAATCAAGTTTGCATGTTTTGCACACTTGGAGTGTGAGGGAGTCTTGCCCATTCACATTTGATAATTGATTAGAAGATTCGTTCAGGGTGAAAATTATCAAATCAAACTTTCTCCCCCCAAATTCAAACCTCATAAAAGACAAGAAACATCAGCTAAAACTATTATCCAATAATTGAAGGCAACAACGAAGCACCAACCAGATCCTTGATAGGTAACAGATACAATAATGAACAAACTGACAAAGGATTAAATGAGTACCCAATCAACATGTGACTCAAATGTGGCAGAGCAGGTAGCGGAATCTTCAGAAATGGCCCATCTCTTCAGCGTGCCATCACGACTCCCAGTGAAGAGGTAATCACATCCATTAGATACAGTGGACTTCAACACTTTCAGACAGTTTATGCCAGCACAATGCTGCAAAAGAGACATCCCCAAAAGAGGTAGTATTAGGATCCATGACTCCAATTAAAGTGACAAGTACATCAAAATTTGATATGTTTAAAGAAAATCAAGCAGCACACAATTGAAGATGGAGTCGCTGTAAACAGAATATGCCATTCTTTTTTTTCTTTTATTGGAAAATATTAACACTGTATGCCCTTACAGATACTTCAAACATTTATGAGTATTACTCAAGGCTGAATTTCAATTTTAGACAAGATAATAACATTCAACTTAATCATGGAAAGCATGTACATTGTACTCATATAGTTTACTCTGGTCCATTAAAACAACAAAATCAAGCATAAAACCAACTTATTACAGACAGCAGCCTAGAAGGAAAAAAAAAAAGTAGTTCCAATCACAACACCAAAAAATTCCAAATAAAAATGGAAGAGCAATATAAATACATTAGCATCAATAAGGAGTCAGAGCAAATATACAGTACAAATATTTGGACATGGTACATGAGCAGAGAATACGATCGTTTACCCAAAATTAAAATTGAAAAAACAGCATGTTGGTAATGTCAACACTGTATAAGAATGTCATGCAAAGACTTGAATGATCATTGTAACATTTAGAAGTATTAAGAAACAGCATCAAGTACTGTGCATGGTAGATAATATCAACTACATGAAGTTGATTTCACTGGAATATCATCAAGCAAGCAAGTTAGGTGGTAGGCACTTATACAACATCAAAGTGGACAATGATAACTCCATATAAAGCAATCACATAAAAAATTAGAAAAAAGCAACTTATTCACTTCAAATACTCAAAATGTTGAGCAAAACTCAATATTAAAAACAGAACAGCTACAAGATCACTTCACCTTTGTGTCATCAGCATCACTCAACACATATGTTAGCCTCTTCTCTTTACGTGGGCGAACAGAATTAGTTGTATTCCCTGCACTACCCACGCGGTGCATTGCAACAATATCTAAGAGAGATATAAATCAAAGCTAATTAGCAATTTCTTTTTTTTAAAAAAAAGTCACAAACATATCATTAATTCCTTCAAGCTACTTGCACAAGTGCATATTAATCAACTATTATTTCCTTTTAGAAAACTATCAAAGAAAAAAAAGATAAAAGCTGAAAAGACATTCCTTCAGAATGTTTCCACAGTTTTTCCTACCAAGTAGCCAGTTTAAGATGTTAACCAAATCTCTTTTCTCACAATAATCATGAGTTACACAAACTAAATTTTCCTTACACAGGTATACCTTAGGTCCAAACCACAAACCGCATCAATAAAAAAAAATTAAAAAAAAACGTAAAAAACCCTAACATAAATCAAACAAAAAACATACCCAGAAACAGATGAAACAGCCACAATGCACCAATCAAGCAACCATCCAGTTCATTCAGCAAATAAAATTAAATTCATCAAACGGTAAGCCAAACCATAAACCTGAGACTACAACCACTTCACTATTCAAACGTGCTTTTTTGGACACAAAACCATCACTTTCATCCCCATAGCAATTCCATAAAGGTACCGAAACAATATCATTCTGGGATTAAAATTGAACTCATTAAGACAATAAATCAAATCCTGCACCTTGGATTGCAACTTGCTCCCTACATATCCTACTACGTTACCATTCCCACATACAAATCGCACTCACACACGCATTTGTCTGGGAAAGAAAAAAAAAACTAACAATCTACAAAACTACGCTTCGTTTCACAATTCTACGCATACGCGAAAGTAACATCATTAAGCTCAAATCCTAATACGCTCGATACTAAATTTAAATGCTACGATTAAAAAATAAATAAATAAATCTTCTTAAGCTAGTTTATTCAAATTGAACCTCGCGATACACAAAATCAACGATCCATACCCTAAAGTGATGGAGAGAATGCGGAGAGCAAATAAAATCGATTGCACAGAAAAGAGAGAAATTGTGAATTGAAGTGGCTTGGTTACTGACCTGTTGCAAGTGATTGAATGGATTCTAGTGAGTTTTTTTATTCAATTAAAACCCTAGAAGGAAGCGATTGTTTTGATAACGACGACGACGATGATTGTTTCTTGTTTGTTTTTAGAGAGAGGGAGAGATTTGGGAACTGAAAAAAGAAAAGAAAATCGTATAAACAGACTTTTTTTTTTTTGGGGGGGGGGGGGGGGGGGGGGGGGTTTTTATGACCGGGAAACAC
>Ga0307512_10007007_pt1 | contig 11244 bp, 15 predicted proteins | sample 14_EM_MG_FD_200267 | JGI IMG/M metagenome (GOLD analysis project Ga0307512, IMG submission 200267) | Populus trichocarpa ectomycorrhiza microbial communities from riparian zone in the Pacific Northwest, United States - 14_EM | ecosystem: Host-associated > Plants > Roots > Unclassified | place... | reverse complement strand
CGACGAAGCTTCCGGCACCGTCGATGTCGCCTCCAAGTAGATCTGTGGCATATTTTCGCAAGACGAAGAGCCCCGCAGATTGATCCGTGTGAAGGCGCTTACCAGTCATGATGGTGCCCATGGGAGGGACACCGCGTCGCGCGAAATGAATTACGGTAGCACGTGCACGTTCCAGGCCCCGAAAGCACCGCAATTAAGCAGAGATTGTCGGATGGATGGACAACTGACACCGTTACATCATGGACTCGCTTCCCACTGTCTTTCGTCGCGCACTGCTGAATGTGTCGAAAGCCTCCAACTTGCCAACAATCCAAGACGAGACCCAGGTAGTCCATTCCCTTTTTTCTTAAAATGTGTCTTCATTGTTAAACTTGGTGCAACCAGGAACTAATCGATATCGCACGGAAAGATTGTCGTTACTCGCTTGCGCGTCTCGCAGATCTTGCGCTTTTTAGCCCGAATGAAACCCTTGACGACATATCCACTCAAGATTTGGTGTATCTATTCGTTCCTTATGTTGCTGCAGAGATCGAAAGCAGGGCTCGTGCAATCGAGAGGGACGAGCGCTTGACGCGCCTGCGCGAAGCGGAGGTACGTCCTTGCCTTGCCATCGTCTCAAACACAACCCCACCTCAGTACGGGCAGCAAGGGTTCACAAAGTTTGTGTCAGACATAGAACTCTACGAAATCACGTCCAAATCCGAGCGTGAATTGTACGGGAAGAACGCCTCTGCCATCGCCGATCCCGCCAGACGACGGGAGACAAAGATAAAGCAGTACCAAGCCGAGAAGGAGATTCGCAGCCGTATCGAGGTGTGGAAATTCTCTATTTCGTCTCCTCACGCAAGGACCAACTCCTGAATGCAGGCCATCGCGAAACGGCAACGCGTCCCCATCCCGACGTCCGACGTCTCCCCAACAGACTTTGACCTCATCTCAGCGCTACTACCGCATTCTACGCCCACAGCCTTAAATGAAGAGGACCATGACTACGAGGACGAGCGCCGGACAGCGACGCTCCTCCTACTCCGACTTGCCTACGCACAGGCACACGCTCAGCTCACGAGCATCGCAGAGGAATTCGAGCTCCTGCGCACAGTACCACCGCCCCCACCGCCCAGCCAACCCGGGACCTCTTCAGATCCCGCACGCACATCCCCTGAGGCTGAGCGCACATCATGGACTCTCGATACACCACTGCACTCCGCAGCCGCAGCGCGGCACGGCGGACCGTTGCTGGACTCGGCAGGCAAAGTATGTGATTCGGTTTGTCCTTATCTTTGCGCGATTCTCGCTTACATGAATGTATGTGCAGCCGTTGCAGCCTTTCACGATATTACCCTCTGGCGCTGGAGGCGACCGTGCGAGACTGCGGGAACAGGTGTTCCAGCCTGACCATCGCCTGCCCACGATGTCCATCGATGAGTATTTAGAGATAGAGCGACAGCGGGGCAACATTCTTACGGGCGGAGGGTAAGATACTCATCTCTTGTGATCTCACACGACCGTCTAAAACCGACGCAATTAAGGCCGCAGTCAGCTGCAAAGCCGACGTCCTCTGAGCAGCTTACCATGGACGCGGAGCAGGACGGGACGGCGTTCGGCGATGCCAAGTCCGAAGAAAGGAGGAGAAAAGATGAGGAATGGGCAAGGTTTACCGATGCCAACCCTCGGGGCGCAGGGAATACTATGAATCGAGGATGAGATTGTATTATAGGTAGCATCAGACGTCGCTCCCTGGAAGACCCTATTTTCCTAACAAAGCTGGACGACCTGTGGTCTCTAGAGATGGAGGGATATGGTATGACAGACAAATAGCACACAAAAGAAGGTACACAAGATCAGCATTGGCACTGGGACGCTTCTGGGACCTCGTTCGCTGGGGGAGAGGTCACGTCAATCTCTGAATGAACGCAAAAGTGTGGGGTATGGTCAGAACAATAAAAATGGACGACTAGTGTCAAAAATAGACGCACTGGTATTCTGGGCGTCCGCGGTCTGAGAGTCCTTCTCCATGCCAGGCAGTGACATGGCAATCTTCTTGAATAAACTTTTCACGTTGTGCCCAGCTTTTGCTGATGTCTCCATGAATAAGATGTTGAGGCTTTGGGCCTTCGCGGTAGCCTCTTCAAGTGTTACCTGTCTGCGACACGTCAGCATACATACAGACCCGGTTAGGGATGTCCTTGAAGGCGTACGCACCGCTTGTCGGAAAGGTCGGCCTTGTTCCCGACAAGTACGACCATGACATCGTTTCCTCGTTCTGACCGCACGTCGTCTATCCATTTCGCCGTGGAAAGGAAAGATTGACGGTCTGGGAGTCCACCATTAGTTTCGTAAGGTGGCGACAACGGATAGGTACCACTCACTGGTGATATCAAATACAACAATTGCAACTGTAGAGTCGCGAATGTAAGATGGAATCAGGGATCTGAACCGTTCCTAGTAGCGAAAAAGGGTTCTAAGAAGCGTCAACGCGTCGAACGGCTGTCGTCATACCTGTCCTGCTGTATCCCAAAGTTGTAACCTCACCGTCCGATCATCAAGGTAGAGTGTTTTGCTGAGAAAGTCGATGCCGATGGTCGCCTGGTAAGTATTGTCAAACGTGTCATACATAAACCTGGTGATACGTAGGACAAGCAGAGAAATTGAGTGGACATAGAGGAGAGAAGCCGAGACACACGCACCGTGTGATGAGACTGGTCTTACCAACGCTTTGATCACCAAGGAGCACAATTTTCGTACGCTTTAACGTGCCGGACGAGACTTCTGTTGTGGGGGATGTCGGACTGGCCATGGCTGATAGGGTCTTGCGTCGAGACAAGGAGGTAGTTGTTTTCGAGGTAAATGGGAACGAGGTAAGTTACTTTACACTTTGGCGCCTACTCGGCCATGAGCCCTGTTGCCCCTTAGGGACCTTGCCCGGCAAACTCGGGCATGCGATGTTTGAGTGTGTTGACGCGCTCCGTCATCACACCCCCCCGCAATGAATTTATTTACGCAACCCTGCTGTAAACAGTCCTCGTCCATTACGTCTTTAGTTTTCTGTGAGTGTCCCGAGATTCAGTGCCTGGCCTGGTGCGTTTCTTGATCCGAGTTGGCTGTGACCCGCAATACCTCACCAACGAACTTGACGATCTCCCTACTTTCTGAGCCTCCTCCACAGTAGTACATTACAGTATTGTCATCCTCTCACCTCTTCAGTCGGTCCGGCATGAAGCTTTCCGAGAAGCTCGAACAAGCGCGAGTGCCGTTCTACACCTTTGAGTTCTTCCCGCCGCGAACTGAACAGGTGAGCCAGATCAATTAGAACATGATCGCGGATCTCGTCGACGGCGATTCGTATACAGGGCTTCAGCAACCTCCTTCTGCGGATTTCCCGCTTGGCTGATCTGAAGCCCCTCGCAATCAATATCACATGGGGCGCGGGCGGATCGACGAGGGATCGGACGCTCGACCTTGCCTCGTTGACGCAGAGGGAGTACGGCGTCGACACGGTCATGCATCTGACCTGCACCAACATGGTACAAGGCACAGTCGATGACGCACTTCGGGTTTGTAATTCACTTGTTGTAGTGACCCCACATTGCAGGCTGAGCGTGCATAGGCCGCAAAACAAATAGGAATCCAAAATATCTTAGCTTTGCGAGGAGGTTCGCACGATCGAGGATCTGTCCCCATCTCAAAGGTTACTGATTGTGCTGTTAAGATGCCCCGAGAGGAGAAGAATACTGGATCCCCACCGATCCTCGTTTCACTCACGCGCACGACCTCGTATCCTATATTCGGTCGTCACCGGAGTTCTCCGATGCTTTCTCCGTTGGCGTGGCAGGTCATTTAGGTGCCAACGCTGACGGTTTCTGCTTCTAACCCCATCCACCTCCAGCCTATCCAGACGGCCACGCCGAGAGCGAACTCAGCGAAGACGAAGAGATCGAGCATCTGAAAGCAAAGGTCGACAAAGGCGCCGATTTCATCGTCACGCAGTTGTTCTATGACGTCGACAACTTCCTTCGATGGTTCCAGAGGATCCGCGCCCGCGGTTCGTAATCACGCCACAGGAACGTACCTGCTGATACTCACTCACACTCATCGCATTTAGGCATAACCATCCCAGTTATTCCGGGTATCATGCCCATTCAAACATATGCATCGTTTCTTCGCCTTACAAAGCTCTGTGGGGCACATGTCCCAGACCGAATCCATGCAGACATAGAGTCCATCAAGGTACCCCCCTCCGATCGTCCTACGTTTTTTTCTCGACCAGCGCTCATTTTATTCTAGCACGACGACCAGAAGATTAAGGACTATGGCATATCGCTAGCCGTCAAGATGATTCGGCGCCTTGTCGAAGGCGGTTTGCGCGGATTCCACTTCTGCACTCTCAACCTAGAGAAGAGCGTCCAGTGTATCTTGGAGATCTTGAAATGGACTCCAGGTCATGCCAAGATGCACAACAGACTGATAGCGGTGAGCTTTCACTCACGTTTGCGTGTGCGGGAGTTCACGAGTAGATAAGGAGTCCATTGGACCAGCCGACCAGCCTACAACTACTAATCCCGACTTGATCGTCACGCCTGCGCGTGCAACGAGTTCTGCGGCGAACGGGCTCGCATCTCATGTTACCAAACCCAAAGAAGGAGACACGGGAAAAGGCGAAGTAAACTACGCTGCCACATGGGACGAATTTCCAAATGGGCGATTCGGTGACGTTAACAGTCCCGCGTTTGGTAGCCAAGACCTCTGGGGAGGGTTCGGCCGCATCGTAAGTGCTACCGGCTCAGACCGTCACCGCTCCAATTGTAAATCGTTGATCGTAGACACCGACGCCGAGCGGCCCGCGTCCAAGTACGCTTTCAGACATCACCACATTGTGCCTAAGCTTTCTATCTGGCGAAATCACATCGTATCCATTCTCCCCTGCGCCGCTTTCCAATGAGTCGCAGCTTATCCTTCCTCACCTACTCCGCTTAGCGGAGCTTGGCTGGTGGCCCGTCGGCTCGCAACCTACTGTCGATGGCTTACCTTCAGATGACGATACGGTCGGGTGGGGACCCGCAGGCGGTTACGTTTACCAGAAATCATTCGTCGAGTTCTTTGCCACGGAGGCGATCGTAGACAAGTTAGAGGCGGCCATTGGGACAGTGAAAGGCGTTGTAGACTTCTTGGCAGGGAATCACGCGGTTCGTCTGAGTTCACTCACATTCCGCATGAGGCGATAACTTAATTTTGCTATCGGAAGGGTGACCTCAAGACCAGCGTGGGAGACACTGAGCGGAATGCGGTGACGTGGGGTGTCTATCCAGATCAAGAAGTTGTCCAATCAACTATCATCGAACTGGAATCTTTCCTAACGTGGAAGGTATGTACTACGGCTCCGGTCGACTCGATCCCGCGCGTTCGAATGATGTCTCACCAGGAAGAGGCATTTTCCCTCTGGACCGACTGGGCGAGACAATACTCTCCGGGGTCGCAGGAACGACAGCTATTGGAGGGCATTAGGGATACCCGCTGGCTGGTCAACGTCACACATCACGACTTCAAAGACCCCGAAGCGCTATGGAGGTTCTTGTTTGAAGATATCGGCTTGGATGCTGCTGCAAGCATGTCGTGACGGAATCAGTCATTTGTATGTATGCGTAGCCCATGATGCATATACTGAAAGCTGTGTATGATAGGCTTGTGAGACTGCAGATTTCGCTGTGCGCGTACATGTAAGCTGTACTGATATACAGGAGTCAGCATTTTCCTCCCTCATCACATGCTGGGATGTGTTGTGACCCGTGCTTAGGATTCCTACCACCGATCCCATGATTTAGAGTCCTTTAGGGAATTCTGGGCTCCAAATGAAACCCGTTAGTTCAATCAGTAGGCACCAGACGGCTACGACAGAATACAGTACAGATAAGGATCAGAGCAAATCGGGCTCTGATCCGATCCGCCATAGGCACAAGATATCGACAGTATAACGTGCTAATCCATTTCTCGCGCTGTAAGTCATGATCTCAATGGGTCGATTGAACGGAGGCGCTCAAGGAGACAAGTGAACGTCCATCGTCTGGGCGAGATAACTATACCGTAAGCCATGGACTCGTTTCCCTGAGATACACGAAATGATGAGGGTTGAGTCGCACGTAGGGACACTACGACAACATTCAGTGGATGTTGGGACCCTCGGCCATCATTCCCACGGGCCCACCGGCAGAGGTCAACCGTCCTCCCCGGAATTGGCCGAAAACAAAATTGAACGTAAGTTACCATGATCAGAAACCAAAACGAGAAAATGAGTGTCCGTCCAAGTCTAGTTGGCCTAGTAGACCTGCAACGCGTGGGGACCTCTGCGCAATTCTGTGTTGTTCCCAACGCACGCCGCTTGGCTACGAGCACAATGATTGCTTGTTCGAACGCGGGCGCCGTTTCTTCATCCCGGTCATCCTCGAGATGTCTGAGGCTGGAGGTACCGAATTTACTGTACAGTAGGTGGGGACGTGGGGTGGGCCTTGATCGAATTTGACAGATCTGTAAGAGGCATACCAGTATAGACTCAAGGCAGAGCAAATACTTTAAACCACGACTGCACCCCTACGCACCACGCAGCTTGCTTTTCGTAACATTCTGGTGGTTGCGTCTTTGACTAAAATCACAAAGCTGGCTCGGAGTACCAGAAGCGCTCATCGGAGCTGTAAGCTCAGTAGAAAGACACTCTCAGGCAACATGATGACGGACGCACAAAGGATTTTGGATGATACTTTTGCCTTACCACCCACACCCTCTTGGATGATCCTCGTGGTTGATCACATTACCACGGATGACGTTCCTCGACGATCCATAAGTAGGAATGGTCAACCTCCAGATCGGAAGTAGGAAGGACGCTGCTCACCTTGGCCATGAACCTACACTGCCGATCGGTCTACACTCAGCGAGTAGTCCCGATGACAGCGCCCGCCACGCGAGTGTGATCTCGACTCATACATGGGAAAGCGTCAGGGGGCGGCACCGGCGCAATTCGATGTGGCGTAAACTTGAACCTTGTCTTACCTTGCAAAGTATGACTTGGACCTCAAGTTCTCGCACTGTCAACGACTGCCGTTCTGATCTTGCGCGTCGGATGGCTACTCCTGTAGTGATAAAAGGACGATACAAGGGTGATCTTGGAAGTATACGTTTGCATCAGTAACCTTGACGCGGACTAGAGGATCATCAAGTAATAGGAATCAGAGGGCAACAGGAGGCTGGAACAGCTCACTGGAAATTTGAAAGGGAACCGCCTCAACCTCCAGGCTCCTCATGTCAACTCCCTGATCCAGCTCCCCATATCCCCGTGGTTCACCTGGATATTTGTGCACCCTGTTCCGCGTCCTGTTGAGAAAATCTATAAGCGAAACAATGCAGGTGATGGCTCCTACCATGGACGCACCATGGTAAAGAGCGTAGAACTTAGTGTTTAAACAGGTCAGTAAATCTTAACCGAATCTATACGGTAGAGTGTGCAGCTGATCCTGCGGTATCTTCGCGGGTTGGGTTAGGGTAAACGAAAAAAATTGCAAGTCCGCTGGGCACTATACACATTTTTACCGCAACCTTGACCTATCGCGGATCGTCATCGATAGTGAACGCCATGAGCATTCCATCCTACACCAACAAATCACTGGCTAAACATTTGACACACTGATGCCGCATTGATGCACTGCCTTCATTTCCAGCCCAATTTTCTGTGAAGGTATCGAATTTTGGCTCGAAAGCCTGAGATCGAACATCGCCAAACGGCGGCGTTCTGCTACCTCTTCATACAACCTCAAATTAAGACCCCAAACTTTCCAGACTGTCAGGTTGCAATACCCCTTCAGGGTCAACCCCTACACATGAATTTCTTTTGACGATAACTTGGCTCTCACAGTAGTCCTTGGCTTTACATGTGACTCGGATCCGACAACTCTAAGATATTCCCACGCCGGTCTTCGTGAAGTACACTGGGCGAGAGCATGCAGGCCTCACAAACCCCATCCCGTGTTTATTGAGGAGTCCCGCGGACCCGCGAATCAGTATGCCTGTACGCGATCCCAGTCTCCGGTCTACTATTAGTTTCGGGCCGCTGATCTACCAGTCTCGCTATATTTACAGCCCCATGAGGACTAAGGTGCCGCATGTATGATTACTCTTGAGAAGTTGTCGACCCTGACCCTGCCAATTCTCGAAGGGGAACGTGACCTATGCCATTTTCGTTACAAGTACAAGCGAAGCATCATATCATGGCATCTATCCGGTTCACTCCGTCCCGCCTTACTAAAACCGCATGTCACAGTACGAGGAGCCTCAATGAATTATATGTACAATGCTGTACCCAGGTGCAAGCATGGAAAAAATATAACCCCTCACGTCCTCATCTAATGGTATGGAGAGTGTGATCTACTGCCAGGGTGAGGGAATACGCGAAGTTAAACATAGGGGCTTCGCCTCCGAGTTAATGACTGTTTCAAAAGAAAGCGGTGTTGTAGGCAATAGAAGGGTAGTGCTTAATGCATTTAGACTCCCGTTACACTAGAATGCAGGTCGTCGCTTCCTATCGAGGTCGTAGATGTAAGGGCCGCACACCGTACTTTTGGGTACAGTGGTCCCCAGTGCACAATTCAAATATTACGAGATGTATGAACGGAGAAAACTGGATGGGGTAAGAGGCCGCAAGGGGCGCCGTGCGCCTCAAGTCGAATTTTTTTGGGGGGAAGCAGCCTGGCAACGGTGAAACTACGCCGTGTCGCCTGCTAGCGAACCATCAGGACCATTACCCTCGTATTCATCTGTGATAGGACGTTGCTCGCGAAAATCCCCAGCAAGCCCCAGCAAGCCAATGTGAAGAGGGCAAATTCCAAGCATGCCATCTGCGGACTCTTGGCAAGTGGTACTTCAGTCCTAAGAATGAAGCTTACAGTTGTCCCGTCACGTACTAGGTTATATAGGCAAAGTTTTGCCAACAAGTTCGGTAATGCACACGATACTACTGTAGTAGGCAACTCTCATCACCTTTCTTGGTGGCTGATACGGCGTGCACTTTCAAATCTTTGGGGCTGATAGAAGATAGTGGGACTTGCTGCAGAAAATGTGAGGAATGGTGAATTAAGCGAGGGTATTGGGAGAAAATGGTGTAGGTCGTCTCTTGTATGAATGATGATTGCTTGATCTCGTTCGCGACATGTCTGTGTAGATGGTCCGCCGAGCGATTGTTCAAGCTTCAAGAATCAAGTCAAGGCCAGGATCCAGACTTATCATAACACCAAAAGTCACATTCCCAAGAACTTGACGACCATCAACCTAATTGTACAGTAGCGCCTGAACCACTGGCGGATAACAGTACATGCGATCTAGCACAATAACAGTGGTCCGGAAAAGATCTAGGCGTATGGAATCTTTCTGAGGGATATGGTGACATGAAGTTCGTCTTGTTCCGCATAACTAACCCAACAATTGTTCAGGCGCCATACGGGGGAGGTCCCCTGGTTGTTCGGCGCAGCGGACGCGCCTGGAGGGAGGGGCGGAAACTGCATTGTCTGATTGGGTGTCGAATCGACTGCAAAGTGAGCCCCAGAATAGTTATTTTCACATTGTGGGGGATTACCATATTGACTGCTTGGCTTCATTAATGGTGGAAAATTAGGTGTGCAGATGCTCGAGCCTGACCATCGTGTGGGAGCTACTAACCATCGTATACCCGCCACGGTACTGCGGCTGGGGGGCTGTGGTTCCGCAAGACCCGGTGGGTCGCATCGCGTAGTTGGACTCATACTGCGGGCTTGGACCCCCTCCATACATGCCATTTCCCTGTCCATATCCGGTAAGGACCGGGGTTGGATCACTGTAGATGCCCGGTTGCTATTTTTGAGTATCAGAAATGCCCGCCGTTGAAGATTCCTGTCTCGTACGCTATACAACTGTGCATTGTGGCACGGTGCCACCGGTGCAGGGTCGGTATCCATGGTGCCTGAGTCTGGCTAACGAAAGGTCAGCTGGGCATCAAAAGAGAAGGAACAGAACCATACAACTCTGAAGGTATATACGTCGTGCAAAAACCCTGGGTTGTAAGACGAGAAAGCTTGTCTGTCGGTCTGTGGTTGCATCGTGTTTGGATTCACGAACCTGAGGATCCCTGCACCTGTCTGGACTAAGCCTTTATATGTGTATCATATCCCCCTTTGGGGGACTTCCCTGTAGAACAACTTTTAAAAGCAAATGGCCCAGTTGAGACGGGAACCCATCACATACATTAATTGTGACTATGGGTCATCTATGCACCGAAAGTTACGGCCAAATCCCGTTAGTCCTACCTGAAATGAATGGTTCGTAGTCATGTCTGATGCGTGCACGTTTCACACCCCCAGCTGGGTTCATTAATAAAGGCGTTACTAGCGGTATGCGGTGTAGATCCGAGGTCCTGTGGGACCCTTCACAATTGTGAAGGTCCACGAAGGGAGTCTTGACCTCTGGGTGAAGTCTCCGACTCTCCAACCGTTTCAAAGAACAGTGCATACAGAATTACGACCCAACGTCCCCGACTGCAGTTTCAATTGTCCCTTGGGGTACTTTGAAACTGAAGTCAGGCCTTGAGGGGAACGAGAACGTCTGTCGATAAATGACACTAATATATGATGATGTGGGGTCAGCTTTCAAAGACAAGTCGACTTGTTGCCTCCCTGAGAATTATACGTGAGCCCTTGCAAACCAGAATGGGACGGTACTAATTCAATTCCTCCACTTGTGAACTTGTAGTCCCGTTCCCGTTAATCGATCATGGCTCACGCCCGGGTCTGGAGATTGCCTACTTAATGGTTAGCACACATTCTGGTAAGCAGGACATAATGGCATTAGGCCCTTGCGGGGATGTTTGGAATGAATTTCGCAGGAGAAAGATCCACACGGACGGTCATCTCTTCCCACGAGCCACGAGATGAGTTACGTGCCGGCGTGACCTACAAAATGCAAGAGCACAGCCACGAACTGAAATGGTCCAAGACGCCCATTTCCCATTTCCCATGCTAATGGGCAACAAACTTTGGCTCGGGACAATCCATAGGGGTCAGTTTAAACCTTGAGTTAGTCTAAGTTCGTCATCAAAACGCATTCGTCCTACCCCTTTCGACTTCATCGAATATGCTTCAGGGCTGGCCATCCAGTCGGTGCGTAACAATACCTTGTGCCCTAAGCAAGATGATAGATCTCACGTGTCAGTACGCAAGTCAAATAAAAGATGAGTGG
>Ga0307512_10007004_pt1 | contig 11247 bp, 10 predicted proteins | sample 14_EM_MG_FD_200267 | JGI IMG/M metagenome (GOLD analysis project Ga0307512, IMG submission 200267) | Populus trichocarpa ectomycorrhiza microbial communities from riparian zone in the Pacific Northwest, United States - 14_EM | ecosystem: Host-associated > Plants > Roots > Unclassified | place... | reverse complement strand
TTTATATAGCTAGAAAAGTGTTTTTTAAAAAAAAACAAAATTGCAAATAGGATCAGTCACCTTTCACTTCATTTCAAATACGAATACAAAAACGAAAAGCTCCTCTTCCTCCTCCTGATCCTTCCTGCACTTTCTACCACCTCTTTCCTTATCCAAAATTGAAAACTTCTCCTCCCTCCTTAATGAACACCAATCTCCACCACCTTAAACCACAGCTCCTAAATCCACACCCCTTTTTCTCCCCTAAAAACCCTTACCAATTCCGTTCTTACAAACGACGCCGTCTTAAACCATGTAGCAGCAGCAGCAACTTCCTAGAACCTTTCAAGAACCTTCTATCACAATTCCCGTCACCAAACACTCCCGATATCTTGGCTCCTGCTTTAGGCCTCGCTTCAGGCTTAACTCTCTATCTCTCTCAATCAAACAAATTTTCAAAATCCTCAAACATCGGCGAGTGGATTCTTTTTTCTAGCCCGACGCCGTTTAACCGTTTTGTAATTTTACGCTGCCCTTCAATATCGTTCGAAGGGAGCGAGTTTATAGAAAATGTGAACGATAAGTTAGTTAAAGAGGACAGGCATTTTGTTAGGTTAAATAGCGGGAAAATTGGGGTGGGGAGAGAGAGTAGTGAGGGATTGAAATTGGAGTTTCAAAGAGTGTGTGTTAATACGGAGGATGGTGGTGTTATTTCGCTTGATTGGCCGGCGGATTTGGAGTTGGAAGAAGAACATGGATTGGATACTACTTTGTTACTTGTTCCTGGCACTGCCAAAGGCAGTTCGGAAGACAATGTTAGGTTTTTTGTCGTTGATGCTCTTAAGCGCGGCTTTTTCCCTGTCGTTATGAATCCTAGAGGATGTGCTGCTTCACCAATTACTACGGCAAGGTATTTTCTTTTTTCTATGTTGAATTTGACTGCTTCATTTCTGGTGGTGTGTATAGTGTGAAGCTTTTAGTGCTAAGTGTTGTTTATTTTTGCTTGATAATAACATCTTTAGAAGTAAATGAACATTGAGGAACATGAATTGTTAGTTATAGCTGGACCGTGTGTGATTAGCACTGATATTTGGATGATTGATGTGATCTTATGGGGAAATGCGTGCTGGTAATGGAATAGAAAGGATTTACTATGAGATTCGTGGATAAGAAAGTTATGTGTTTCAGGTTTCTTTTGAATTTTTGTTGCGAAAAGAAGCTGAAAACAGGGCTTCTTAACTACTTCATTTATGTAGGTTATTTACAGCTGCTGACAGCGATGATATCTCCACAGCTATACAGTTCATCAGCAAGGCAAGGCCATGGACGACACTAATGGGTGTTGGATGGGGATATGGTGCGAATATGTTGACAAAATATTTGGCTGAAGTTGGGGAGTGTACACCTCTCACTGCCGCCACGTGCATTAACAATCCTTTTGACTTAGAGGAGGCCACGAGGTGCTCTCCTTATCACGTGGCATTGGATCAGAAGCTCACTGGTGGACTGATAGATATTCTGCAATCTAACAAGGTTGATGATTTCTCTGAATTATTATTATTATTATTTAATTTTTTATTTATTGTTTTGAAGAATGCAAATGGATTGCATCCTTCATCTGTAAGAATAGAAAATTTGTAACTTAAGAGAAATGCTATGCATGATATGAAATGCTTGAACAGATGAACTGTTTAGTATTTAGGTCTATCCTTGTGATGATACGTAGACTTAAATTGTAAAGAATTTTGTAGGAAATTTTTCAAGGAAGAGCAAAGGGGTTTGATGTGGAAAATGCTTTAGTGTCAAAATCTGTTCGTGATTTTGAAAAAGCAATATCTATGGTATCTTATGGCTTTGAGGAAATAGAAGACTTCTATTCAAAATCTAGCACACGAGGCATGGTTGGGAATGTCAAGATTCCAGTTCTTTTTATCCAGGTGCATATTTTGTACTTAAATATCATGCTTCTTTGAAATTCCTTTGCATGTTTCTCATTAAAAGTCTAACCAGCAACAATTCTGTCAAAATATCAGAGTGATGATGGGACAGTGCCGCCGTTCTCCATTCCACACAGTTTGATTGCTGAAAATCCATTTACAAGCCTCCTTTTATGTTCTTGTGTGCCATCTAGTGCTGTAGAAAGTGGCAGAGCTGCTGTATCATGGTGCCAGAATCTTACAATTGAGGTGATTTATTATCTTCACTCTTCTTCAAAACGGAAGATTCATTTGTAGAGTTTGAAACCCTCTCATATATTAGCCTAATTTTGTAGATTGTAGCCATGAAGTTGATCTGTCAACTTTATGTTGTTAGAATTAACTCCTTATGATTAACCAATTGGAACTTATGTTGATGTTCTTCTAAAACCTTTTTTTGTCTTGGCGATTCAGATGGTTAGGGTGTACTGTATATTTCATCTGCTCCTTTTGTTTCTAATGAGTAGTGAGTACTGTACCAGTTTCTTGCATTCTTGGTGGCAGTAATCATGCTAGAACTTGAACTGATACTCTGTAACCTGTGGTGTCTATGATGGGTATTGTTAATAAACCTATGCCAAAATCATTTTTCTTTTTATTTTGATTGAATGATTTGATGGAATTTAATTGTGCTTCTTGCAAGCTAATTATTACCAGTATTCATGTCAAATGTAGTGGCTTATAGCTGTGGAGCTTGGACTTTTGAAGGGTCGTCATCCACTTCTGAAAGATGTAGACGTTAACATCAACCCCTCAAAAGGCCTAACTCTTGTGGAAAGCAGAGATAAACGAGTTGAACTTAATAATCTCTCAAGTCTTTCCCCAACTGACACTAGTGGGTACACCATAGAACCTATAAACAAGATACTTCAAGATATCCAATCAAGATCCAGAAAAGATTCCCAAAGAGATTTAAAACTCGATGAAGAACTGCAAGGAGTGGAAAATGATGCAGTGCAGCAGAGAAGATCTGTTGATGCTGAATTGATAGAACAGGATTCTGCAGATTCTGTAGATATTGAAAATGGTCAAGTGCTGCCAACAGCTCAGGTGGTTATGAATATGCTTGATGTGATGATGCCTGATACTCTGACCAAAGAAAAAAAGAAGAAGGTAATGCTCAGAAGCAATTCTTGCTAATTTTGCCGAGGTTTAAGCATGCCAGTTACCGTTTCAAGGAGACGTGTGTATCTGAAACAAGTATAGAAAGATGCATAATTCTGGAATTTCACCTCTTTTATCATTGTGTGGACTGTGGAAACTGCATTCTGTTTTACTTGTACTCTTTATAATGTTAGGTGTACATTGGATCATAAGTTCCTTTTAAAATAATCTAAAATGTTGTTTGCTTCTTATTTCATTCTCGCTAGAAATTCCAATATCTTCTCAACATTTTTGAAACTAGTGTCTTAGTGGAGAGATGAAAATGAAAATCATCTGTTAAATTGCTTTCCTTTTGTATGACAATATTTATTGTGAGATGGCTTCCCATAGACATGCCTATTTTATAAGAAAACCACAGCTTCTAACTATCATTATGAAAAAAAGATGGAAAGAAGAAAAAAAGCAGCCAGAATATTTATTATGTTACTGGAGTTCGTTCGCATTTCATACAGACATGGGCCTGTCCTCTAATATATCATATAAGCTAGTTGATTGTGTATACTTTTATCTTCATAATAGCTGGCAGTGCTTTTACCCTTTCCTCTTCGGCAGATGTCCTTAATGACTCCTATTTATGTTAAATTGTGCACGCTGTTTTTTCAGGCACAGAATCCTACAATTTATTCCCTTGATTTAAATATTTTACGGCACATATCTAGGGTATTTTATAACATTGATCTGGTGCTTGTCCAGGTTTTGACTGCTGTGGGTCAGGGAGAGACACTTATTAAAGCTTTGCAAGATGCTGTACCAGAAGAGGTTGTTGGAAAGCTTACGACTTCTGTATCTGGAATTCTGCAAGCTCAACACAGTAACTTAAATGCTAATGGACTACTGAGCATTGGTGAGGTTCCTAATGTTCCTAAAACAAAGATACAGGAAAAAGTCAGAGAAGTATCAAGTGCAGAAGTCACATCTAAAGATCCACATTCTCCAGATCAGATGGAAAGGGCTGAGGATTTGACAGATGGATCTGTTAACAATCATCCTGGGACAGAGAAGTCTGGTGCTGTACCTGAACAGGAGCTTCACTCTTCGAAGAATATACAAAAATCTATTGAAACAAGTCAGTCTCAGGTAATGAGCAGTCAACAAGGTGATCCATCTGGGTCTGACAGGAAGGAACCAAATGAGTCGGGACATAAGAATGAGAGTGATGAGTTTATCAAAGAAAAAGCTGCATCTCACTCTGACAGTAGTGAGAAGGGATTGGAAACCAGCAGTAACCCTAACATCACCAGCCATTCTGAGAAGGCTAGTAGCACGGAAGAAGCAATTGTTGATGAATCCAAAGTTGAACAGGGTGGTGGATCACCTCAAGTAGAAGCAAAAGGGGAGAATAGCACTCAGAAGAATGAAGAGAAAACTGCAGATTCATCAGCTGATCAAAATGGGATAGTTTCAGCCAATATGACAGAAGAACCTCTTCCACCTGCAGTATCTGCTACTGACTCAGAAGCAATTGAAAGGGTTGGAAATGGTGATCAGAAGAGGGAAAACAAAACCATGCAACCTGCTCATGATCAAAATAAGCCTCCCACATCTGATTCTAATCCCCCTACTTTCAGCGTTACTCAAGCATTAGATGCCTTAACAGGGATGGATGATTCTACTCAAGTGGCTGTTAACAGTGTTTTTGGTGTGCTAGAAAGCATGATTTCTCAGTTGGAAGAGGAAACAGACCATGAAAACAAAATCAAGAATAAAAATGAGGTTGAGGGTGAGTTAGTTGATTCCAAGCCTAAGAAACTGGAAAACGCTAATCACTCAGGCAAGCAGTCAGACACATTACAGCATCCTCCTGTACATAAGCTCCATGAAAGTGGTGGCAACCAACAGAATGTTGCAAGTAGTGGATTGGTAGAGGAGGAACTCACTGAGGATCCCATTTTGTTTAGTGGGAATGGTACTAGGGGTTCTCAGGGAGATATTGCGAGCAACTATGAAATTAAGGAAGAACAAAAGAAGGATCAATTAGTTAGTGGCAAGCATTTGGCTGGCTATGATGGACATGTAAATAGCATTCCATTGTACGTAACTGCAAATCCATATGGAGACTTTGTACAGAACAAATATTTCCACAGATATCTTCTTTCAAAGATTCCAAATAGCAAGCCACTTGATCTAGATACAACCACTGCTCTGTTGCTTGACTATTTTCCAGAAGAAGGTAAATGGAAGCTCCTAGAGCAGCCAGGAATCACTGGAGAATCTATAGGAGGTGTTACCACCAGTAATGATGCTGGCATAAAGGTTCAGGTCCACTCCTCTGGAAAAGAGAATGATGGAGAAAGTTATATTGAACCATCATATGTAGTATTAGATACTGAAAAGCAACAGGAACCTGTTGAAGAATATAGCACAATGGAAATTTTTACTGAAAATGATGATGGTATATTAGATGAGTTAATAGAGTTTGTGAAAATTGTTGTTTTGGATGCTTTGAGGATTGAAGTTGGTCGCAAACTAGGTGCAGCTAGCAAGAAAGAAATGAAATCCTATTTTGCTAGAGATCTTGAGCTAGTAGCAGATGCTGTGTCTCTGGCCATTGTACGTAACAAGGATCATACTTGGTGCTTGAAAGGTAAATATCATAGAATTGAAGGTGCTGAAGAAAAAGTTGGTACTGTTCATGGAGAGCATATTGTCAAGGCCATTTCATCTTCTGTTCTTAGAACAAATTATCTGAGAAGATTACTGCCAGTTGGTGTCATTATAGGGTCTAGCTTAGCTGCTTTGAGAAAATATTTTAATGTAGCTACAAGGAACGAGAATGACATAAAATCCTCAGGTCAAACCCAAAATCATGGGCAGAAAAGTCAAGACAAGGTCTGCATAAAGGAGATGGATCATGAGCTTACAACCAAAAGTGGTCATAGAACAAGTTTCAACAGTTCAATAACTAGAGAAGGAGAAGAAGCAACATTGAAAACTATAAACAATGATAGAGTGATGGTTGGTGCTGTTACAGCTGCCTTGGGAGCGTCTGCTTTACTAGTTCAGCAGCAGGTAACAGTTAATCTATTTGAGATTCCTTGTATAATTTTCAAATAGCTCTTTGAATTTATATCTTTAACATCTTATTTTTATGAAATGAAGACTGGTCAAAACACTGACTTTCAATATCTCTGTTCTTCAAATATATCTTTGTTGATCTAAATGGCATGCTCCTGTTTGAAATTTTCTTGTTTTCTTTTTCAAGCACCCAGAAGTTTAGATTGCTGTCCTCTTTCTGAGAATGTGGAAACAGAGAGACAGAGAGATACAGCACTTTTGTTTTCAAGACACTATTATATTCCTTCTATATGCAGCTTTCTTTCTAGGGTTCAGGGTATTTATGGTGTGTGCCCAAATAACTGAGTGTTTGTAACATCCTCAATGAGATTAATATTAAAATTTTGGATATAATAAAAGCACCCGAAAGAGTACCAGGACAGTAGATGTCAAAAACAAAGTACAAAGAGTGATAGCAGATAGTAATTCCACCTTGGAAGCTGCACCTAAGCTCAAAACCTAAATAGTATCGTCGGTTGCATGTAAAGGAGCATCCAGGAACTACCTGTCATTGTTTATATCAACTGTGTTTCTCTCTCTTTTTTCCCTTCTCTGTTTTATTTTGGATATTTGCAAACTTCTTGATGCCTATTGTTACATTTAACTGTTAAGGATCCAAGCAATTCCAAGGAAGGTGGGGAAAGTTCATCCAAGTTCTTGAAGGAAAGAGGAAATCTTCTAAAGCCAGCTGAAAAGCTGGAGGTAACGGAGTCTGAAAAAAACCCGAACATTGTTACGAGCCTTGCTGAGAAGGCCATGTCCGTTGCTGGTCCGGTGGTTCCTACGAGGGAAGATGGTGGAGTAGATCAAGAAAGGTATTATAATTATATCCTATACATATTAGTCCGGTGAACAGACATACCGGTATATCTATATTCCTGAAGTTCATATGAATGTTTCAATGTCAATAGGCTGGTTGCAATGTTAGCTGACTTGGGACAAAAGGGTGGCATGTTGAAGCTAGTTGGTAAAATTGCTTTGCTTTGGGGTGGTATACGTGGTGCTATGAGTCTGACAGACAAACTGATTATGTTTCTGCATATAGCTGAACGCCCCTTGTACCAGAGGTAAGCTAGTTTTCTAAACATCCTTGTCTGCTGTTTGTCCTCTCTTTTTTTTTCCTTCAACCTTTCCCTTTAGGAATTTGTGTTGAAATAACATAATGTTAATTTAATAACTGAACATCATAAGAGGTGAATGTTGTTGTTTCTCTGGCAAATTGAACCTATGTATTAAAAAATCTTTGGCAAAGAGTTTATATAATTTTGCAAAGTAATCTTCAGACTTGTGTTAGGTTTGATAGAAGGGGTTAATTCCCTTTAAGGTAGAAATTTCATAAATATTCTGAGTTATGTTATGTTTAGTAGAGTGGTTAGAGTTTTAGGTTGAAAGTTTTACTCAACGGTTTTTGTTCACTGGGATTTTCCCATGGAGCGTATTAAGCCTTTTCTAATTGTTTATGCTCGAGGAGGAAGTCTTTGAAAAAATTTCTAGTTTTATTATCAATGTTTTGTTTTTTATCACTGGTTGATAAAATAGTTGATGAATTGGTCACATGTTGAATATTTTTTGTTTTAACAGATTGCTTGGTTAGCATATTAAATTAGTTGACAAGTTTAATGAATTGTATTTTTGTGTTGCTAATCATGTTAGTGAGCAAGATTGTTTTTACTGAATCTTTTCTCCTCGTGCTTTCTTTGTTAAGGGTTCTTGGGTTTGCTGGCATGGTGCTTGTTCTTTGGTCACCGATCATTGTTCCATTGCTTCCCACTCTTGTACTGAGCTGGACAACAAGCAACCCCTCCAGATTTGCTGAGTTTGTTTGCATTGTTGGCCTCTATACTGCTATTATGATACTTGTTACGTTATGGGGCAGAAGAATACGTGGATATGAAGATCCACTAGAGCAATACGGGTTAGATTTGACTGCATTGCCTAAGGTATGGTTGTAAATTAACTGTGTGCCATATTGGCTCTAGGTTTTTATGCCAGGGATAAACTTTTAGCTATGTCTTTCCCAACTGTGCAAAAAAAAGTATTTACAAGTTTGTTGTCTCCTGATTGCACAATGGACAACTCATCAAGAAAGATTTCAGCTCATTTTACCCTTCGTTTTTATTTCTTCTCCTTTCAAGTTGCCGTTAATTATTGCTTCTTTTCACAAAATCCACTACCATGTTGTCTTTTCGGTATCGTGTGCTTTTCTGATACATGCTCTTCATCAGTTTCACTATTCATCAATGACTAATTTGTGCATCCCCAGTTTCGTGACGGAAGTGTTTTGGTATCATATTCCTTTCCTTTAGAATTCTGGCAAAGTTGAGGTCCTGGAAACAGATGAATACAGATTAATATTCTTTTGGAACCATTTAAATTAGAAAAAAGTGATCTCATAATGTTTTGGCTATTGCTTGCAGATCCAAAAATATTTGTGGGGCTTGATTGGAGGAGTCCTGCTTGTTGCATCAATACAGTCCCTAAATGCTTTACTGGGTTGTGTGAGTTTCTCTTGGCCGTCAGGCATTCCTTCATCTTCCTTAGATGCCATGACATGGCTCAAAATGTATGTGCAAATGATTATGCTAGCTGGTCGAGGAATTATAACGGCAACAGGCATTGTGCTGGTTGAAGAATTACTTTTCAGGTCATGGTTGCCTGAAGAAATTGAAGCAGATGTTGGCTATCATCAAGCAATTATTATTTCAGGACTGGCATTCTCTCTTTTCCAGAGGTATATTATTTATTACCATTTAGAGAATATCAAAGTTCCTCTTCCGTCTGGGATATTATCGCCATATTCTTCTCTTCTAGCTCTCCCACCCTAGCTTTTTTCATCCTGTTATTTTATGGTGAATGATTGGTTTCACTAAAACACACCTCAAGCACACTACACCACATAGACCCTTTTTTTTTTGCGTTTCAAAAGTATTTTAAAAAAAAATTAAAATTTTTTTATTTTTTTCCTTACTTCAAATTAATATTTTTTAGTGTTCCAGATCATTTTGATGTGCTGGTGTCAAAAATTATTTTTAAAAAATAAAAAAAATATTATTTTGATGTATTTTCAAGTGAAAAACATTTTGAAAAGCAACCGTTACCACACTCTCAAACAACATTTGTATCTTTTCTAATCCCTCCCATCCTTGTTGTAAGGCAATATTTGATCCCAAATCACCGTTGTATTGCATCAAGTGATTTTACCAACGATGATGCTAGCCAATACTCGCGACAAGAATTGTTATTGAAAGGAAGATGTTCCTTTGAAAAAGTTCCTTCTTGCATGATCATCAATTTTTGACATTGTAGACACAATTTTCTTAAAATTTTTATTTCTACAGATATAGGAATTTAAATCTCAAAGTCAGATGGTCATTGCCAGTCACGTGAGAATCTTTCTCCAATTTTGTTTTTTCAGGTCTGTCTGGGCAGTGCCAGGGCTTTGGCTTTTTTCCTTGGCTCTTGCAGGGTTTCGGCAAAGAAGCAAAGGCAGCCTGTCCATTCCAATCGGGTTGAGGACGGGGATAATGGCTTCTAGTTTTGTTTTACAAACAGGAGGCCTTTTGACCTATAAGCCCAACTATCCTGTTTGGGTAACTGGGACTCATCCACTACAACCTTTCAGTGGGGCAATTGGTCTTGCATTCTCTTTATTGATGGCCATATTTCTCTATCCATGGCAACCTCTAGAAGAGAAGAGCTTGGGAAGGGCCACGCAGGGATGAATAGCGAAATTTGTTAATAGAGCAAGAGCAGATATGGGGTAGTGCTAGTCCCCACATTTGTGATTTGCGTTCCAGAACGATAAGATCGTTTGAAAGAAGATAAAAAGGTGGTGGTGGAGAAAGGAAACGGAGACATGCTAGCCAGCATGCGGAAGAGCAAATAAGGCCCGGCTCTCATGTTGTTTATAAATAAATACCACTAAACCGAGTAGCAATGGCGGACCACCCAGTATCCACTGCCCATGAAAAAGAGAACACAAAAGGCAGGAGGCATTGCTGTATACGGCGTACGGTCTGTAAATCTCAAAAGGTAAAAAGCAATGCATTTTTCTAAGTAGCTTGTATATAAAAGTTTTGACTTCTACCCTGAGGGCGTCATCAATAAACAGGTAGAGGGGTTTGTTACCGTTTGTGGATTGTGATTAATATAGTTCTTTGCAAAAAAATTTGACATCATTATTAATACATGATAATTTTTTGGTTCATGATCTATTGTTGCTCAACAGTCTCTGGCCCTGCAGGCTTCAGCACTTGATGAAACTGGTTTCCATCTATTGGAAAGAATGTCTTTGTGATCATTTCAAAGGAAAAGAAAATGGCAAATAGATTTTAGATTTAAATATTCTCAGCAGAAAACAGCTGAAAAGAATTCACTCGACTTCTTTTTTAAATTGTTTTTGACAATACAATTATATCTTGAGATAACAAGAAACGCATTTTCTATTTATACCCTCTAAAAAAAATCATATTACTATCGGAAACAAATTGAAAATATAATAATAGTTGTTTTTTAAATAAAAATATTATTTAAAAAAATAATTTTAATTATTTTTCAAAGTATTTTTTATTTGAAAATGAATTAAAAAAACATATTTTTTATTTAAAAAAAATTAAATTTAGCCATATTAGGTCCTAGTCATTCCTTTGAGCCCTCGAGGATTTGTAGAGAACAGCGCGGAGTTAGGCAAACCACAGGCCAAACTTATTTTTGTCTTTATATAATGATGAAGAATAGCCATCAACTTCCAATCTCGAGTATTGAGGAGAAATACATGAATTGATGCTGGATCATTTCCCATGATTTCCAATCTCAAGAGACAGAGAATTTGCAAGAAATGGATAGAGGGGATGATGAACTCAAAAGACACAATCTTTACTGAAATTCAAGAGGCAGCATGATGAAAAGAAAAGGAAAGACAAAAAAGATACACACAGAAAGGAAAAACAAAAAAACAAAAAGAAGATCAAAGCCTTTCTTGTCCAATCACTATCGTGAAATGACACCATTATTCTGGACCCGGAACCCGACTCAAACCAACCCATGTTTCCTTGATTTCTCCAGCTCCATTTAC
>Ga0307512_10007003_pt1 | contig 11249 bp, 9 predicted proteins | sample 14_EM_MG_FD_200267 | JGI IMG/M metagenome (GOLD analysis project Ga0307512, IMG submission 200267) | Populus trichocarpa ectomycorrhiza microbial communities from riparian zone in the Pacific Northwest, United States - 14_EM | ecosystem: Host-associated > Plants > Roots > Unclassified | place... | reverse complement strand
TGGACATCTCACTCTCGTATGGTTCAGTAATCGGAAACGCATGCCAACATAGTGACTAGCGCCTTTGAGCTAATCTATACTGTAGTATAATTGCTTCATGGGTTTACGTTGCGGACAACCACAACCATGCCGATATAGATTAAATGACACGCACGTAGCGTTGCAGTTGCCGTTCTGTCACAATTTAATGTGCGGGGATGCTTCGACCTCATATCAACAGTCATGCCATAATCTTTCAATCACGTCGCTGCTTAGGCCGGGACTATTCCCTTTGGCCGGGGAGTGCCCAGTGCTCCGAAGTCACATAAGACGACGGTCTTAAGATCCCTCATAATAGCTTGCAACTATCGATTGCTGTGTCTGCAGGTCGAGGCAATCCTCAGTATGATCAGACATAATCACTGTAGCGTCAGGTGTAAATCTGGTCAAAAATAACACGCTCGGCCGGGTTGTACCCAATTCGATCTGGCAGTGTTATTGCGTCATCAAATCAGCTGCCGCAGCAATATGCTTTCAATGAATCTGCTAACCCGAAGGTTATCTGATCGAGACGAGTACCACTCATACCCCGCTAAAGGTAATTGTGATTGCGAGTTCTGGGGATGCCTAGGGTAGTCGTTTTGCATGTCAGGTGGCCCGAAGGTTATTTCCTGACAAGTACCCATCTTCAGTTATCCCAGGTACATATACTCTATTAGGAGAGAACCCCTAACAGCAAGAGCATTATCAGGTGCCCCTGAAAGCACCTGGAGTTATGGAGGTGCTTTCAGGATGCTTCATCTGGGATAGTCAAATTTTGGAGGTCCTGAGACCTCAGCGCAGATCTGCGGGATACTTCGAGTGCGGCCGAGACTGCCACGCAGCTTTGCGGGACACTTGATGCCGTATTCTCCCAGCAGTGGTTGTTACATAACCACAAGGCATTTCGTCTTATCATATTCATCTTTGTTACAGTCACAAGATTCACTACATCATAATTTGGCATGCATTATTTCAGTCTCTCTCTATATATACATACGGCCAATCTGGCTGCAGATGGTACTTGAGCATGGTCGGAGGAGCACCAGGCCACACCCATTCAGAGAACTTTTAGAGATGCACCATTTGGAGGCTGTTGCAGTGAAACGATGGAGCCAGAAGGCAGAGAGCCCACCATCAACACTCCGCTGCACCTCTCGCGATATCGAAGCGGAAGTAATGAGAATGAGCGGTTCTAGTTCAAGCAGCGTAGGAATCGGGTGAGAAGATATAATACTACCCAGCGTTGAGGATCTGACGCAATTGCGTGGATCCATAATATCACGGACAGAGCGAGTGAGACCAAAAGTTGGGAAAGATAGAGTGTGTATTTTCATTGTATGGTGAGATGATGCCTATCTACTCCGGGGTCTGCCGAATATATTCTCCCCGTCACACTTTCCACCTCCGTTACCCCTGTATATCCATACACCCGCCATCGCTCCTTGAAGATGTAATCAGAGGCTGTGATTGAGCGAGTTTGGAGATGCACTTGAAGGCCGTAATTGTGCGGGTTTAGACATACAGTTGGAGGCTGTGATTGAGCGAACTTGAAGGCCGTAATTGAGCGTGTTTAGAGATCCACTTGGAGACTATGATCGAGCGAGTTTAGAGATGCACTTGGAGGCCGTGATCAAGCGAGATCCGAGGAGTGCTTGGAGGCGGTTAGTCTGGAGGCAGTATTCTAGGAGGGAGGCGCGACAGGAACAGAGACTCTTTTCATTGGTTAACTCATGATTGTGGGAATGTAGAGAATTGTGTACCACATGGTCTGCCAAGAGATGAGAGACTGGCTGGGAGCGGGAGACAGTTGATCATGGGATGATGCAGTATACGGTGTCTGCCGTACTCAGTGTATGCTTTACTCGATGTATGCAGTACTTGGTGTATGCTGAAGTAGGTGTATGCTGTACTCGGTGTTAACTCTTGATCATGACATGGAGAGATAGAGAGTGACGACTTAACTTCGTGTTCTGAGGTGATGGTAGACTTGAGGACGAGAAACAGAGAGCTGAGAGGAGATGGGGGATATCGTCATGAGAAACTGGGACTTAAGAGAATGTCGTGTGCGAGTCAATTTACCATCCCCGATACAGCACGTACGAGTCCTGATCCGCTGTGTAATTACACCGATATGAGGTCTTCCCAACCCAGTCAGCCAAGTCGTATGCCTGATCACTGATATCCGCTCGTATCGTCCACATCGTTCTCATCCTCATCCTCCATCCGTCTCTTTCCAGTCCACAACCCTATTATCATTACAGAGTACAAAGTTAAGTTATCCCTCTCTATCTCTCCATGTCATGATCATGAGTTGACACCGAGTACAGCATACACCGAGTACCCAAGATTGTTTGTCTTCCCTTCGTTCTCATGATTACCAGTTGACCCCTGAATGTAGCATCAGCTTCTGGCGTGCCTCCCTATACGATTGACCGCCATCAACCAGCTCTCCATCAGAGCTCAAATGTAAAGTCACCTTGTCACAGTTGCGAGGTAACTAACTGATGAATAGAGTCTTAGCACCTGGTGCGCCATGCATCGACCTCCTCTAAGTACTCTTCCACACTGGCCCGATTACAGCCTCCAACTTGGCTCGATCACGGCCTCCAAGGGTATCTCCAAACTCGATCGATTACGGCCTCCCACTGCATCTCCTAACTCGCTCGATTATGGCCTCCAATCTCGCTCCATCACGGCATCCAAGTATATCTCCAAACTTGCCCGATCACGGCCTCTGAGTGTATCTCCACACTCGCTCGGTTACGGCCTCCCGGTGCATCTCCATACTCGCTCTATCACAGCCTCCAATCCTGCTCGAACACAGCCTCCAAGTGCATCTCCAAAGCCGCTCGATTATTGCCTGCAAATTCGCACGATCATGGCCTCCAAGTGCATATCTCCAAACTCGTTCGATCACGGCCTCCAAGCGTATCTCCAAATTCACTTGATCACTGCCTCCACGAGCGCATCTCCAAACTCACTCGATCACGGCTTCGGAGTGTATCTCTGAGGTCACTCGATCGTCATTTTCAGGCGCACGTCTAATCGCTTTCAAGCGCCGCCTGCAGCCAATCCAGATATACCATGTGTAGATCGGTAGCTATATAGATACATAGATGACAATACACACTGAATACATGAGTTTCAACAATTGTTGATTGATATGTAGTGGCTATGATTTGCAGGCGCACTAGCAGCGTTCCCAAAGAAGATGTTGTTTTTCCCAGACTGCTCTACTGTGATGCGAGGTGATCCCAGACTTGTCGCCGGCGCTCCCAGACTTGCCTCCGGCGCTCCAGGTACTTCCAGGCTTATCACCGACGCTCCCAGGTGCTCCCAGGTGCACCCATAGTTCTCTCCGGCGTTCCGAGATGTTCCCAAACCTATCACAATCCCTCCCAGGGTACTCCTGTAGCAGTCATCAGAGATCCCAGTTACTCTGAAGGCCGGCCGGAATGCCCTCCTAGGGTCTGATACTCTCCTGCAATTGACCCATCTAAGTTTACACTCCACATCTTCTCAGACACCCCTGGAGTCTTCCAGTGAATAAATTACATTTTGCTGATGTTACATTCTTACGAATGCGCCCGGTAATAGATTGCCACGCATCCCTCAGGTCATCGTGTTCATATGTTGTGGTTTCGAACCATTACGCTTCTTATTATAATCAGGCCATCCAATATATTAAAATCATGTCAGACAAAATATCAGATCATACTTCACCTTGGACATGTTGCTTCCCTTTCATTCAGTAGTTGGAACAGCTTACGACATATAGTCTTATCAGTTCTTATTGCAATTTTTAATAACTCCAGGTTATTAAATGCCTCGCCTTTTAATTTGGCTATTCTGCAATCTGTTCAGAGATATTAGCCAGCGACCAACCCATACTCCGCCAAAGTAGATTACGACATGTCTATGACGTTGCAATGCATACTGACTCAACCAAATGGGCAGGTTTGCTTCTGGCCTCTTTTCTACAGCCAATGTCATTAATCACTCAGATACAGCATGTTTAGGTCTCGGCACTTCCGTAGACCGAAGAGCGTTACAGGATGAATCCCTGTTGCTCAGCGACCAGGCCTGTGAATCCCTACGTACTAGCATTTTGCTTATCATCTGCTGCATGCGTAACTCTGCATCTTTGGTATTTAACTGTGTGTTGCCCCGCTAGATAAGATATAGTAAATGTGGCCAATATCTATATGCACTGCTGACGATTTTTCGCTTCCCAGTAATGGCGACATAGTTGCGTCATCACATTTCAATCTGCTAGTGCGAGCTGACTCATCACTAATTGATTGTCACGGGGCTCAGGCGTAATGCCCCACTAGTTCCCCTGACTGACAAACAACCTGATGCTCTCACAGATAGGTGTTACGCAATGAAGTATCTGCTAACCAATCCCCATTGTATCATTACCGCTGCTAGGAGAGAACCCCTAACAGCTGCCAGTGTGGAACATTTTGTCTGTGATTTCGATCAATATGGATTGAGTGGGATCTCAAATATGAATATCCTCTGCGAACTTACTTTTGTAATTCCTCGACTTCCTTGCCTCTGTAGAATCGCCAAAGCTGTTTCATCGACCGTTGAACTAGATAATTCAGTAACGTCGGACCAAGTTGACTAGTTTAACTTTGCGATGTGAGCTTTCACCAGCATGTGTTTCCCCTTTGAGCTGGTGCTATGTTCCAATCGATAGCGAAGAACTTGATGACAAACGATACATATGATTTCAGGGCTGCCAGTCTCCCCAATTCCACAGTTCAAATAACATCGCCATGAAGACGCATGTCTAGAATTATTCCCACCAATAGGACATTTCGAACGTATATTCATTGAAGCCCACAAAGCATCGAAGAGGATTTGTAATGTAAGGTAGCTCAAATCACGAATAAAGACATGTTCATTTTTGGAAGATATCATAACCTCTAGCAATGAGGTATTTGAAGATGTTGAATCCGACATAGTGGTAGGAATCAGAACACTGGGTAATACGACTGGAGAGACTGCTCAAAGTAATGTTATAGTAAAGCAGACTGCAGATTCTTAAATAATGACTCCAGAGCTAGAAGCAAAAAATCACATCTGTGAGACATTGCATGCATATTTGTGAAGTTGTATACAAGGACATATTGCAAAGACCGACCACGTAAAACACAATTTAGGAACAGCACAATGCACTTCGCTGCTGTATTGATTGCTGAGCCTCTACAGAAATCATTGACATAGCGTGGGCGCTCGATTGTAGGAGGCAGATGCGATATCGTCACTAGCATTTTTGCTGATTAAGGCTGCCAGTGGGTTGATTGTAAGTTAGCTGCATTCCATTGCCCTTAGAGTATCCAAGATGCAAGATGAAAAATCGATGACGCTCCGTTGACGCTTATCTTTGGTCATAGTTGGAATGTTGTCAGAAGTATATTGCCAAGAAAGACGGCCGATTGTAAAATCATGGATTAATGTGATTGCAGGGCCCCATTATTTTCGAAAATGCAAGGCCTGAAATGGTAGACACTCCGGTGAAGATTATTTTTTGCACATAGTGACGATGTCGTCACAGACATTTTTGCCTAGAAAGGTGGCCGATAGTTTGATTGTGGATTAATGTTGTGGCACAGACCCTTGATTATTGAAGATGCAAGGCCTAAAATCAATGACGCTCCGTTGACGCTCATATTGAGGACATAGCAGCAGTGTCGTCCGAACCATTATTGTGTAGAAAGGTGCCCAATAGTACGATTATAGGTTAATATCGCTGTACAGCCCAGGGATTATCCAAGATGCAAGGCCATAAGTCGTTGACGCTCCGTTGAAGCTCATTATTAGAACATAGTAGCATTGTTATCACAACCATTTTTGCCTAGAAAGGTGGCCGATTGTTCGATCATGAGTCAATGTCGCCGCGCAGCCTTTAGAGTTATCCCCAATGCAAGGCCAAAAATCGTTGATGCTCTGTTGATGCTCACAGTAATCACATCCAAACAGCCTTCATACAGTGAATAATTGTATGCAACAAATGGTATATGCATTAATGACATCCAACATTGCGCTTGGAAGTATTATCATGTCCATCAAGGATCATTGTTATCTCTCAATGTCTGATCATCCTAAATCCACGTTATCTGAGTGAGAGATGACGTGGCCCTATCACATTCCTGTGCCTTTGGCTGGCAATTTACGGCATGTAGATCATTTCACTAGTTTTTGGTAAACATAGCTTGACTTCCTCACCTTTCCTCATCCAGCTCCTTCTCCTCAATTTCCATGACGTACCATAAACAATTTCAAATATCTCAACCATGTGCAACAGGTCTGTGTGGAGAGTTATGCAGTTACATACATGGATGAATGCAGCATGACGGTCATCATTCAGACAGATTCGTATTGGTCACTGACCGCTCTTTCTAGAACTCGTATGACAACACTCACTCAAATTTTGTTAGTATATTTTGTCAGTAATATAGCTTTGCTTTCTCACTTAAAAGCAATCAGCAAACAGAAATCAAACATGTTGGCCATTATGAAGTCTGATTTGGATTCTAGACATTTCGCATGGTGCGTTCAATCCTTGCACATGCACAGACGAATCATCATGTCTCACAATCTGGTCACTGAAATCAAGAACAACCTGACGTGTAGCAAAATTCGTACTCAAATTGCATTTCACAGATATCTGACATCAAAAATTCAAATCTACCTCGTTATTCCTCCGCTGACTCAGAAGCCGTCACCATGTCTTCGTCTGAATTCGATTTCTATGTGGTGATTAGCTGGGGAGGCTAGATGCAGGGGTGAAAGCTTACAGGTTCAACCGGCATCGGTATTAGCAAAGGTAACAAATCGGGCCTTGTGGCGGCTGCAAGTCTGGGTATACTCATGTTCGACTGCGGCTTCCCAGAACCCAGCCTCATATGACTACTTCCTGGTCAGGAAGTCCCTTACGGCATTTGCGATATTCCTGGGACAATGTCAAGACACTACATAAGCTCTCCAAACTTTGTCGGTGCAGCTGCCACTGTATTATCATCCGTTTGCGGTTGAACAACTGCCAGAACTCTCAATTCTGATGTGCCGTACTTCTTGTCTGTTTCACGGACATAGTCGGCTGCATCCTTCCATCCTGGGTGTGTCAATTCGTCAAGCTTCATCTGCTTCTGCCGAAACGTCTCCCTGCGCCCCTCCACCGTTTCGGTAATTTGCACATCACCCAGCCCGGTTCGTCATCTTCACTCAGCTGGCCCTGCTCTGTGTCTTCATCATCCTCATCTTCCCCATCCTCCCCATCATTGGAACTTGCGATATTGCTCAGACTGTCTCCAATAGCAACGATTATCCCATAAAATGTATTTTCAGGCACTCTGGTCATCAATCCTGTGTTTTCAGCCGCCTCTGTGACTTCCTGCTCCTGCCTGATTGCTGCCTCTGCATCGTCTACTCGGTTTCTTGCCCCAGCGGTTTCTCTCTCAACAACATCCTCAATCCATTTCTCTTTCTCTTCATTGCTTAAGAAGTGCGTTTCAGGTCGTTTCTCGGCCGCAAGCTTTGTTTTGGGTCGCTAGCTGCGCAATGCCCAAGGGCTCAGACTCTTTCTGCTTCCGAGCCGCTCTTGCCTTCATTCGCTTGATGACATCGTTGGGTGGACCACTTCGTCGATTTGCCATATTTGCCCGCCGGAAGTGGCGAAGAGTCATTGTTCCGAGCTTTGACTGCTGTAGTTGGCGTTAACTTTGTTGTTGGGCGAGATGGTGGATATTTGCAAGTTTGGACAATATGGAGGCAAGCTGCGTCTTTTATGTCAAGGTTGGTATGTTTACTCATCTTGAACAAAGCAAAATCTCCCATCTGACTGTTAATAAATTCGGAATAGTTAAGCTAACCATACAACATAACTTGATTGTTAGTGTCAGTTTCACGCAATAACCAGGGGATTATTTGAGACAAACATCCGCAGACGTCCTTTCCCTCGAACAATATCCTATTAATATCTGACAATCATGCGATTTCAGCTGTCGTATACCACAATCAATCCCTGTTAACAAATCAACAATATCTGACCGACATGTTGCAAATTGCGGGGTGGTGGGAAACCCCTACAACTTACAGCCATACTCAGCAGGATTCATCTTGAGTATAACAATCATGTTGGCTGCTACTTATTCTAGTCTGACACGAAGCTAACTATATAGTCCTCAGGGCTTCCCACTTCTTTTTGTTATCATCTTCCTCTCCTACTTCACACCAGCAAGTCATTGATACACAACCACCTCAGCCAGGTGAGAGCGGATCTAAATCCAGCCGATTGGTGGGCGCTACATCAACTACAGCAATCATTGGCACACAGCAAGAATGCAGACACCAGTTAGTCCTCCGCGAGGCTGCCAATGCAGCCACCAAACATATGGCCCACGATGCAAATTTCAAAATTGTCCGTAACACTTGAAGCAGCAAGAATAAGCAGCAGCATGCAGTTTGATGTGAGTATATCCAGATCAAGGCAAATGGCCATCAACTAACCGTATGATGTACAGCAGGTGTCCGTAAACAGCTACGTGAGCAATTGATCACTGTCTGTAACGTGAACCCTGCATGGTCGAAAAAGGCATTTGTCCGCAAAGTTCGCGAGATAGAACATCCTGATGTCATCAGTTCTGGGATTTTCGCGGATGAATTTCCTCCTAAGCATCCCGATTAGTGGATGAAGCAGACTGTAATCACCTTAGAGGAGGCTACAGAAGAGTATATGGTAGAGGTAATAGCCGAATCCCATTGTTAGAAGCAGCAACTAATTGCATGTAGGTTTTCAATATATCTGCTACAATGGCAAGGCAAGGAAGTAGGGTACAGCTGGAACAGTCCGACATGCGCCTCGCCCTGAATATGGCCAAAAAGGCCATAAAGGGTTTTCCCATGCCGCAATCAAGGAAACGAAATATCTCATCAAGAAACCTTGCGCCGAGGTCTGAGATGAGACGACACGGGGTGTTGAGTTTGTGGGGTATAGAAAGGTGAAGGCTGCGATAGAAAGACACCCGGCATTGCTTCGTCAAAACCACATGTCTGGATGCCTTCCTTGCCAAAATGGCACTGCAAAGAATCCGCAGATAATGTTAGCAACAGTTCCAACACACTATTACTGTTCCGGGTAAAAGTTAGAACCGGAACCGAACTCTTGCAATGAGTCTTACCACACGAAAACCCGGACCATTGCAATTTGGCCGGTCTTACCACCACAAACCCGTTATTCCAATCTCACAACTGTGGCTCCAATCGAGTATTTGAGTTCCGATCGTATCGTGACATGATCAATATGTTCATTGTGCATAATTAGCCGCTCTCTCACCTCGCACGTTCAGATTTGTGATCAGACCAATATTCCTTTAGTGGCAATCGAAAACACGCAATTTTCGCCTTTAATGCTGTGTATTTTGAGAGCCATTCAACGACTATTGGTCAGATCACTGATCTGAATGCGGGAGGTAAATGAGCGGCTAATTCTTTACAATGTACGTATTGATCATGTCACGATACGATGACAACTCACATACTGAATTGCAGCCAATGTTGGAGGAACCATAATATGGAACCGCAGTCTGGGTACAACCCGGCCAAAAAACCACGGGTTTATATCTTGTCCGGGTACCAACCCCGCCAAGACAAAGCGGGTCAGGTTTTTGGCCGGGTCTGGAACCAAACCGAACTGAGTTGCTTGTCAAAACCCGGACTGCTGGCGGGTAACCTGGACCCATTGCTAACACTATCCGCAGACACACAGGAGACTACTGTTAGCAACAGGTCCAGGTAACCCGCCAGCAGTCTGGGTTTTGACCAGCGGTTGGGTTCGGTTCGGGTCCAGACACGGCCGAAATCCCGTCCCACTTTGTCTTGGCCTGGATGTCACCCGGACCGGATATAAAAATCAGGTTTTTTGGCCGGGGTGAACCTAAACCGCAGGTCCATTATACGGTTCCAGCAACTTGGGTTCCAAATAAGAATCTGAGTTCTGATCATATCGTGACATGATCAATACGTTGATTGTGCAGTTTTGGCCGCTGTTCAGCCTCCCGTATTCAGATTTGCCATCCGACCAATATCAGTTGAATCACTGTGGAATGATGCGAAATTTTGCGCGATATTCGCGTTTTTTCGATCGCAACTCAACCACTATTGGTTCAATCGCAAATCCAAAAGTGGGTGGTAAAGGGGCGGCTAAAACTGCACAATCTACATATTGATCATATCACGATTCAATCAGAACTCAAATCCTTAATGGGAGGCAATGTTCGTGAGGTTGAAATGGCAGGTTTTTGGTGGTAAACCCAGCCCAATTGCATTGGTCCAGGTTATTGTGTGGTAAAACCCGTTGCAACGGTTCGGTTCCGGTTCCAACCCTAACCCGGAACCGTTCTAGTTGGTTGGAACCGTTGCTAACACTACAGGAGACGCAAAGGAATTGGTGCTTCTCCACCTGCCCGACGCTGACTGCCGACACCACCTCTGCCTGGCATGCCACCTGTCCCAACCTGTAACAATTCCGGAGCACAACGTCCCCAATTGGTCAATCTGCTCGCCGGGTATGCGTATTCACATGCATCTCTTCCCTAGGCGGAATTTTTCAATCGTGATGCATCTGCCCAGGATAGCCATCATGATACAGATTGGGATCCGGATATGCTCACTGATGAAGGAACATCCACTCGTTAGTACACTATCTGTTGTGTGGTAATGCAGCTAACATCCATTTTGAAGACCAGGGCAGCCTATTGAGCAAACCTGCAAGTGATGACGAGCATTGATCGAAAGGCACAGGATATTGAACAACATAATTTTCTATCCATAAGTATTATTAAAGAACAACGTAGCGATCAAGATGAAAGTAAATGAAAATGCTAGAAAGGCTGCCAAAACAATGTGACTGATGGACTACGCCAAATCAAATGATTGCATATTGTGGATACACCTGTGGCAAAATGAGTGTCAATGGAGCGTAAACAATTTTAGGTCATGTATGTCCGGTAATTGAAAATTGATTTGGTCGTGGTTATACATGACCAAGGTATTGGCCGCCTCTTTAGGCAAAAATTAGAACGACACACTCCCTGCCTTATCTTGAAAATGAGCGTCTGTAAAGGCATACGCCCGTGTATGGCCTCGTAGGAAGGTATATCAGTAGATACGGTTGCAAACGTGGATGTCAATATTGTAGAGTAGTATAAAGGTAAGAT
>Ga0307512_10007001_pt1 | contig 11251 bp, 17 predicted proteins | sample 14_EM_MG_FD_200267 | JGI IMG/M metagenome (GOLD analysis project Ga0307512, IMG submission 200267) | Populus trichocarpa ectomycorrhiza microbial communities from riparian zone in the Pacific Northwest, United States - 14_EM | ecosystem: Host-associated > Plants > Roots > Unclassified | place... | reverse complement strand
AAAAAGAAAAAAGGAAATGAAATCGGGCGTCAGGCAAAGAAAAGTTGAGCAGAACAGGATGTAAATCAAAGGTGCAGAGAGAACCCCCATTGAAAAGCAAAACAGAAGAGAATAAAACCTAACAGATTGCGCCATGTTTCCAAAACCAGATCCTCTTTACCCAAGTGTATCTGTACCATAAGATAAGAACCAGAAAAAACCGTAATCGTAAAAACTTTTCTCTCGTTCTCATCGTGTCGAGGAATTAAGGTTCAATGAAACATTCGCGCGCATCGTGTCGCAGTGGAGAGCGCTACCACCAGGACTGTCCGCCAGGATTTCCGTAAGATCCGCCTCCGCCGTAGCCGCCTCCGCCGTAGCTTCCTCCGCCGTAGCTTCCTCCGCCGTTACTAGCACCGCCACCGTAACCGCCAGCTAGAAAGGTGTTAGTATATGCACAGCCGGACTGGATAATAACTGCTCGGAAACTCACGGTTGTGGCCGCCACTGCTACCACCACCTGATCCTCCGCCAAAGCCACCTCCGGAGCGTTCACCGAAGCCACCGCTACCGAACTTACGGAAGTCACGGGACGCGTTGGGTGCACCACGGCCTCCTCCACGACGGGCTCCACCACCGCCACGACCTCCACTGTAGCCTCCTTCCCTAGCGACGGTCTCCAGGAATGCTGGGACTTCTTGATTGGCCTCCTTGAGAAGATCGATCAACTCACGAACGACGCCACGATTGCCGCGGTTGAAGAACGCAGTAGCAATACCGGTGTTTCCAGCGCGACCAGTACGACCGATACGATGAACGTAATCATCGATATCAGTAGGCAAGTCGTAGTTGACAACATGGGTGACATTGGGGATGTCCAAACCACGAGCAGCAACCGCGGTAGCAACCAAGATTGGGAAACGTCCGGAGCGGAACACCTCGAGGGCACGCTCACGCTCACGCTGAGTACGGTCACCATGGATGGAAGTGGCGGGAAAGTTCTGGTTAATGAGAAAGTCGCTCAGAGCATCGGCCATACGCTTGGTCTCGACGAAGATGAGGGTAAGTCCTCCCTTGTGAGTGTGGAGAATGTCAAGAAGGACAGATTTCTTGTCAGGGTCCTCGACATATTCGACCTTCTGGGTAATGTTCTCCGAGGTAGATCCAACACGGCCGACAGAAAGGAAGATGTAATCGCGCAGGAAATCCCTGGCAAGCATCTGAATGTCGCGGGGGAAAGTGGCGGAGAACATGAGGGTCTGGCGGTTTTCGGTGCCAGGCATGTCCTCACCCTCAACAATACGACGAATCTGAGGCTCGAAACCCATGTCCAACATACGGTCAGCCTCATCGAGAACAAGGTACTTGATGTTGGCTAGCGAGATGCGACCACGCTCTATGAGATCGACAAGACGACCTGGAGTAGCCACGAGAAGGTCACATCCACGCTCGATCTGACGAAGCTGAGAGCTGATGTCGGCACCGCCATAGACAACACATGGCTTGACCCACGAGCGGTAGGCAAACTTTCTGGACTCCTCGTAAATCTGAGACACAAGCTCACGAGTGGGAGCGAGGATCAAAGCAGTCGGGAAGGCCTTCCTCCTGCCGTATGCGCCGTTGTTGGCCGTCTGGGCAGCGGTTGGGCCGTCTAGGAAAGATTGTGAGAGAATCGGAAAAAGGAATCCACCAGTCTTTCCGGAACCAGTCTGGGCACAAGCCATAAGATCTCTGCCAATTGATACGATCGGGATAGAGTATTTCTGAACGGGTGTGGGATTCTTATAGCCAGCCAAAAAGATGTTTGACAGAAGGTGGGAGTCGAGAGGAGGACTGGTGAACTCCGTGACCGCCTCGGGAACATCGTGTCCAGACGCCTCAACCGGAATGTCGTCGTACTTCTCGAAGTTGATTCCAGTCTGCTGCTTCGTGGGATCATTGGGGACACCGAAGAGTTCTCTCTCGAGCCGCTGGTTTGCAGGTCCCGGAACGTGCTTTCCATCAGCCCAGCGACCCTCATTGTAGTTTCCGCGGCTGCTGCCAGCACCGGGGGCACCATATCCATTGGGGTCGAAGCTGCGAACAGAGCGAGCAGGAGGGGTGTCCCAGTTACTGCGAGGCTGGCTCACAGGAGTGGGAGCAGCCCATCCGGTAGAAGCAGCAGGATCAGCACCACTATTCGACAACCATCGTCAGCCACTGCTTTGTGGAGGAAAAAAAAAGGTTGGAAGTGACCCCAACAGATCAAACATGCAGACAAAAGGGGGAAGAATTCGAGACACACCTGTTCGCCCACCTAGAGCTTTGAACGCCATTGGCGGGAGGCGGAGTAGGAGCGGGGCCGGAGGGTGCGGCGGGAGGAGCACGTCCCATAGTGGCTCTCATGTGAGGGGGAATGTATGCCTGCTTGGGGGGAGTTTGGCCACCAGCGTGGACAGACTCGTTGATGCCCATAGCGGACATGCGTTGGTTAAGATCAGCCATGATGAGTTGATATGCAATCAAGCTAGCCGATGTCGAGTCGAGGTGTGAGTATTAAGAGAAGTAGGTGTATGTAGATTTTCCGGTAGTGCGAAGTGAGAAAAAAAGGAAGCGGTTGGTTAGAACCTTTCGTTCCGTTCTAGAGGTTCGTAACGTCTAAAAGAAAGAAAGAAAGACCGGAGGCGCGTGAAATTTTTGAAGCCGTAAATCAAGGCGAAAAACGAGAGACAGAATTTCCCTTGTTCTTCAGCGAAACGGAGTAGGTACTGGTAGTTTTTGGTTGTAGAAGTTGGTTTGTTTGTTTGGGTGGGGAGGAGGAGGGAGAGTGAAGTTGAGGAGGGAGAAGGGTTGAAAATTGCTGGAAGGGAGAAGAAAGAAGAAGAGGTTGTCGTTGGTCTGTGGGGGGAAAAAGTTGTGACAGCAAGCAGCACAGAGCGGATGGGGACCCTTGAAAGCCAAGACGGTGCTTACTTTGCCGCCTGTGACCAATCAGGATAGGCTTTTGCCACACCAGAAATTTCTTGTTCGGGGCGAGTGCTGTCGTGTTCCATTGCATGATATCTACTCGGTAGTCCTTTCTTTGTGCTGGCTAGCTGACCGGTTTGGGGAGCCCGAGCAGCAGCGGCATCAGCAATAGCGACGGCGGCGGCAGTGGGCTCTGAATGCATGCAGAGTATTTTCTGGTCGTGGCACCGCCTGTTCCTTGCTTCTGAGCTCCGTGGCCACACAGCCGCTGGTAGAATAGTCAGGTACGCACTTGCGTCCGTACCGGTGCTCGTGGAAGTTGAGGCCGGATTAGCATATATCAGCCGTGGCTCTTTCCGTGCAACAACGGTGACCATATGGACACGATGACAACGACAATTCCATCCCTCTGACTCCACACTCCACACGGTTTCACCATCGCAGCTTTCAACGACGAATCTGCTACATACGTCTCCAACTATTCATCCATTGCCCGCAGCATCCCACCTGCAAACGCAACCGTGCACACGATGGTCCTAAACTAGCGAAAGATCGTGTTGGATCCTCACCATCACCAACTAGATATCTACCGAAGCGGAAACCGTATACGTTATGACGCCGATTTTGCTAGTGTTCTTATAGGAAGAATTGCAACCACAATCGTCCCAATGCCGACGGAGTCTCGCTCAGATTCTCTTGGCTACAGCGTTCTGTTCGTAGAGCGCTTTGGAGGAGCTCTTCTCCCGCCACCTGGAGAATGCGTCACCTGGATAATAAAGAAGCATTTAAGCCGCCATCATGGAGTGGTCAGAACCTGGGATCTGCATAACTTCAGCCGCATTAAAGTGCTTTTTCGATTATGAGACTCTTCGACCCACGGCCACAAGGATAGGGTCGAAAACTATGGGCGGAATCGCATTCAGAGAGATAACTCTTCAGAATGTCGACTGTGAAGGCTGATTGACGGGGTTTCCAGAGACCATGTCCTCTATTTGCATACCTACGCACGCAGAACGCAGAAGGAGAAGCTGGTTTATATGATAATTCCTCTGGTCAAAAAGCAAATCGAACTGTCCATAATAAACACAAGTGCCTGCTTAATGCTTTATATAAGTGCTGTCCCGGTGGACGCATAGGTTTTAGTATTGTACCTAGAAATCAAATAATTATAATCTTGACCATGTTGCAAGATGCTACATTACTACTGCAAGACCACTAATATAACTTTTCCCATAACGATACAGTACCTACCTGTGGTGTGGGATAACTGGAAATGGGATAGTGTTAGAATAAATGGTTTAAGCATTTTGGCATGGTGTAGAGGAAACATTTTGATTGCTTCGGGTGGATTCGTAAGAAGCACTTCTCCGAAGCATTGAAGGTGTCAAGCGAATTCCATCGATAAGGCGGAAGTCGCCGACGCCCACAATTGCCGCCACAACTGGTTTCTTACCGTTGGTTGGAAACTTCTTCCCGACCCGGAACTTTGTCTGGCGTTGCGCTGCAAGTTGAAACAGTGGCTTACAACTCCAATTCTCAGCGCGAATTCCACTTCACTTCCCTTTCCACCCCTCCCTTTCTCCTCCGACTTGTTCGTCTGTCTGCATTGCGTGTCCTACTGTCTCTCTGTTCAACTCTCAAAAACTTCGCATTCTCACTCCACGGAAATTCAGAAATAATGTTCTCGAAGGTATCACCCCCCCACAGACGGTCACTACAGAGCCATGATGCTGCCGCGGCTGCTATCTGGATGTTCCTTCCGATAGCCAAAAAAATCCCCCAAACATGCTCACGACTGACTTCTCTCGAATACACAGTCGGTCTTGCGAGCAGCTAAGCCTGCGGTCACACGGAATATTGTTTCCCCTCGAAGTACGCTACACCCTTCCGAGTTATTGCGATTGTGGTGTTGCTAGTATCCGGCCGGACGTGCGGAGCAAATGAGCGATTTCATGTGCTGACCCGCGACCCGCCTGTAGCTATGGCGACTACCGTCGAGTCGGACATCTTCAAGCCCACGAAATTCGGAGGCAAATATACTGTCACCCTGATTCCTGGTGACGGTATCGGTGCCGAAGTCTCGGAGTCCGTCAAGACTATCTTCAAGCAGGACAACGTTCCCGTAGACTGGGAGCAGGTTGATGTGACCGGTGTGCAGAGTGGAAAGGCCGATCCAGAGCTTCTCTTCAGGGAGTCCGTCAACTCTCTGAAGCGCAACAAGGTCGGATTGAAGGGTTAGTCTTGTTTCCTTTTCATCCGAGCTCCGCGCTTGGACCGGTTGACGTCGGTGTAGCCCTATGGCGAACGGACGGCTGGATAAGTGTTCACGACTCATCCGGCCTTGGCTGATTCAGTGCAATCTGCGTAGGTATCCTCTTCACCCCCGTTGAGCGCTCTGGCCATCAGTCGTTCAATGTCGCGCTCCGTCAGGAGCTGGACATCTACGCATCCGTGGTCATGATCAAGAATCTGCCTGGATATCAGACTCGTCACTCCAACGTAGACATGTGCATCATCCGTGAGAACACTGAAGGAGAGTACTCGGGCCTGGAGCACCAGTCGGTCCCCGGTGTTGTTGAGTCCCTCAAGATTGTCACCAAGATGAAGTCGGAGCGTATCTCCAAGTTCGCCTTCTCCTTTGCGACCGCCAACAACCGCAAGAAGGTTACCTGCATCCACAAGGCAAACATCATGAAGCTCGCCGACGGTCTTTTCCGCACGACTTTCCAAGAGGTCGCCCTGCAGTACCCCCTCATCGAAACCAACGACATGATCGTCGACAACGCTTCGATGCAGGCTGTTTCCCGGCCCCAGCAGTTTGACGTTCTTGTCATGCCCAACCTTTATGGATCTATTCTGTCCAATATCGGTGCGGCGCTCGTCGGTGGTCCTGGCATCATCCCCGGTGCCAACATGGGCCGTGAACATGCCGTGTTCGAGCCTGGCTGCCGTCACGTCGGTTTGGACATCAAGGGCAAGGACCAGGCCAATCCCACCGCCATGATCCTCTCTGCTACCATGATGCTACGGCACTTGGGTCTTGACGACCATGCTACCAGGATCTCCAAGGCTGTCTACGGTGTCATCGCTGACGGGTATGTTATCTTCTGAGGGCGTATTTGATCCGGACAAGCTTCTGACCAATACTACAGCAAGGTTCGTACCAAGGATATGGGTGGTAACAACTCGACCCATGACTTCACCAATGCCGTCCTTCATAAGATGGAGACAATCTTGTAGTTGTTACAACCAGCGATGGGCGTTTTGTGAATGCGATCTAGCTTAACGGTTAGCGTTGTTTCTTTTTCCTCTTTACTTCGAGCGCCGGGTTTCAGGGGCAGCATAATTGAGTGGCGAGTGAATGGGTGAGAAGCGGACGGGAAAAGCCTTGACGGCTTGTGGTGGGGGTGTGATTTTGTGTCTAGGACGCAGGTGTATTGTAGCAGTTTCCCATAGACCTTTGGATGCAAGAGTTTGAATACTGGGGGATAGACTACGATGACAGCATCTGTGTATCTATTCTGATCGAAGCAGTAGAGCACTTTTCCCTGGCAGAAAACAAGCGAAACAGAAAACTCCGTAACCATGAACCCTCCCTCCCTGAGCAGGTCAGAAAGCAATCCTTCTCTTCCGTCCTGTATACTTGCTGTCCTTCTTGACAACCCTCCCTTTCTTCCGATCCCTTTCCTTCTTCCTCATGATCCATTCCTTTGTCGTCTCACCCCTCTTCTTCGTCGTACGCCGACCTCTCTCGTCCACCACTTCTACGCCCTCTATATTCTTCACCGTATCCGTGATGTCCCCACCACTCAGCTCACCTCCACTGCCGACGGTCAGAACGAGGTAAACCTTTCTATTCTTTGTCTCCGGATCGTCCTCGAGAAGACCAGCGCCGAAGCCCGCCTTGACTGCGGCACCGGTGATCATTCCCCGCTGCGTATCGTTCTTGGGATAGAACTGGAGCACAGCCTTACCACCGCGCTTCAGCGCTGCATACAGTCCGTCGAAGAAGCGGGACAGCCTCCCGGTAGCGGAGACGTCGGACGACTCGGCGTTGCACAGCCACTGGATGGCGGAGACCGAAACGGCGGCGTCGAACGTTCCCGCGCGGAACGGAATCCCCTGGCCCATATCCGCCAGCAGCAGGTCACCCGGCGTGTCCCGGTCCAGCGCGATCGCAAGCATGCTCGGCGAGATGTCCATCCCGATCCACGTGTGGCCATGGGCGGAAACGATCTCTCCGCTGAGTCCCGAGCCGCAGCCGATATCGAGGATCAGTGAGGAACTCGGTAGCCCTAGCAGCTCGAGACATCGCGTCGTCATCGAAGCTTGGATCGATTGAATTCGACTGCTGGTCGTGTATTTGGCCGCCTCGATATCGGAGTAAAAGAGGTCCGGAGGGCTGGACAAGGCTGGTTAGTGGGGGTGAGTGGGATTATCTGGGGAGGGGAAAGCACAGGATGTCTTCGGGGCGCGACATTGGGGAAGTTGTGCGCGGTGTTGGGCGGGTTGAAGGTGCAACAGTGTGCTGGATGTTGTGGTGTTTCTTGGTGCACACCGAGGACGGGCATGAGATCGAAATTTGTGGAGGGTGTCACTCGATTGGGTTTGGTTAGTTAAGCGTGGTGCACGGAACGGCACTCTGCCATTATTTGTGCCAAGATCTAGACGGGTCGCACGATGAATAAATAAAATATTAATTCGCGAATATCTTTCAAACTTCTGAAGACAATTGTATCATTCGCACACTTGTTATTGTGCAAATTGTGTTGCCAGCTGCATTTGAATCTACCACACAAAATTTAGACTTTTTGGAAGCTGCATCTAAAGTTTTTGTAGTAGATTCAAAATGCAGCTGGTACATAACCGAACAGGCCCTCAGTCACTTAGAAAAAAGACATTCGCCCGATCGCATGAAGGATTCACATGAAATAGACCGGTGCTTTGTTACGTGTCATTCCAAAGCTGGCTTGCAGTAGATGATAAAATAGCTTTGTGGAGCATGGCAGTGGGTTGAGCTCGTATGATTCGCACCACACAAGTGTTGTGAATGGAAACCCCAGTACTTATATATCCCAACGTAACTCCATTGTCCTCGAAACTAATAGACCAAGGAAACAGAAACAAATGACTCCCCCATTAGATCCCGCAAAAGAAATTACCCTAGGCGCAATTAGGAAGCGTGTAGTTTATTTCCTGAACCAGCTCATGATGCCACCCTTCGCATTGCTAGCCTCTGCCTCTATCTTACGGTCCGCCTCGTTGATCTTGCCGAGAACCGTGTGCTTAGCCCTCTCCTTCGACTCATCGAGGTGCTGGACACCGGCTTGGATACGCTGCTTGCCTTCTGAATGTCAGTGGTGTTTGAGGAGAATGTGGAGAGTTGTGGAGTGAGCTCACCCTCCTGGACGGTGTGGTCCACAGTGTTTCCAGCACGCGCCAATTTCTCCTCGGCGGACTTCTTGACTTCCTTCTCGCGACCAGGGATCTCGTCACGGGCCGCACTGGATACGTCATCTAACAACACCAGTCAGATATGTATTCATGTAAAAAACAGCGCAGGAGGAGTTGCATACACTGGACGGTCTTCTTGGCGACATTTGGGTCTCCACCGGCACTGTAGAAATAGTATCCGAGAGCTCCGGCACCAGCGAGACCGAGCATCAGCGGAACTCTACTCCTGGGGGGCACCGCCTTGGGAATATCGGCGTGAGGAATATTGACCTTGGGGTTGGGAGTGCTGGACATGGTGGTTGATGATTGTTTGTGGAGGTTCGCGAAGAGGGAGAGATGTAGATTTTCGAAGAGGGGAAGTTGTAATTCGTATAGGATGATGAAGTGTGTGAGCACGGGACGTTTTTCCGATCCTTTTGTATCCAAGCAATGGCGATTTCAGTGTTGGAAGACGTAATGAGCACCGCATAACGTCATAATTGCATGTGAAGCTTGGCTTGTCCGAAGGCAGGCTGGTTACACACACTAATATGCAGCCATGACTGTCAGCGTCATCGCTCAATCCTGCTCGCAGCGGATACGCATATGTATGTATTATGGCGGCCTTCGGTATGAAATTCTCTCTATGCTTGGTCGCTGCGCTCCCGAGAGTATGTAAAAGTCTACAAGAATCCGTCGGCTCTGTTCGGCAAAGGCTTGTCATAGTACACCGAGACTCCATTATAGAACATCGCGAAAAGGTCTAATATGACTAGCGTAGAGTACACAGCTCGATCTCGTCTCCCGGCTCATAGGTACTTCCCTGCAGCGATCCACTCTTCTTCGGTTTCCCAACCGGGTAGCTGTCACGTTCATCAGACGGACCATACATAACTACACCTGCTCTTCTGTTGTCCCGCTCTGTTTGGCACTCGTCCTTACCTGCAAACAACCCGCCTCATATCGCCTCAGAAGCAGAATTCCGTTAATCCACACACCAATCGTCACATTCTCCTCCACTCCGATGTCAGCACTCCACTTCCACCGCACCTCCACAGATAGCTCAGGCACCCCCAATGCTCCCTCGCGCATCGCACTAATAGACAACACGGCGCCTCCGCCGTCCGTGCCGTCAGGTTCCGTGGACCAGAGCAGATCCCACTCTCCAGCTGATGATGCGGCACATCAAAGTCCACAGTCTCGTCGCTCGCTCGGTGATGGGAAACACGGGACGCTGAGGAAGGCGATCGCCGAGCGGAGGTATAAACGGTGGTCTGCGGCTCCTAGTGGGGCATGTGGAGACGTAGAAGATGAAGGTTGGGAGGAGGCGCCAGACGAGAGAGCGGAGGGAATAGTGGTTGAGAGGGACTCTGATGATGAGGGGGAAGACGGGACGGCTAAGAGTGGTTATGGCGGTGGCAGCGCAGAGAGTGCAAATGCGGATGGCGTACGCGATAGCGGTGGTGACAGTACACAACGGGGAAGGGCCTCTAAATGGGGACGGGAACGAGGCCCCACGAGCAATGGCGTCGGCGGGACTGGGCAGCTGCGACGGAAAGGCAACGGCGAGGTTGAAGTTGCGGAGATCGATGTGCTATACGAGAACCAGCGTGGGTATGGGTACCATTTCACTCTTACCTTTGATGTGATTGTATGAGCTAAAACCCGCTCGATTGCGATAATAGCGCGTTTTTCTGCGGAATTCCTCTATTCTCGTCGAAATCTCTACTAAATTTCGATCCTTCGGCATGGCAGAACGGCCTCTTCCACGACTCGGCAGTCTCGATCGTCGACGCCCAAGTACCAGATCCATCTTGGACGTGGGATTGGGCGAGCTGGTATGTGGACATGACATCGGATGTCGACGAGGAAGGTTGGGCGTACAGCTTCAGCTTCTCACCGGCCTTTGCGTGGCATGGGAACCATGTCTGGTTCCACTCCTTCGTGCGGCGCCGGAGATGGCTGCGAAAACGTATCAAGCTTCCGCAACGAGCGCTCAATGCGTCTGGAGATCCATACGGGAGTACTATTGATGGTAGCGTCATGAGAGCGGGACACGGGATGAACAACGATTACTTCACTATACATTCACGCAAAGATCAGGATTCGTGGCATGCGGGAGGAAGCCACAAACGAAAGAGTGTGCTCGAAGGCGGTAGCTGGGGTGGCACTGACGACGAAAGCGACCACGAGGTGGAAATCAAAGATGTCGCCACACTAATGAAAGTGGTCAAGAGGGCGCGGCTGGACAGGGAGAAGATTGAGGCGATCATGCGGTTTGTTGAAGACAGTGGCGATGAAGTTGCCTATCTTTCCGAAAAGGTGAGATCCCAGATGGACACATTCCGGCACGATAGCTGACATTTTCTCTCCCGTAGATGCCAGCTCTCATGGGCATGATGATTTTCCAAGCGTCCCGGCGGCAGCTTTTGTCACATATTCTCGACTATACAGAACAGTATGAGGCTGGCGAGGCTCCGGTAATAACAATATTTGGGCGCTCGTCACCCGATGAAGTTCCCACGCCGGCATCCGCGACATCCTCCCAGCGCCCTTTGACGGAGCCTAAGGAATTGGTGTCTGGGCCGGTTGTTGAGGGCAAACACCCCAAGGAAGACAGTCCAGAAATAAGGAGACGAAAAGTTGAAAAACTAAAGGAAGCTTCCAAAGCGGCTGACCAAGAGGTCAAGAAAATGGAGTTCTGGAGTGATGTTAAAGACGTTGCTCGTAAAGGAGATAGCCTTACCGCAGAGGCTCCGACAGAAGGATGGGGTAGCTTGGGGATCAGCGGTGCCAGTATAGGCAATGAGAAGATCTTTGGCGGGGCTGGTAATGGTGGTGTGCGTGAGGAGACGGAAAGAGTCGATCTCAAAGGGAAGGGAAAGGCGATTGT
>Ga0307512_10007000_pt1 | contig 11251 bp, 14 predicted proteins | sample 14_EM_MG_FD_200267 | JGI IMG/M metagenome (GOLD analysis project Ga0307512, IMG submission 200267) | Populus trichocarpa ectomycorrhiza microbial communities from riparian zone in the Pacific Northwest, United States - 14_EM | ecosystem: Host-associated > Plants > Roots > Unclassified | place... | reverse complement strand
TCAAAGAAACCCAAGTCCAAGTCCTCCCAAAGCCACCCCTAAGCTAAAGTATAGTCACGTGGTAGAATCTACTCTTCGACCACGTGACCCTGGGAAACTATCACCTGACCTGTCACGTGTTCGATCATGTGACATCATGACAACTTTGGGATCGTGTGATATACAAGTATGTGACCCTGGGAAAGTATCACATGACCTACCAAGGGATTGGTCATCAACACGATCACCTGATCGTATGCACTTTAGATGTGCACCTAGTCCATTGATTGGCATGTGGAAGACCGTGGGAACGATCAACAAATCAACGACTCAACGAACAAGTCACAAGACCTTGGAGCGCAGTAAGGTCACTCACCTGTTACCTGTATTTGTACCTGCCCTAAAGTATGGGCTGCCCGTTTGAGTATGTATGCCTGCCCTAAACATGTATGCACAGACCACCCTGTATTAGTATGTAAGACCTATGAAATTGAGCGAACAGTCCTCAGACTGTTCTCTTGTCTACCCCCACCATTGAGCACCCAAGTCTTTACCTTGCGCTCCTCTTGACCAACATCTTCTTGATTATTCTTTGGATCAGTTACCTTCACCTCAAATACCAAGTCGTTGCCCACTGCTTGTCATAAACAGTAGTAGGTCTCAACATTAGAACAGTCTCTTAAGTGAAGCTAACTATATAAGTGAAGTGTCCTTCACTTCCTTAGAGCCCACTGTCATCGCCTCCCCTGCCCTCTCCCACATCTCCATCGCTTCTTGGTCAGCCCTCGATAACGTATATCAGCAGAACGTTGCTGATGCCACCGCTGCTGTCCTCAAAGTCCTCCAATCTAACCACAACACTTGGAATTTCCCAAGTCCCCCTCTTAACGCTTACAGATCCCCGTCACCTGTTGCTCCTGTCCCACGTTCCCCCACCCCTGAGCTCACCTGGCCTGTCCTTGACAACCCAGAAGACTACCCCTGCCTCAACGTCCCTGACAGCCCTGTATACATCATCACTAGTGCCCCTGTCTCTCCCGCCCCCGTCCTCAGTCTTGAGACCCTCGCCCACATCGCCTTCCACAAACCCGAGTATTGGGAAGACAAGAAAGAGAACCTTCTCCCCATGCCCACCCAAGACTCCTTCGTCCACCAACACCTTGGACACAATCTTAAAGAGCACATTACTCTCAAGGACATCCCGGCCACTCCCCTACCATTGCCCATCATTGACACCCCCATCGCCACCATCCCATCTCCCGCCCCCGAATCGTGTCAACCCTCACCTGGAGTACCTCTTCTTGCAGAAGTACCTCTAACTGATCTCTTCCCCAATCTCTTCACTGCCCCCGCTTGCACCTTCGCCGTCAACCGCCACCCTCACCAGTATCAAGTCATTTACGACCGTGGTGAGAAATTCTGGGTTCCATCGGAAGAATTTGTTGAGCGTGACTTCCTCCATCTCCTCCCTCGTATTATTGATCTCGATAACCATCTGGTTTCCTTTGTCACTCCATTCTGAGCAGACATTTTTCACAATGTTTGGGTCAGTTCTAATGGCCCTCTTCCTTCTATTAACCTTTGTGCCAAGGTTGGTAGACACCCCCATTCCATTTCATTCCCCTTCGGTTATCTTGAGTCTTCCTTTGTTGACTCGATCAAGTTTATTTTTGGACAGTTCCCCCCTGATTGGCTTACACACTTTGAAGGCGCTCTTGTGCCCCTTGTAGCATACAATTTTCTGGACGGTCGTATTGCTACTCTTTGTGGTCGCTTACATTTCACTACTGACGGCATCTTTGTCACCAAAAGAAACACACGTACGGAAGACCTTTTACGTACTCAACCAGGACTTGCTGCCTTCGTCTGTACCCCCCGAGTTCCCACTAACCCTTTCGCCTGTATCACGCCTCCCCCAGTAGAAGTACCTTTGTAAACTTGTATCAGTAAGTTTACAAAGAACTTGGCATAGTAAAAAGGGGTTACCCAATCTTTTAGTGTCAGAAACATTAGAAATCCAAGAAATCCGTGAAGAATTTCTTAGAGAAGCTGGTTTTGACTTAACCAATTTAAGAAACCAAATTCAACTCACATATTGGAGTGAACAACACTTCATTACTCAAGGCCTCCTTGAACTATTACCCTTTGGAGAAATACTAAGCGACATCCGCTTTTATTCATACATTGACTATTCCCTTGACAAACTCATTAGTAAGGCAAATCAAACTTTGCTTTATTGGAGACTATCAGGGATTACCCAATACGACGGAGCCCCAGTAACCCAACTTAGTCTATTTTATGACGAAACCTTCCTTTGGCACTATAGCGCGCCATCATACCGGGAAGAAATCTGTTCGCAGTTACAATCAGGGCACAGAGTTAGATTTCTGTCCTGATTTCTCCTGTTGCAAACTGAAATTGAAGTGGAGTTTAACGAAATTCGACTCCAGACAAACTTTAACGACGACTTCCAATTCATTTACACTGACAGTAACACCTACCAATACAAATTTGCCAATCTCAGGTGGCAACCCATTCGCACCATCCTCTTGTTCCCCCTTATCAACCCACCCACCTTTTCACTTCCAATTATGGTACCTAACGCCCTCAGAAGAGAGACCAAGTACCAGGCCCATCTTGCCCAGGTTCAGAACCTTCCCAACAGCATCCACATTCAGGACCACTACTGGGACAGCGTCAATTCCACCCCAGCCAATACCCTCAGACCTACCCAGGTTAACACCCCAAGTACCGGTTCAGATACCGATTACTGGACTCCCACCAACTTCCAGTTTGCATCCCCAACCCCGGAATCCAGATCCACCAATTCAGCCCGTCCATGCATTTGTGGCACTGACATTTGTTATTGTAATACTCGACAGCCCGGAACACCCCCAACGCCTGCCAGTATTTCTCTCTGGAACCCAAAGTACAGTAATCAACCTATAAACAGCCTGCATTACAATCAGACCCTGCAAACTGGCGCCTTGTCAATGATCAGCTCCAGCTCGAGACCACCAGAGATCCAATTCTTCCCAAGATATATCCCAGTTCATACCTTCTAACAAGAGAACCACTCAAAGAGGAAATCCCAACAAAAGAGGATGATCCTTAAGGAGAACCACTCCTTTTATAACTCGACCTGTTCCAGAACGAAGACCAACCCCCCAACCAGTTACTCCTAACCCCGCTCCGCCCGTTTACCCAACTGTAATTCCCCCGCCCCATATAGAACCTACCCCCAGTTACCATGTATATCCTCCACCTCCGGTTCTCCCATCTCTCTTAGATAATTACCAAGAAGCTTCTTTACCTTCTACTCCGTTTGAAACTCCCACGCCAATAGAATCAATAGTCTCTGGAGGATCTGAAATAGTTGGAAGAACTTTTCAGTCATTTTTACCAGGACATAAGTACCTAGCCACCACAGTTCCAACTCAAAGCAAGAAGGAATTAGATGCATTCCATACCCATTGTTGGTACCAATTACAAGGACGACAAGAACATCATATCGAACACTTATTATCGGAATTAACCAAACTCTGTCCAGATCCCATCATCTTTTCTGGATATTTGTGGAAATACCATACTTCCATAAATAACAATGGTATTTTAGAAGATTACCGGATTATTCAACGAACAGAAACTCGTCCACAAACAGCCTGTTTAAACAGAGCTTATACCATTTTCTATGGTTGGCACAATAACAGTTATACTGTCTCCCTTGCATGAGCCACTGGGATGTCACTTATAAACAATACCCCACAAAGCTCATACCAACCACCGAAGACGCCCGTAACATACCTGTTATCTTCCCTGAGTGGTTTGTCACCCACAATAAAGGAGATAGAGTCAGGTTTGCCCAATTTGGCAATGAAGCAGTTTGGAACGTTGACCCTGACGGTCCTTGGATCTACCTATGAACCAATCTAGAAGTACCCAAAGAAACCCTTGAAACAACACTCCCCTATTTCGATCAACTTGTTGATCTCGACATCTATAGCGGACTTGCAACCTATAACAGAAAAAGCATTGCTTGGCACCGACCTACACAAACTTGGAAATATCGCAACAATAGGACAGTACATTTCAACCAAACCCCCACCAAAGGAACAAACTCCGCACTTAACTCAGAAGAGGAGGCGTCTGAAACTAGTACCAACAAAAGTTCCGAAAAATCAGATCCAGATGCAGATACAGCTCAAGTCAAAGACCTCCTTAGACAAGCTGAAACCACTGTTACATCAGCAATCCAGAAACTCTCCAGTTGAGCAGGAACTCCAGAACCAACCAATTCGCCCTTGCCTAAAGCAAGTCCGCTTCCTGGAAAGTCCAAATTTTCAAATACAGAAGTCAGTCAGACTGCTACACCTCCCATATCAAAGGGAAAAGCACCAGCCCTACCACCCACACAAATGAGTGCCTCCAGTTCTTCTCCGCGATCCATGCAAACCGCAGCAATATCCTCCACAACTAAGTCGCCAGCACCAGCATCTAGAAACTCCAAAGGAAGAGCACTGCCAGCTAAACCTAATCCACCAGCGTCAACTTCGAAACTACCACCGCAACCCCCAGGTGGAAACCCCCCAGCACCACCACCAGCAGCACCAATGGCACAACCAAACCCACCACCCCATATCTTGGGAACAGCCCCCAAGCCCTATAATGGAAAGGGAGATACAGCGATTGTGTTTTGGAATGCCCTTGAGAATTACTTCACAGTCAATGCTACTACCTTTGACACCAACACAAAAAAGGTATCATCAGCTCTAACCTACTTCAAACAAGGGACCCAAGCTGGAGACTGGGCTAGCGATCATATTGCAACTATACTAGCCAGAAACCCAGTCAACTACAGAACATGGGACAATTTTAGAGATGCCTTCAAAGCTCAGTTCATTCCCCCGGAAACGCAAAACGAAGCAATCCAGAACATACATAATACACCACAAAGGAACCAGGAATTTGGCAAATGGTACCAAGAATGGAGCAGATATGCTAGATGAGCCAATGTGGATGAAGCAACCAAGATGTATGCATTCCGCAGAGCTCTGGACACTGCTCTTCACAACAAACTACTCCAGTTATCTCTGATGCCAACTACATTGGCTGGATTAGTGGAGAAAGCTAGAGAATTCAATAAGAATTGGCACACCTTCACTGGTCCTACTAGAGGATTCCAATGTTGGAATCCACGCATTCAGGAAATCTCGGAAGAAGAATCTAAGATCAATGCCTTCCCACAACCCTCTCCTTTCGGACAGAACCGAGGACAAGGACGCAGACGTGGCTGTGGCCGTGGTTGTGGTTGTGGAAGACTCAGCCCAGAAGAACACAAGCACCGTATCGACAATCACCTCTGCCTCTATTGTGGTATACCTGGACACATTGCCACCAATTGTACCGCCCTACCTAATACTCAACCTGGTCCCAATTTCAGACCACAAGGTAGCGGACCCTCTGTCTGACAAATCGATTCCATTCCAGAAGAAGGGATGGAGAAACTGTCACTTGAAGATGAAAGCGAACTTAATATCGCTTCTATTAACCAATTCAAACCATTGGTCAAACTCAATATAGACAAAAAACCATCTTTTCTTGGAACTCTCTAGGAGCATCGCCTAAGAGAGTTGTATCAATACCCCGTTGTACTACTAGCAGAATCGGAAACCTCCGATCATCTAAGATTCCCAATGTACCACCAGATACGATTCAAAATATAAGACATCCTTCTATGCAAATAGACGTTTGAATCGTGTACAATGGGAAAGAAATCGATGCTGAGGCTGTCCTAGACAGTGGAGCAGAAGGCGTCTACTGTAATACAAGCTTTATCAAGAAATACAGTCTCCCCACCTATGACATGAAACCCCCAGTATACCCAAGAAACGTTGATGGAACATTAAACAAACAAGGAGCTATACGCCATACTGCCATACTGCGAATGGGAATCAGTGCTTGACATTGGGAAAACATTGAAGTTGCTATTACAAATACCAGACAACACAAGATACTCCTGGGAACAGATTGGCTAAAGGCATACAATCCCAGTATAGATTGGAGCACAAACCGATTTTGCCTTGATTGGTGCCCACCACAATGTCATCCTATTGAACGAGATCCCACAATCAGACAATTCCTACCGATTGATGCATGGGAAACACAGAACGATGACTATCTCAAATACACAAATCATGGCACAGATGCATCGCAGTGCATTGTGGCCCATAAAGCATGTTACTTTGAACCAATGATACGAAAAACAACGGTATCAACTACTCTAGCTAAAGGGGAGGAACACAAAACCACGAAAATACCACCTGAGTTCCACAAATATGCAAAGGTTTTCTCAGATGAAGAAGCACAACGATTACCAAAACACCAACCATGGGACCACAAGATTGACCTTCAGCCAGGTCTACAAATGAGAAAAACATCAGTTTACAGACTGACGCCCCCTGAAATGATTGCGCTCAAAGAATACATTACAGACGGCCTAAAAAGAGGCACGTTACAAAGATCTGAAGCTCCAGATGCATGCTCCTTCTTCATCATCGACAAGAAGGATGGTAAACTACATCCAGTCCAAGATTACAGACCTTTAAATGCAATTACTAGAAAAAATGCAGCTCCAATACCATTAATCCCAGAACTTATCAATAAACTCCTAGGAGCACAATTCTTCACTAAACTGGATGTCCGCTGGGGATACAACAATATCCATATACAGGAAGGCGATGAATACAAAACAGCATTCAAGACCCCTCTCGGTCTCTTTGAATCTCATGTTATGACCTTCAGACTATGCAATGCCCCAGCAACCTTCCAAACCTTCATAGACACTCAATTTGCTGATTTTTTAGCAACCAGCAAAGTCGTCATCTACCTCAACGACATCCTTATTATGGCCACAACCATAGTTGAACTAGTAAAACTCACACACGGAATTCTCCAATGCCTCCTTGATCTCGATCTCTACCTCTGGCCTGAGAAATGTTCCTTTAACCAAATATCTGTGGAATATTTGGGTCTGATCATTTCTGAAGGAGAACTCTGTATGGATCCAGTCAAACTCACAGCTGTTAGCAACTGGCCAACCCCTAAGACCATGAAGGAAGTCCAGAAATGGCTGGGCTTTTGCAATTTCTACCGCCGTTTCATAAAAAACTACTCTGCCTTGGCCTGACCACTGTTCAATCTCACAAAGAAAGATGTCCCTTTTCACTGGGACCATGCTGAGGAACAAGCGTTCTGCAGTCTACAGTCCGCACTAACTTCGGCACCAGTCCTTATATTACCGGACTATGAAAAGCCATTCACATTAATCACCAATGCAAGTGATTACATGACAGGAAGCATCTTAGAACAAGAAGATGCCTTTGGACGTTCACACCCTGTCGCTTACTTCTCAAAATCATTACAACCCACGGAACGCAACTATGAAATCCATGATAAAGAATTACTTGCCATTATCCATTCACTAAAGCACTTCCACCACTATCTCCAGGGCAATAAACATTGCACTAAGATCTTCTCAGACCACACGAATTTACAATATTTTACAATGAAACAATCCCTCACATGTCAACAATCACAATGGTCCTTGTTCCTGGCCACATATGACTTTATTATCATTCCTAAACCCAGCAAACTCAATAAAGCCGATGCTCTGTCCAGGCGTCCAGATTATAAAGAGGGGATAGCATCCGAAAATGCCAATCAGATCTTGCTTACTAAGGATAAATTCTTGCTTACACCAGACACATTTCAAATCCATGCACTACATAACACAGCAATCCCCACTGGAATGAACCTAGACCTTAAAGCAGCACTACAAGAAGGCATCAAAGCCGATAGAGTCACAGGAACAAAACTAACATCAATGCTTACAAGTGGCCCAAGACACGTTACCAAAGGATTACAAGAATGGAACTACGAAGATAGATTACTCCTCTACAAAGGATTGGTCTATGTACCAAACAACAAGAATTTAAAGCGCAAAGTCACACAACTATTTCACAACCAAGTAATGGGTCATCTGGGACAATGGAAAACTATCGAATTAATCACACAAGAATACTGGTGGCCCGGAATCACAGAATTCGTTAAAGCATACATCAAAGGATGTGCCATCTGCCAAACTACAAAGATTAGACCACCAGTCAAAGTACCACTCAAACCCAACGAAATACCACAAGGAATATGGGACACTATCACAATGGACTTTATCACAGACCTTCCGACATCAAAAGGATATGATAGCATCCTGACTGTCATGGATCGACATAGCAAAGCAATCATCCTCTCTTCTTGTAACAAGAATATTACAGCAGTCAAAACAAGCCAACTCCTCTTAGATAACGTATGGAAACACACAGGTTTCCCTGCAGCAATAATCTCAGATCGAGGACCACAATTCACAGCACAAGTTATGCAAGAACTTTGGAGAAAACTGGGAATCAAACAGAAATTATCCACCGCCTTTCACCCACAAACAGACAGAGAATCTGAACAGGTTAACCAAGAAATAGAACAATACCTTCGCATCTGTGGAAACTTCCAACAAGATGATTGGGCAACATTACTCCCTCTCATTGAATTTGCACATAACGCACAACCACATCGCAGTACATACCGATCTCCATTTGAAGTCTGGTATGGGTTCCACCCAACATTTAAACCACCACTACAACTACAAACCAGACTACAAAGCATAGATGAACGCATTAAATACCTGGAACAAATTCGCAAAGAAGTCACGGCAGCACTTCACATTGCTGCATGAGAAATGAGAAGTAGAGGACCACCCACATTATCGCATACATTCCACAAAGATGATCTAGTACTCTTGGAAGCCACCAACCTACAAACTACCTACCTGAAAGTGAAACTTGCACCATGACACTACGGACTGTTCAAAGTCCTGTGGGCTTCTCCAACAAATTGCAAACTTGCATTACTGCCACAAATGAGGATTCACCCAGTCTTCCACAACTCACTACTAAAACCTTATGTGGAAACATCTGCCCATGGACCGAATTTCGCACAACCTCCTCCAGAAATCGTAGGAGGAGAAGAAGGACATTACAAAATCAAGAAAATCCTTCAGTCATGACCCACAAGAAATAAGAAAAGCACTGAATACCTGGTCCATTGGAAAGGCTACACAGACGCAGACCGCACCTGGGTACCAGCTAAAGAATTAACCCATGTGAAAGAACTAGTCCAAGAATTCCTCTCTAGGCGGAAGCCTAAAGAGGGGATATGAGTGTTGCAGGTGCAACAGAAACCTAAAGAGGGGATACTGTTGAGGACGGAGTCCGTGACATCACGCATTCAAAGAAATCCAAGCCCAAGTTCTCCCAAAGCCGCCTCTAAGCTAAAGTATAGTTATGTGGTAGAATCTACTCTTCGACCATGTGACCCTGGGAGACTATCACCTGACCTGTCACGTGTTCGATCATGTGATATCTTGACAACTTTGGGATCATGTGATATACAACCACATGATCTTGGGAAAGTATCACATGACCTACCAAGGGATTGGTCATCAACACAATCACCAGTCATTACACAATCACCTGATCACATGTGCTTTAGATGCACACCTAGTCCGTTGATCGACATGTGGAAGACTGTGGGAGCGATCAACAAATCAACAAATCAACAGACAAGTCACAAGACCTTGGAGCGCAGTAAAGGCGCTCACCCATTACCTGTATTTGTACCTGCCCTAAAGTATGGGCTGCCCATTTGAGTATGTATGCCTGCCCTAAACATGTACACACAGACCACCCTGTATTAGTATATAAGACCTGTGAAATTGAGCGAACAGTCCTCAGACTGTTCTCTTGTCTACCCCCACCATTGAGCACCCGAGTCTTTACCTTGTGCTCCTCTTGACCAACATCTCCTTGATTATTCTTTGGATCAGTTACCTTCACCTCAAATACCAAGTCGTTGCCTACTGCTTGTCATAAATAGTAGTAGGTCTCGACAGGATGTGTGCTTGGAAAGATGTCCCAGCAGCCATTTCCTCCCTTGGGCAAGCAGGCCACTCATCCCCTTGATAAAATCCACTCTGATCTTAAGTTGTTTCCTATAGAGTCTTATCATTGATGGAAGTATTTCATAAGCTTCATCAATGATAACACTTCTTTTGCATGGGTTCAGTTTCTGTGCAACAAAGCATCTGCTGTATCTGCGCTATGGAACTTCCTTGCAATGATAAAAACTCAATATGGGAAAACGATTAAAGAATGGATGTCAGATGCTGGGGGAGAATACAAGAGCACAGCCTTCTTAAAAGCATTGAACGAACAAGGTATTAAAGTGTTACAGTCAGCGCCACATACCCCTCAACAAAATGGCCATGCAGAACACTTTAATTGCACAATCATGGATAAGGCAGAGGCAATGCAGCATGAGGCATGCCTCCCTGATTCATGGTGGGAATTCTCTGTCAAGCAAGCCGTCCACCTGTATAACCATACTTCAATAGCTCATCTCAACAATGAGACACCATTTTACAGGATGGAAGGCGGTATCCCAGACATGTCACACTTAAAAGTGTTTGGATGTGCCACTTATGTCTTTTTACCTTTGGAAATAAGGAAGGACAAGCTCTCCCCTAAAAGCAAGTTGATGACTTACTTGGGGATAGAGCAAGGTCTTAAAGTGCACAGATTTATGCACTCTTCCAATAGGCTCTTTTTTGCGCCTAAAGCCCTCTTTAATGAGGAATATTTCCCCCAGTATAAGACACAAAGTCAGAGACGTACTACATATCTCAATAAGCCAGTAAACAAGCAGCTGCGTTATCAAGAAATTGATGATACTGCGCCATCTGCACCTTTACCAGCCAATCCTTGGGATAACTTGGACAAATATAGGCCTAATCCACCTATTTCTCCAAGACCTTCTCAACCCGCTCCTAGACCACCTACTACATCACATAAACCTGCTCAACAAGCAGGCATACCAATGCCTCCTTTGCAGCATATGAGACCAGGAGTAGCCCTGGATTCTCCACCCTCACTACGTATGCAGTTAAATCCTGCACCAACTAGAGGGACTGGTTTGCAACAGTTAGGTAGGAGGCCTTCTCTGCCTCCTTTAGCTGGTCCATTGAGACCGCCTCAACGTCCACAGATACACCAGCACCCTAGGACCCCTCCCTCTCTGTCTGGAGGTCCTAGGAGAAGTGAACGATTGAGGAGAGTTCCAACTTGTCCAGGAAATGTGTATGGGGAACAGAGGCACCCCACAGACA
>Ga0307512_10006998_pt1 | contig 11252 bp, 7 predicted proteins | sample 14_EM_MG_FD_200267 | JGI IMG/M metagenome (GOLD analysis project Ga0307512, IMG submission 200267) | Populus trichocarpa ectomycorrhiza microbial communities from riparian zone in the Pacific Northwest, United States - 14_EM | ecosystem: Host-associated > Plants > Roots > Unclassified | place... | reverse complement strand
GGTCAAAAGTGCGCGGAAAACCCAGTTCGCCGAACATTTCCTTACTGCGCCGAGTGCGGAAGTGGTTCACTCATCCGTGGCCGTCGTGCAGGTTTCCCATCGAGTCGAGTCGAGTTGAGTCGAGTTGAGTCGGGTCCGTCGGTCCGTCGGGGTGCTGGCACTGGCCTCGAGTTGCATCTGGCAGAAGGGACGCCCTGCAAGAAAGGGGGATGGGATGGATAGGAGGGTTTGCGGGGTGCGGCTTGGCGCACAATCCCTCACTCGACAGCCACACCCCCTCTGACTGCGGAGCGCTGGGCGGCCCGAGCTGGCATGTAGCTCACGCCGTCGCCCCTGCCTCGGACTCAGCGGGCGTTTGCGCGCCGAGATCACGCGCTTTCAGGCTGTAAGCACCAGCGAAGCACAGCAACTGCGCTACAACCGCGTGCCAGCGAGTTTTTTTTTTTTTTTGGAGAGTGCGGGGGGAGAATGCGACGGGCGGAGACCGACCCTGGGCGAGAAGCTCGCCTTGCCCAGCCGTGCTGTTGCGCTGCTGTCGCGCCGCAGACAGCGAGCACACGCGGAACAGGAGGCAGAAAGGGCTGGTGAAATCGTCGGGGATACGTTCGAGCGGGCATCTCTTCCGCGGATTCCGAGGGCACAGTCGACGTCGAGTTGTGCAGCAGACCACGGGCAAACCATGCTGATCGGCAGCATCACGGAACATCACTCGGTGGCTGTGCGCTGGTGCTGAGCCCCCCCACATCCGTTTTTCCGTGGTGCGATGACGCTGCCGGGCTCTGACCAGCCCGCACAGTCTTTGCCACCTCCTTGCTGTCGGAACGCTGGTTTTCCGGCACACACGGGTCGGTGGAAAGTCATCACATCCTCCGTGCCATCCTGCTTCAGCCGCTAAGCCCCGCTAAGCTCTGCCAAGCCCGAGCTGTCCGAGTGAGAGTCCGTGCGCCGTACCGTCTTAAGTACACCCTCCCCGGTTGGTATTATCGTTGCTGTGCTTACTGTTGTTACTGCTGGTACTTCTGGTAGCGCCCTACAGCGGCCCGCCCACTACTCTTTCCGACGACGACTACTAGCCGATTGTCCCGGACAAGTATTTTTCACACCAATTCATCGACCGCATCAAGGAAAGATCAGCGTTCTCCGCCGCCCCCCCCCGCCATCCGCACTCTGTAGCTATGATTCTCTGTGGCGCTGTCGTGGCTGCTAGTAGACGGCAGCGATGCACGCACAGCTTCCTCTTCTCGGTCCACGAACGTAGGCTGCTGGCATTGTCGCATCGTGTCCCCGGCCGCACGCACGCTCGCTGCGCTGCTCCCTGCTCCGAACTGCAGCCAACTCTGCTGGTACAGCACCTACGCAGCCACGCCGAGAAATGAGTCCCAGCGCAGTAGCTGCAAACGCCGCGCCCTTGAGAGCGGGTAACCGCAGCACGCTCTGCGCCGAGTGAGAGCACGCATGCCAGCCGTCACACAGCAGTTCGCATCGCCTGCCAGTCCGCAGTCGGCGATGTTGAGTTGCTTCTATCTACTCCGCTGCCAACGGCGCTCGAAGGATGAGAAAAAAAAAACCCTTATCCCTTCCCTCGAACCTCACTTCCATCTCCCGGAGACATGTAAAGAAAACAAAATCAGAAGAAAAAGGAAAGAAAGTGAAGGAAAAGCGCGCACGATCGTCACCAATTAACCGGATTCTTACAGGGGAAGGAGAAAAAGAAAAAGAAAGAAAGCAGCTGCAGCAGTCTAAAAGTACACCTAGCCAGGCATCTACTTACGAGCCCCCCGTCGCGGCCCCCGTCCCCGGCCCCGTCCCCGTCCCCGTCTCCGTCGCGGCTCTGTGCAAGATGTGCGATCCTGCCGTTAGCCATTTCTGTTCTAGTAGACGGGAATGTGGGGCCGCCAAACCTGTGGCCCCTGTTCTTAACATGGACCAAGAAGCTGTCGACAGTCTGCTCTGGACCGGGAGTGTATAGTTTTCCAGGGCAGTCGTGGCACCTGATGCGCGGGCTCCACTTCCACTTGACCTCTTTGTTTGTGATCTGGGTCTGCGCTATCGGCATGCTCTGGCCCGTCTCCGCGTCGAACGCGATTCGGCGCATCGTTGCCTCGAAGCTATCGTTCGCGTACGTCTCGCGCAGTCGTGAGAGCGCCGTGATTAGCCACCTGGGCGGCGGCTGTGAACATCGAACGGTTCGTTAGAGGCGTATCGAGGGAGGGACGTGGAAGGGCAACCCTTACCGGAACCACCTCAGCAGCTGGCGGGGTCGGAGTCGGTGGCGTGGGCAGGGGTGCGGGCACGACGGCGTGCGCTGGAGTGGGAGACGGCGAAGGCGCGGAGGGTGCGGGTGCGGGTGCGGAGGCGGATGGTAGTGGTGTCTTCTGCGAGGTAGATGGCTGTTGATATGGCGGCGGCATGGCGGCCGCCTTCTGGCGTTGCAGCTCGCGCGCCTTCTCACCCTCTTGCTGCTGTTGCGCAGCTCTCTGTGCATCACGAGCCTTCAGCTCGTCGATCGTCTTTTTGAGTTTGCTCGCGTTGATCTTGACTTTGTACACGGCCGAGTCCTGGTGCAGCGGCACGCCTTGCCGGCGCGGCAGACGTTGGACGCTTGGTGCAATGGTTTGGCTCTGCTGCAATGGTGTCGACAGAAGCGGTGTCTCGTGCCGTAACCGTTCGGCATAGCGTTCGGTGCGCTCCGAGCGAACGGTGTGGACCTCCGGTGTCTGCGAGCGTGCGGTCGCGTTCGCCTTCTGCGCGTTGATGGCGGCCTGTCGCTGGCGGCCAGTCATCCGGCTGTAGCCTGGGATCGTCTTCTCCGGCGGCAGATCCTCGACGTCCGAGTCGCTGTCGTCGTCCTCCGACTCGCCGTCCTTGACCTGCTTCACTGCCATCGCCTTCTCGAGATCCGTCACCTTCTGCACGGCGCCCGGCAGTATCGACGACACGATCTGTGTTCGATGCGTTTTGGGCATGTCCTTGAGGTCGGGAATGGTGGGGCCGCCCCGGCGATTGACGGTCCGGACACGGCGCAGCCGTCGTCGCTCGCGCGACTGACTCCTCTCGGCACGGTCCAGCTCGTTCTCCGACATCTCGTAGAGCACGGGCTGGAACTCCTTGGCGAGGATGTACGGCCGGAACACGGACGCGATCGGCGACGACAGCATTGCCGTGCGCACGTCCTCGTCCTCGACCGGCCGGCCGTCGAACGGGTGGTTGGTGACGTACAGCGCCTTCGTGAACAGTTGGCACTGCTCCCTGATGCAGTGTGCAATGGACGTCGTGAACTCGCCCGAGAGCGACATCTCGCGCGTCATAAGCAGGGCGAACTCTTCGGGCGAGTTCATGGGATTGTTGATGTCCCACTCGAACTGGTCGACGAGCGTGTGCTGTCCGATGGTGATGTTGAGTTTTATCAGGATGCGCATGTCGTCGTTCTTGTAGGCGGTGTACGGCAGGCTCGGGTCCAGCGGCTCGTCGACGAGGAACACGTGTGGATGGTAGTCGGTGACCTGGTCTCGGATGCTGTTGGTGACGGTCTGCAGCAGCGCCGGGTTCAGCGGCAGGTGAAAGTCTTCAACCAGCTGCTCGACGAACAGGTCCAGCGGCACGGTCTGCTCGTGCATGTTCCAAGTGAACGAGTCGCGCAATTGGATGTGGTTGTGGTTGATGTCGAGGCGGATGGGCACGAGCATCTCGACGCGGTCGGCCTGGTCCTGCAGCTGCGTCCGCGTCAATCGCAGCTCGCGCGCCTTGCGTCCGCCGGGCCGCTTCCGCTGGCACGGATACAGCACTCGCGCGATCCCGTCCGTGGTCCCGTTCCCGAACCCCGCATAGCCTTGGCCGAACACGGTCCACGGGTGGCGACTCCTATCCCGCTTCAGCTGCTGGTAGTAGTCGATCTCGCGGCGTTTGTCACGGATCATGTCGTGGCCGACATCAATCTGCTTGAGCAGCGCGCTGGCGTGTTCCTGGTCACGCTGCTGGTACTGCCTCAGGTGCAGTTCGGCAGTGACGGGGCGCGCGGCCGGCGTCAACGGCGGCCCGTCGCCGTCGACGGGCTCCTTGCCCTTCGCTCGCGACGAGGACGCGGACGTCGGATCTGGCGCGTCGGCGGCGGCATCGGATTTGCTATGCGGCGACGAGCCCCGCGACGACGAGCTGCTGTGGGGGAGGCCGCCTTGCGAACTGCCGTTGCTGAGCCCATTGTTCCTGCTGTAGAGGCTAGATTTCGACGGCGGGGATGGCGGTTTCGTGGCCGAGGTGGCTGGGGGGTTACCGATCGACGCGGACGCGGAGTTGGAGGATATCTGCTGTTTCGAGGGAATGGGATCAGACGCGGGCGACGATTGGTGAGCCATCGACGTGTCGGGCATCGTGTGGGCGAGAACGTGGGGAGTGTGCCAGCGTTGGTACGAGCAGCAGGGCGACCGATCGACGAGAGCGTGGGGACGGCGACAGGCGACGCTGGAGAGCGTGTAGACTTTCCGGGAGACGGCGGAGGAGGGTGGTAGTGGTTGCAATAGTGATAGTGGTGGTGATGGTAGTGGTGGTGGTGTGTGGTGTGTGGTAGTGGTGGTGGTGGTGGTGGTGTATGGTGATGGTTTGGGGTTGATGGGGTTGGGGGAGTAAGGGAGCCGCGTTGGATGTGGCCAGCACAGCGGACGGGGGGGCAATGGGGGCAGGAGTTGATTTCGACGCGCGATTCACCAACAGCGGTGTGCTTCTTAGACATGGCGGGGGGAGCTATGGCGATTACGATCCTCGAAGAAATATCGAAGCAAGAGATCTCTTGCTGCTGCTCGATGTGCTCTCCCTGGACGGAACGGATCTATCATCACCTCAACGAATCAGTCCGCCACCCCCACCTGTGCCACTCGGGCTACTATCTACATATCCATCATTTTCCACATTACGGGCACTAGATACGAACGGCGCCCACACACCCTCGATTCCCGCAGCTATCTATCTAGATCGCCCTGTAGCCTGACCAACGACGGGGCGGCGTGAAGGACGGCTCGCAGTAAAAGGCATGTATCGGCGGGGTGGAGGGTGCTCGCTAGTCCCCTGTCGCCTTCCCCCTCATGGCTTTCCCGTCGTCGTCGTGTTTAAGGGTGATGGAAGTTACCCGGGAGACACGGAGACATCGTACTTACTAAGCGTGGACGTCGGAATCAACGAGGTCGACGCATTCGAGATTCGACGTGGCTGGCGACGTTGTTTGTGCCATCTGTCCGCTGAGGCCTGCGTCTGAGCAGCTCAGAACTGCGTGACATCCCATGGTTCTTGATTAGCTGATGGTCACTTTCCCACCTGCATCCCGTCAAGCACCCCGTCCGCATGTCCCCTCGATTTTGCTCTTCGTATTTCCAATTCGATCGCAGAAACAGACTACCCCAAGTGTCTACTCGAAAACACTTCTGCTCCCACCAGATCGTGGCCAGCAAGTTGAGGAACAGGAGCAAAACAACAGAGAAATACATACAAACCAGCTCAATGACAGGAGAAACACGTACAATCCGACCCGCAATGACCCTCCCAGCAAAAACATGTCTGAACAGTAAAAAGAGCGTAGAACACAGAAAAACTCCATCCACAAAATCCACCGCCGGTCCGTTTCCCAGGAGAGAAAAAAAGAAAAAGAAAAAGAAAAAAAAAAGAAAGGAAAAAAAATCCACACCCCCAAATAGATTGGGGAGCAAGGCAGGACAAGTCAAGGCAATCAGCGTTTCCCGCTGTCACTGCTCTTGCCGCTCATTTCCTCGTACTCCAGATCCCACTTGTCGACCTCCTCGAACTTCTTCTTCATCTCCATGAGCTCCGCCTTGACCTCCTCTGAGATGCCATCGTCCGACTCGCCAGCGTCACTGTTTGCCTCCTCGTCGTCCGTGCCGATGATCGGGTCGTTGGCGGTGTTGTCGAGTGACTTCCGTGCGTATGTTCTCGACGGCTTTCTGGCGGAGGAAGCAAGGGGTGCGGTGGATTTGACGACCTTTGTAGTGGACTTCTTCTTGGGTGTGGTTTTCTTGCCCGCGGCCGCCTTTCGGGTGCGGACGGGCCGTCTCGTGAGGATGTCCATCTCGTCGTTGCTGTCCGCATCACCATCCCTAAAAGTGGGTGCGTCGTAGGCGTGTTGCTTTGCCTTCTTGGCCTTGGTCGTCTTCTTTCGTCGCGGAAGCAGACTGCGGAGGTCGTTTGTTTTCGGTTGCTCAATGTCCTTCTTGCCGTTCGTTTTCGACCTGGTTTCCTGAGCAGTCGCCCGCGGACGCTTGCCACGTGGTGTGAGCTCGACCTCTGTGAGCTCCGCTTCGTCATCGTCGATTCCCGCCTCCGAGCTACGGCGCTTTCTCGCTGGCGAGGAGGAATCCGTAGACTCGGGTGGTCGCATGATGTCGTCGTCATCGAAGAATGTGGCCGGGTTCGTCGCGGGCTGCGCTGGCGGAGACGGAGACTTCGATTTTGGGTCCGAGTAGATTATGAATTCCTGCGAATCATCCTCCAGGAAGAATCCTATACCGCCTTCCGGCCGCTGCGGCTCCGCCCGCGGTGTCACGCTGATGATGGCGTCGTCTTCGTCTTCGTCTTCGGCAGCGAGGAGTTCGGAGAGTCGTCCAGCGCGCTGCTTCGGCGACGGCGAGGGCAGTCGCAGGGCGTCCTCGTCGTCCTCGTCGTTGCCATCCCAACCATCCAGGATCCCGACAGGTTCGAGAGTCTTCGCGTCGAGATCGCGCAGCCGGGGCCTTTCTACCGATCCCACCGGCTTCTGCTTCGTCGAGGGAGGGGGCGGCGTGTATCCCGCATCCGACGAGAAGTCGCGCAGTACCGGATGTGCGTCCTCCTTCGGGGTGGACTGGGCGATCGGAGGCGAGGACGTCAGGGCCAGCAGCGTCCGTGGTGCATGGTTCTCCGCATTCGACGATTGCGTGGACGAGGGTTCGGGTTCGTCGTAGTCGGGTCCATGAGCGAATCTTCGCGCAGGGGTCGACGGAATGATCGTCGAGGGAGTCGGTTCACGGCTTCCGTCTTCTTCCTCGATCTCTCCAACCGAAGACTGTGTCGCGGGGACCTGGACCGTGTAACGCGTTGCCCGCGTGGTTTGGCTGCTGGGAGCGGCCGACGGACGCGTCCTCGAGGAGGGTGCCCCGTTCACGATGGGAATGTTTGCCGACCGCGCTCGGGACTTGCTCTCACCTGCTGTAGAATTAGATGAGGCCTGGACCGAAGCACGAGTCCGCGCGGGATTCCTGGCTTTGGGAGTGGTGAGGGTACTGTCGTCGAGGTCGGTATCGGTGGTCGGTCTGGTTGGCACCGCTGCTGCTGCTGCTGGCTTGTTTTTCTTCGTAACCTTGATCGTCGTCGACGCGACGTGGGCGACCGGCTCAACAGCAGCCGGCGCCTGCTTTCTGGCACGCAACGGGCGGGCCATCGTGTCTATCGGCAAGGAGAGGTGCGGCGGATTGTATCGTTCGATCGAGTTCTTCTTTCTTTCTGCGGAGCGGAGCGGGTGAGGGGCGTCGGGAGCGTGTCGTGGTGTGTCTGTTGGCGTGGCGAATGCGAGTTTCGATGATGGGGGTGCATGCCTGCAGGGCTTGGCACGGGCTTTTGGCGAGTGATATTGTATGTCTAGACTTTGGACAAAAATCGATCGGGACTATGTATCTACCTCAAAATATATATATTGTTGAGATTGTAGACAACTCCAAGATGGGCGATATATGGAGTTCTTCGCCCACTCGGAATTGCCTTGGCTTGGACGGCCCTGTGGAAATGGCCCGACTGCGACACAGACGCGGCGAAGTGCTGCGGCTCTGGACCCGAAGTAGCAAAGTTGGTTCGCCAACACCCCAGCCCAGCACCACAATCCCCAGCATTCAAATTCCCCAGCACAGCACCGATCTGAACCACCACCGCCGCCGCCACCGACCACCGACCACCGACCACCTCTGCCACCGCTCTTTACCCCCACCACAATCGATACCACTTAGCCCAGCATGAGTCTCGAGGAGCGGAAGGGAAACCGCAACAAGAAGAAAGTGTTGCTGATGGTACGTCCGTGTGGAGCTCGCAGCTCGAGCGAATGGGGCCAGCGACTAAGCGGCGACGGCAGGGAAAATCAGGCAGCGGCAAATCGTCGATGCGCTCCATCGTGTTTAGCAACTACGTGGCGAAAGACACTCGCCGGTTAGGCGCGACCATCGACGTTGAGCACTCGCACGTCCGGTTCCTGGGGAACCTGACGCTGAACCTGTGGGATTGCGGAGGGTCCGGCCACCTCTGGTCTCCTGTCTGTTCTTGCCCACCGCATAACTGACGAGAGCCCTCAGACAGGATGCGTTCATGGAGAACTACCTCGCCACCCAGCGCGACCACATCTTCAAGAATGTTGAGGTCCTCATCTACGTCTTCGACGTGGAGTCGCGCGAGTTCAACCGCGACCTGATAACGTACTATTCTATCATCGAAGCGCTGTCGCAGAACTCGCCCGACGCCTCCGTGTTCTGTCTGATCCACAAGATGGACCTGGTCCAGGCCGAGCTGCGCGAGCGGCTGTACCAGGAGCGCTCGACGGTGCTGCGCGACAAATCGCTGGGCATGGACATCACGACGTTCGCGACCAGCATCTGGGACGAGACGCTGTACAAAGCCTGGGCCAAGATCGTGTACACGCTGATCCCGAACCTACCACAGCTGGAGCACCACCTGTCTCGCTTCGCGGCGCTCGCCGAAGCCGAGGAAGTCATCCTCTTCGAGCGCACCACGTTCCTGGTCATCTCGCACGTCACGCGCGCCCAGGAACCGAATCCCTACCCCGACCGCTTCGAGAAGATATCGAACATCGTCAAGCAGTTCAAGCAGTCCTGCACCAAGATGGCGAGCAACTTCATCGCGTTTGAGCTGCGCGCCCACACGTTCTCGGCGTTTATCGATGTGCTCACGCCGAACACGTACATCCTGGTCGTCATGCCCGCCAACGCCGCAGAGAGCGCCACCACGCTCGGGAACATTGCGGTCGCGAGGAGGCATTTCGAGAAGCTCGAGAAGGACTCGAGCGCGCAGGCAGCGGGGGCGCGGTGGAACGGCGAAAACGGTCATTAGAGGTCTTCCGTGGGCCAGGAAGACGATGGCGACGGCGGGAGTGTGCGCCGACGGAACGGGTCGAGATTTGTTACGGCACACGCAGAAGCTTGTGGTTAATGCTTTTTAATTTCACGAATACCCGACTTGCTCCTTGCGTTGTTGGCCAAGTGAAGACGGCGGGTTTCGCCTTGGTGGATCGAGTCGCTTCCAGGGGAGTCGGTTTCGATTGTCCGGAAGGACAATGGTAATGTCGGTCATGAGAATCCTGCCGTATCCACCTTGCAACCCGCCGTGTGGTGTGCTGCTTGCTCCAACCTTATAGTCTTCTTGGTTCTCCACGACTTCATACCGCAGCACTTGGACGGCGGACATACGTAGAGCCGAGCCTGACGTTGTGGGGCATGTACCTGTGTTTCATGGTCCGCAAAAAAATAAAAATAAAAATGCACCGGCTCCTATTCCATGCAATGAGTGACAATCCATGACGAGAATCGAAAAACATAGCAGCACTAAAGCATAACGCAATCAGATGATCTCAAAGGGCAATCCAAAACAAAAGGCTCCCATCAGTCCTCTCCTTCCGCTTTACCCATGCTCTCCATCCCATTCGTAGCCGGCGGAACCGGGATCCTGCGCTTCGGATCCAGTCTCACCCCTTCCATCCGCCATTGTGTCGCAATCAATCTGGCAATGTTCGCCCCGCTGATGCTCGCCCACTCGACACCCGAAGCAAGCTCATCCATGGCCCCGGTATACCAGAGATTCTCCTCGAGGCGGGTCTTGCTGTACCGCGATCGTGGCGGCAGGAGTGGGTGGGCCGCGGGCGCCTGTTGCGCGTCAGTCGGCTAGAGAAACAATCAGGGATGACATACGTAATGGCGATAAACGACGCTGAACGGATGTTCGGCGCCGACGAGGAGCTGCACATCGGCGTCGGTGATTTGCGTGTCGGAGACGAGCTTGTACAGCCACCGCCTCTCGCCGTCCTCGACGATGGTGCGCAAAACCGCGACGCTCCAGAACGGCGCTTGGCCGAGGCCTGCGGAGCCGCTGCGGCGCGAGACCTGGCGGTACTCACTCGAACACGGCGTCGTCAGGATCAAGTCCGGGATGTCGTTATTGCCGTCGAAAGGGTCCGGCGAGAGTCGGAAGGGCGACGTGAAGACCGTGATGTGCAGTGGCGTGTACTCGGTCGTCACGGGCGGCGTGGACAGCAGTGGCGCGGTCGAGAGGTGCGGCTGGGTGAGCGCCCAGGGAGTCGCCACGACAACGGCGTCGTACGCGACGGTGACCGTGTCGAACGGCGTCGCGGATGTGAGCTCCCAGCCGCCCCAGGAAGCCCGCGCGAGGTGTTTCACCCGCGTGTGTAGGTTCAGCGTGGCTCCCGTGTGGGTGGCCATCCGCTCCCAGAGTGCGGCCGTGCCCACGACATCGTCCTCGCGGACAGCCACGAGAGGTGCGGTGTTGTCGGCGGCCATGAATGCGGCCAGAGCGCTGATCGTGCCCAGGTTCTGCCCGTACCGTCCGCGGACCCACGGGTTCAGCTGTTCCCGCTGGAACTCGGACGAGACCTCGGCGAGCCCGAGGAAGTCTTCGGCGGTCTTCTGCGCGAGCTGGCTCACGCCCGCAGCGGCGACGAGATCCTCAATGTCGGTGAAGGCATTGTGCAAGTAGGGAAGTCGTTTCCGAGCATCCGTGATGAGGTCGCTGACGAGACGCGGGGACGTCCCCCACCGGCCAAACGGAAACCAGCTATAGTCGTCGAAGAAGTCGTGTGGCTTCGATTCAGTGAGGGCCCAGGAGCGGCCGTCGTAGCTAGGTAGAAGGTGTTGGTCAGCTGCTCTATGGCTCGTACATCATGGGGGACAAACACGCCGAAGGAGCCGGATCCGGAAGGGCCGGTGAGGTCGGCGGCACCGTTCGAAAACACTTGAGTCTCCAGCCCCAGAGTGTAGGCCGCCGACGTCAAGAGCCTGGCGGTCTTGGGAAAGGTGCCGGCGCCGAGTTCAAGGCTGTCGCCCGAGGGGAGCACTATGGAGTGCACGGCTCGCCCGCCGATGTGCGACGACTGCTCGTATATTGTAATCTGCACCGGAATGCCTTGCTGGGAGCAGAGCTGGGAGAGCTGGTATGCGGTCGTCACGCCGGCTGGGCCCGCGCCTACGATCGCGATATTCCGCTGG
>Ga0307512_10006996_pt1 | contig 11255 bp, 10 predicted proteins | sample 14_EM_MG_FD_200267 | JGI IMG/M metagenome (GOLD analysis project Ga0307512, IMG submission 200267) | Populus trichocarpa ectomycorrhiza microbial communities from riparian zone in the Pacific Northwest, United States - 14_EM | ecosystem: Host-associated > Plants > Roots > Unclassified | place... | reverse complement strand
GGTTGTCAGCCAATAAAAATCCTTCTTAGAGGTACGTACCACATGTCAGCCAATGAGAATGCTTCGAGCCGACAAAGCATGTGTATATATATTAGATATTGAACTGGCGGCCGAGTGATAGTTAGTGCAAAGATGAGTGTGTGAGATCGCTTTACTACCAATACAAGACGTCCGCTATTAAACAGAAAGATCTATCCAATCTGATCACAGGACCACCAGAAGCTACCTACCGCGCATGCCGTGGTATCGCGTCCGGCAAATATAAGGTCCGTCCGAGTAATGGCCTCTCAAGATCTGAGGAAAGCCACTACATAGGCAATCGTCTCTTCCCCATCCACACCTTTTACAGTAGAGTACATCATCTTGAAACCGTGGCATGCGCGAAATCGCACTCGTCACTACCTATGAGGTTTGAGTATCTTAAGAGCCAAGAAATGCCAAGAACAATGCTCTTGATACTCACTCCGCCACCGATACGAGGGACACCCTGCAGCTGTAGCCCCAATCCATCGGGCGCCATCATCATCTATCGGTTGTCAGCATTCTCCCACAAAACACCCTCTTCTTGACCGCCTAACTTCCTGCTTGTCGATGCTGCACAGGAATGCCACTCGTATCAGACTCAAACCCCGCCCTCCATCGCACAACTATGAACCCCGTTCCTCCGGTTGTAACTGGCTTGCACTTTTGCCCCGGCTCTGCCACTACCATTCCGCATAAAGTTACATAGGCTATAAATCCCTGTCTAACTTTGATGGTGATGATCTGGGGGAGTCTACAAGCGGGGTATTATCATTGTGGGCTGATCCCGACATCGTTTCTCATATTAGGCTTACCTCAAGGCTGCCCATGCATCGTTATATAGGCAGTAATATGAGGTATTTATGCCTCAGTGCGCAAAGAAACGCCGCGCACATTCCTAGTGCCGCTGGTTGCGCTCGCTGCGACTTGTGAAACCTCGGATCCTTATATGCTGTCAGCTGTTCATGTTCGGGTTATTGTTAATGTGCACCACACATATTTTTACGTGCAAGGATTGTGTGTCACCTCTGGGGCTTGTGCATTAGTGTATGAACCTAAACCTTCCGAATATTCTTACTTATGTTTGGATACTTGGCGTTCTTGGCAACAAAACTTTAATATTGAGCCGCAACCTATACTTGGTGCCTTCCTTGACTGCTCTGCCCAGATGCTAAAAAAATCAGTAAAACGGCCAACATCTAGACAGTTGAAGAGTTTGTGAAAACCTTGTTATGTAGGAAAGTGTCGGTGGGGAAAGCCTTGTTGCTGTCACTGCAGGTGCGACGAGTTGCTAATGGAGACGGAAAAGAGAAGATGCGTATCTATGATGCCGACCGGATCATACCCTCCTTTACGATCAGTAGTGCGGGTTACAGTACGTGAAAGACATTCCTTAGCACGAACTTGTTTTTTCTGAGATGTTGCGGTCTTAGTGATGGAACACACGCACCTCAAAGTTCTCTCAACATGACTGCCCGTGCTACAACGATTAAACAAAATAGACGGAAATCTACTTTACACGATAGAGAAGAGCCTGGTTAACCGGGGGTGAATGCATCTCACCCCGCATATCCGGATATTTCTCCCGACCATTAGTAGCACAGTACCATCTCCACCTATATTCTGACTGATTCGGTACCTCGATATCACTCAATTCCCGCTTCAGGTGTACCTATGCGTGTTCGCGAGAATTTAGGTGAAAATAGTTACGTGGGTGGTCGGCAGTAGTCATATTGTATCAATCATAAAGCCACTTTATTCGTTTGCAGTGTGGGGTAGTTGCATTATCTAGCAGGGCGGTAGCCAAGAGCGCTTTTGATGTACAAAATAATCCAGAGTAGGTATTTGTGAGGAATGTGACAACTCGAGTGCAGGAACGGATTTGTGAGGAAACGGTATCAGTGGCCCGATTTCTATCCCCTATGCAACCCCGCACGTATGTTTCCAGCACTTAGGCGGTCAAACGCTTATCAAGTGCGTGAGATACTGCCTGTTACCCGATTGGTGATTTGTTACGCTATATCTTCTCCAAATCTCGTTAGTTTAGTCTGAATACGCTAGTGCACACCCCAGTCTATCAACAGGAGCACTTTATGCCATATCATGAGTGTTGAATTCCAATCAGAACGTGTGCTTTCAAACGCTACAAATTGTATGTGTGTACGATCGAGCTATAGTTGGCATCATTAATGCCTAACGGTAAAACCGGCGGCTCCCCCTCGCAGCCTCAATATTTCACTGCCTAATTGCATTCGTTCTGTGCTCTGGCATGCTTCGTTCTCTCGTTACTAGACTATACAAGGTTCTGACGAAAGCCGGTGGTTTTACAAGTTGTAACGGGGTTGCAATTCCGAAAATCAGCTGCTCAATTAAGTTCACGAGTTTTGCTTTAATCGCAAAGTGTATGATACAAAATTTACACATAACTTATAGTTTCTTCAGTTCCCTATCTTAGATTTGCGATAGCTATAGTTTCTACTAAGTAGCTGTAGAACAATGCAACTTTTATCCTTCTTTCTACACTTTCCATAGTTCGCGATAGAATTTCGAGATATCGGAGATTATTGAATGGTAAGTGGATTTGTAAGCAGTAAACGATATTTTTCGTATAAAACATGCTGTGATTAGAGTATAACACATCGTCTTGATGGAGCTTGAAAGCTTAGTTTAAAAGACTTCGTGGGCTCGAAACCAAATCGTCGGCCAACTCCGAGTACTTTGAGGTATAAGAAGCGGCTCTCCACTCTGTCGCTTCATCACACTTCCAAACCCCACTCCTCCTGGCAACTCCATCGAAACCAGGTCCAGCTTGTGAGCAATCCAACCCTAACTATGGAATCGACAGGTATGCCATGGTAACCCTGGATAGTTCCGTAAGAATGCTAATTGATCCTGATCTCTCAAAGGCCTCGGATTGGCCATTGCCGGTCTCGCTGGCCAGCTCAACAGCGTAGGCATAGAGGGCTACAAGCTACTGTCATCGACCGCACAACCGCTTGGACGAGACTACCAAGTCCTTGCTCTCATGCTCGATGCGGAGAAACGATACCTTGAGAAGTGGGCTGAAGCCTGGATCCATAGTCAAACTGGAAAGACGATTGACCCCAGCCACCAAAATTATCGGCTTGCTATGACCACACTGGCACAAATCTCAGCGCTCTTTGCCCAGCTCATTGAATACAGCTCCCGGTATGGCATCAACTGCGACAGTAGTCCAAGAAAACGCGATATCCTCCGCGGTCTAATACCCATGCCGTTCCGGCGGCTCTTTGTGTCACCACACCGTCACCCAGAAAGGCTCCTGCCTAATCAGTCCGGGCTTGACCGGGGTAGTATCAAGCTTCTTATCAAACCCGGCCTACTGAGTTTAGACCAGATCAAGCCTAATCTGGCGAATGAAGTCTACCGATTAAAGAAGAGCGCAGAAGTACTTCAGAAGACTCTTCCAGCTAAGCGAAAGCTGCGGTGGTCTGTGGTCGATGCGGACAAATTCGAACATCTGATCGTGCAGTTGAAAGACCATAACGAGACTCTGAACAAGATTCTTCCACTCGGCTCCAACTCGCAATGCTTAAGTGGTCTGTTTACTCTTCTTGAGTTCTTATCAAGTGAAGTTAGGCAGCTGATAATATTCAAGGAAATCTTCACTCTATCTCATCCTCGTTCGCAATTCCTCTACAACTTCCCTTCAGTCGCAACAATCGGTTCTGCGGTAGGGAGGATATAATCGATACACTCCACTTGAGTCTCGGTGGAAGTGCGCCGGCTGAATATGGGGACGAAAAACGTCCATCGACTCCTAAAGTTGTGGTTCTTCATGGGATTGGGGGTATCGGCAAATCATCCATTGCACTAGAATATTCCTTTCGATACTCAAAGTCATACACGGCCGTTTTATGGGTTGATCTCACTAGCGCTACATCGCTCTCCCGGACAGCACGAAGTATCGCCGAGCACCTTGTTGCACACTATACGGGACGAGGGTTATCATATGAAAGTATCGCTTCGACCCTAGGACTGAAAGGCTTGCTTGATTTGAAAGGACAAATTGCCACCGATGAGGCCTCAGAACTTCGAATATCAGGTGCGGTTAAAGAGTGGTTAGCGGCGGAAAAGAATGAAGAATGGCTTCTTATATTGGATAATTATGACGATGTCGATGCAGTTGACCTACACAGTATCTTGCCACCTTGTAGTCACGGGAATGTCATCATCACGTCTCAGAAGAGCAATCTTGAGGTGGTGGGGAAGACAGTGGTAGTCAATACGATTAACGAGCAGTCAGGCATCATGCTACTGTTGAAGTGCGCCAACAAAGCCGAGGTCACAGCCGATGGTATGTACCAGAGAAGCATTTCTAGGCACAGACTAACTTCAGCATAGAGAACTATAATATGGCAAGACAAGTGGCTTCGGAGGTTGGATTCATGCCGTTGGCATTAACCCAGGCTGGGTCATATATTTCACGGATGAAAATACCATTTCAGAAGTACTTGGCTTCACTGGACGAAAAAGTTAGAGCAGTTGAGATCCCAGAGAAACCATTGGACCCTGACTATACGAACGTGAACCGAACCATTTCTTCGACCTTGGAAATCTCTTTTGCCTCACTTTCGCGTACCGCTCAGGAGATACTTTTGTTGTGCGGGTTTCTAGCACCAGATGATATACCAGATATTTTATTCGACAAGGAAGGGAAACCTCCTTTTGATTGGGTGCGAGAAGGTACAGACAAATCCCCCACATCTGAATGCTTCCGACTGACTTCGGGCAGGAGATAAATGGCTCGCTGACTCACTTGGGGAGCTCTTTTCATTCTCCCTGGCAACACGCAAAGCATCGGGTGATTCCTTCTGGGTCCATCCGATGGTGCACGCTTGGGCTCGGGATCAGCTCGATACTCCATGCAAGACACGGAAGGCGGAAGAGGCAATTATTCTTTGCGGTCGGTTGCACCCGCAACACAGAGCTAAAACCCCATCCCAGTCGGCCTTCGAAAGACGAATATGGTCACACATAGAGTTCGTCCAGACAAGTTTGAAATCACTTCCAAGGCTGTCAAACTTTTTAGGTCAAGGTGAAGTTCTCTTTAACGCAGCTACAAATATGGGACACCTATATGCAAATCACGGACTTCACAGTCATGCGATATATCTGCTTGATTGGGCTCATGCTAGTCAGGAACATTTTCTGGGTGAAGGACACGCGTCGACTCTCTCAACGACAGACTCTATCGCCACAGCATTCTATAAACAAGCAGAGTATGACAAAGCGATAGAGTGGTACAGACGCGCATATGATGTCAGAGAGAAGACCCTCGGAAAGGACCACAAATCCACTCTCCGCACTGCCGACAACGTGACCGCGGCGTATTGGCAACAAGAGTGCTACGATAAGGCGATGGAGTGGAACCGGCGCGCTCTAGATAGCAGGGAGAAGACCCTCGGAAACGACCATGCTGAAACTCTCAAAACTGTCCACAGCATTGCCCGGTTGTTCCATTACCAAAGGCAGTACGAAAATGCGCTCGAATGGTACAGGCGCGTCCTCGAAGGTTGGGAAAAGATCCTCGGAAACGACCACTCAGACACTCTCCTCGTCGTCCGCAACATGGCCTTGATATTCTATGAACAAGCGCAATACGAGAAGGCGCTAGAGTGGAACCGGCGGGCGCTTGATCGTCACGAGAAAATCCGCGGAAAGGACCACCCAGACACTCTCGCCACCGTCCAAAACATCGCTTTGGTATATAATAAACAGGGACAGTACGCAACGGCACGGGAATGGTGCGGACGTGCGTTTAATGGGAGGGAGAAGACCCTCGGAAAAGACCACGCAGATACTCTCCGCTCCATGCACTACATGGCCAGGTTGTTACGTAAGCAAGGGCAGCAAGAGAAGGCGCTGGAGTGGTACGAGCGTGCTCTCGACGGCAGGGAGAAGAACCTCGGAAAGGACCACTTAGACACTCTTCACACCGTCAGCAGCATGGCCGTGGTATTTTATAAGCAAGAGGAGTACAACAAGGCATTGGAATGGTACGGGCGGGCCCTCAGTGGCAGGGAGAAGATCCTGGGAAATGACAAACCCTCCACCCTCCTCACAGTACACAATATGGCCTTAGTGTTTTATGACGAAGGGAAATACGAAAAGGCGCTGGAATGGTACCAGCGCGCACTCCATGGCCAAGAGAAGATCCTCGGAAAGAACCACCTAGACACTCTCCACACCGTCCACAACATGGCCTTGGTGTTTAATCAACAAAGGCAGTACGGAAAGGCGCGAGAATGGTGCGAGCGTGCCCTCGATGGCAGAGAGAAGACCCTCGGAAAGGACCACCCAGACACTCTTTCCACAGTACACAATATGGGCTTAATTTTCTATACCCAACGGCAGTACGCGAAGGCGCGGGAATGGTACGAGCGCTCGCTCCATGGCCAAGAGAAAATCTTCCAAAAGGATCATTTGCATACTCTCATCACCATCCAAAACATAGCCTGGTTGTTCTATGATCAAGGGAAGTACGAATCGGCAAGGGAATGGTTTGGGCGCGCCCTCGAGGGCCGGGAAAAGACCCTCGGAAAAGACCACCGAGACACTCTTCACACCGTCCAAGGCATAGCCCGGACGTTCGATAAACAAAAGCAGTACAAGAAGGCGCTGGAGTGGTATGAGCGCGCCATGGATGGCAAGGAGAAAACCCTCGGAAAGAACCACCCATCCACTCGCCGCACCATCAAGTACATGGACATTGTGATGGACCATCTATCGATTCATGACAGCCTCATTTAACAACCCCAATTACCACATCTATTCAGTGCTGTCTCACGATCGTGTGGGATATTTTCGAATTCTCGAAGATTTCCATTCATAAGCAGAAATTTCCCACAGCGTATAGTCAACGATGATGCCTGTTCACAATTGCTTCTGTGTCACTGGCGGAGCGAAGGGTTCTTTCTGGTTGGCTCATTTCCGTTTTTCTATCTATTGACGCTATTTCTTTTGGCTTTGAATTCAGAGATTCTGTTGAAAGGGATGTTTCTTTCGATATATTGTCTACCTATGTTTTGGGTTCTTTGTCTGTGACGTTCTTGTATTTACCTCTTCCTTGGTCATTTATTCGCTTTGGTTTCTGTCACGAGTCTCAGCACAAAGCATTTCTTTCGCTGGAAGTTGTTACGGTCGTGGCTTCGCTTTTTCGTCCGCATCTTTGTAGTACCGTCGCTATTAAGTCACGTGTGATTTGTTTTTGAAGCCGCCATTCTACTTTCATTTATCGTTGCTTAACCTCGCCTATATCTCTACTGCACCACTTCAGTTGCTCTATCTATCGTATTACGTCTTCCATGGAACTCATACTACCACTCGTTCCCACAATTCCGATCTTGTGACCCACAGAACACGATGTCGCTCCTCGCTGCTCTTACCTATATGCACATTTTTGTCCTCGACGCTGCGTTTATAAGGTTAGTAATAGGTGGATTGAGGGACGCAGAACTCTAGATATGCACAACCGCGTGTGAATGTGTTGCATACATACAAGTCGTGATAGCATTTACTCTGAGGCTTAGAAAATGTACCCAGTGTTCCTAAGCGGCCCGGCCGCCCACCCGACTTTTTAATTACCTGCAGGTTGATAAAGACACACCTACTGTAGTTTGTATCCCGGTGGAGTTGATGGAGTGTAGGATCAAACGTTGATACTTCCAATGATCGTGCGACAATATTACGCTGGAATCCCACTCGCAAAGCCGCCGCTAACGCTGGCCTGGCCGCTTAGGAACACTGAATGTACCCAGATGCTAGGGTGTTTGTAAGTAGCACACGGAAGCAATGAACTTCGTAGGTTGGCCGGGAGTAGAAGTAGTGTTTGCAAGGGCTCACATTGACCGCCTGGTTTTCAATAAAACAGCAAACCAGTCAGGCCCAGTCACTTCTGGGAGGGATCCTTGGCTTCAACCAATCCGGTCAAAGCTACATAAAACCCTGGATACCTATCTTGGCATAGGTTTCCACGGGTATCTTCAGATGCTTGGCGCTTAGCGGAAAAACGGTGGATATCCATAACTATTTTCCGGTATCTATAAGAGTGAGAAATGATGAACTATATAAGGTCCGTGATATCAGCTGTGGTATTGTATACAAATTACCCACTGGCAACTCCGATCCGCTTAGCATGTCTTTCAGCAGTGGATTGCTTGAAGTAAAGGGAAAAGGCCGGGAGAGTAGAGATTAGAGACTGTTGCATGTGTACCTGTATCGTGAGTCTCAGGTCCGTTTGCTTGGATTGTGAACCTAGCCCAGTTTGCTGGCTCGTAATCGGTTGGTGTTTCGTATGAGAATATGCGTAGTCTGTATCAGGAGAGCTGCTCATATCAAGATAGTGCAAACGCACATGCAAACGATTATGGATATGGATATGGGAGCCTGTATAAATATACCGGCCTTGGGCCCTCGAGATACCAGTCAATTAACCAAGTCATTCAAGCTTCCAAAGTAACAGAGACGGATGGTAGGTAAAATGAAGCTAGTAGAAGAGACGGAAGTACCGCCTGCTATTATGTACTTTGTTTCGGAGACTGTTAGCGCGTTGGAATTTGAGTTCGGAAAACGAGTCTTTGATATTTTTAGGTTGCATAAGTGATATGTGTAATTACTACTTTATCTAGAGATGTAAATGGTATTATAGTACATACCCAAAGCTTCCAGTTACCAGAGCAACATATGACTGCTAGCGGGTACCTGCTTACAATTAAGAATCTGAGGATTTAATCGGTTCTTTGAAAACTCAAAGGAAGCTAGCGGTACCTACATATATTAGAGCCTTTTAGAGGCGCGTCATTAGCTCCGGAAAAGATCGTTCTGTCGAAGTTCAGAACTATTACCCGTCTGCCTAATGCATGCACAAAGCAGTACTACAATGTCATCCTAAAAAAGAAATCACCCTTTAAAAATCAAAGTTCATATTTCTTCACATCACCAAGCGTAGAATAGAATTCACAAGCGCGTAATTTCCAGATAAACATTGCCGTATGTGAGCAATCACATTTACTACTACTGTCGTCGAAACTTTCTTAAAATGGTATGGCAAGCCTCCGGAATAGTAAAAGAATTACCAGCAGCCGTTCCTATGAGGACAGACCAACCTACTATATGAGAAACAATAGAAACACCACCAGTAGATGGACCCGAGAGTGCTGCAGAGCTCATACCAGTATATACGATTGACAAAACCGGTACCGTTACATGCCACAGGTGGACGTGCCTGAGATACTATCATACCACTGCATAGACACTTAGTTGGTGTGTTCTTCAACAGGGCATGGAATCTTAACCGCCCTACGGCCATTGGTCTACATGTATTCATGGAGTATATCTAGGCAACTGACGGAAGACACAGTTTCATAAGTCTTAGCATTATTCTACCGACGACTAGCTACGCAAGAGGCGTGAAGTCGTCAGTAGTGCAAGAATCATCGAGCGGGCGATAACGCTCCGGAAATGACTATTACTGCAACGGCGGTCTAGTGCGCCAAGCTGCAGGCGGGTGATATGACAAGAGCATCGATCGACAAACGGTGTTAAGCAAGCCAACTGGCAAGAAGTTGGCCGTAGCTAGAAACGGCAAGATAATAGTCAGTCAACGAAAGTGTATGTGTACCCCGTCAGAACCCAAGCGCACTTAGTGCACTTGCGGCCGTCGTAGTTTGTTGAAGTTAAGTATGCCTAGAAGGTAACTGATGCTAAGTTCATCCACGCTTACGGCTAGCTACTAGCGCACTAAGCGAGAATGGAGGCGCTAGCCAGGGTGGCGTTTCGCAAACTTAAACGGCCGTATAGTTTAGCGACATGACTACCGAAGGTGCTACCGACTGTCAATACCGGCGTCAGATTATGTATGTGCACCATTACCCAGGCTAGTAGTTTGTTGGCATTTTATTTTCCAATGGCTAGTGATATAGCCATGCGGATACTTACAATCCTAACGAGCACACGACCACCCAGAGACAAACAAAGAGTCAGGCACATCTCAAGTAGGCTCATGATGTAGATACGACCTAACAAAGAACGTGCACCTACCCAAATGCCTACACGCTTATCCCCAGCACGAAGTAGAAGCTGCATAGACTAAGCGTTCCAGGTAAAGAGATTACGTAGCAAGCTCAATTACATAGTACATGTCACCATCACCAGAGTCACTTAAGTGTTAAATAAGCGTTTTCAAATGTGATAGTGCGTGGATGACTAACACTAGCGGTGTGATTGGCATCTATCTACCACCATTAGTTTCAAACAGCATCAGCAATACTTAACTCAAAGTAACGTGTACCAGAATCCTGACATAAGCTAGATACAACTGCAGTATGTCCTCACGAGCTAGGAGCCCGCCGAAACTCATCAAATGCTCAAGAGCTCGTCAATGACTTTCACCATAATACCCCAACCAGCGATAATGACGACACACTAGGTAGGATATGTCCCCCTGAAAGTAGGGAGAAGTTTGTGTTTGAGAGTGAGACTAGGGGTCCAATGGGGGATGGACGTTTTACTTCTTTTCTTCTTCCTATGGTTTGCAGACTGATATAAATGGCGTCGACACATGTTTTACTACTTTGGGGATCTGTCATATGAGAGTTGATTTCACCCTACAACGTTCTACCGGCAAGAACGTCACCGGGAGCGATATCGATTGAACGAAGGGACTCTATGAGTCACTTAGATGCATATTTGGTTTATTTCTTTCTTATATAGGCCATTCCGGAGGTCTGTGCCCAAGATTGGAGGGAAAATTTAATGACATCCGAGTGAGAATTGATGCTCTCTGTAAGGGAGTCGGAAACGTGCTTCTTTAAAGGCACCGGAAAAGGCACAAAACAGTGCCTTTTCCTTCACTGAAAACGCATTTAAGTGCAAGAATTCGGTTAGGGGTTCTTTGTATTGCAGTAAAAAGCACCGTGAAAATAGCACTGAAATGGAACTACCCAATGCTTTTCCACCGTGCCTTTTTCCGCCTTGCCTTTTCTCTCTGCCTTTTCTCTATGCCTTCTCTTCCCGTGACATTTCTCCCCATGCCTTTTCTCCAGACCATTTCTCTCTGCACCTTTTCATCTAATATATATACACATGCTTTGTCGGCTCGAAGCATTCTCATTGGCTGACATGTGGTACGTACCTCTAAGAAGGATTTTTATTGGCTGACAACCCACAGCTTCAATCATTTCGATGGCTTGGCA
>Ga0307512_10006995_pt1 | contig 11255 bp, 20 predicted proteins | sample 14_EM_MG_FD_200267 | JGI IMG/M metagenome (GOLD analysis project Ga0307512, IMG submission 200267) | Populus trichocarpa ectomycorrhiza microbial communities from riparian zone in the Pacific Northwest, United States - 14_EM | ecosystem: Host-associated > Plants > Roots > Unclassified | place... | reverse complement strand
TATTCTTATTTAAAATAATGTAACTGTACTTATTAGACATTAATTGGACCATAAGCAGACCATAAGCAGACCTCGCTTATCCATTCTTGCCCGTCGTGTAAAGACAAAAATACTGCCGTAAAAACGATCGGGGTTGAAATTTTGAAACAGGGAGACGTCCGTCACGTCCCAGCGACAAACCGCCTTACTATCCTTGTTTTGACCAGAGATACTGTGCTTTATATGTTTGTGGCCAACTCCATGGCCAGCCTCAGGTGAGGGACCCGAATGTTGGCTCAGAGAGAAGAACGTTACGTCTTTCCACCACAGCCATCGTCACACAAATACCACGACCCAAATATTTCACCGCCCCGTATTCTTCATCTGCCAGTGTACTGTACATGTAACATGTACAGCACGATCTATTATTTTCGAGGAAGAGGCCCACGCTCCGGCCACATGTTCAATATTTCCATTTCCATGATGAAAAAGGCGCTGTCGGGACCGTGAGACCGTGGGCCCCTCTCGCGACAAATGCGGCCGCTGCTGCAGAAGAAGCCCTCGATTCAGTTGTTCTCTCTTTGTATTTTCCGCGCGTTTTCCGGCTGTCAATCTTTTGTCAGTCTTCTGATCGACGCCCGAATGCAGTGGACCTGGAGCAGTTCCGACACAAGTCTCATATAAAATTCGGGGTTCGATCACCATGGGCTGTCACCCAGTCTTGTTTAACCCCGCGGTCATTCCAGACGTTTTTACCCAGATCCCGATTCACTCATCATGTCCGGCTCCTTCAATGTCGATATCGAGGGGGGATCGGTATCCGAGGAGCGCATTCATGGCGCTACACTACTAGGTGCGCTTACGGTGCTGTCATGAATTGCACATCGATCATCGCTGATGAACGGGAATCATTACTAGATGATGGCGTATACGGCGTCGGTAGCACTATGACGGAACGTCAATCAGGTCCGCTTCTGGGGAAATCCAAGAGCGTTGATGCCTCCACTGGTTCGTGCCCCCCTACTCGAGGAAGACAGTCATCCATGACCCCTGTCGTTTTACTTTCCACATTAAAGGTCCCTACTCTAACAAAACTCCACGGAAAGCTTGCGACTTCTATCCGACGCAACCCCGCGAGCAACAAGCTACTGTGATATTGGAAAGCTGGGATAGGAGCGCAGAGAGCATACTTCTCATTGTACGTGTTTCCACGTATGCGCCGCGACCCCTTCGGTGTGCCTGACTATCCACCTCAACAGGCCGGCTTACTTTCTGTGGCCGTGTCGCTTTTCATCATCGAAGGCTACACGAGGTTGTCGCCCGACGCCGCTGACCAGGCCGTCGCGTTGTTCGATCAGTTGTCTCGCCTAGTAGGAATCTCGGCAGACACACCCCTTGATCTATCACAACCTCTCGTGCTGGAAGCCGCGGCGTCATTCAAGCCAAATCCATCGGCCGTCCGCGCTACGATCCTGTGGTTCATGAGCTTAGTCATGAACCTGACATGCGTCCTCTGGGTATTGTGGCAACAATGGTGGCTGCAATCAATCGAGGCGCATACGCGATTGCTCGCCTACCCTTTCTCTCGAATCGGATGCTTCAGTTTAGGGCGCATGGCGGAGGTCATCTGGACGCTATTACAGTCCTCCGCCCTACTCTTTCTCGTGGGCCTCGTGGACTTTATCCACCCGATCAACACGACTACCGCGTGGATCCTTCTGGGGTATTTAGCTCTCCTTGCGTCCCTCCACACCGCGAGGGTGCTACTCCCGTATCGTTTCCCGAGCCCCCATTATTCTACCATATCCCCCGATTCGGCTTAGAAGTCGTGGATGCTGTTTGTCGTGGAGCTTTTTCTAGTACGTGTTTTCGAGGCCTGCCTCCACGTTCTTCGTCGTCCTGACATTAGATAAAGTTTATAGGAGGTTATTCCAGAAAACGTTAGCATGGTCATATGCTAAATCGTCACCCTCAGCTTCGACGATTCTATCCGGGGTTGAAGAACCACTTTCGAACCACTAAAAGCACTATCGTCTCTGGACAAGGAAACCATAGCTGGTCACTTACGCGAAGTTGAGTGACCCTCTCGCTTACACGCGATCGACTTTCCGTATACCTCAGCGAACTGCTGGAGACACATCCACCTGGCTCGTGCCTCGCTGCGCTGCGTATTACGCTAGGGTACGGGGGAAACGCGTATTTCATCATTCCCGTACGCCACCTACAAACACAAACTAGACGACGAAACGAGGACCTGTTCCACTCGCTCCGTAAAAAGGAACCATTGCGGAAGAATCGCTATCGCTCCTAATCAGACGAGAGGTGGTCGACTCGTCTTGGCACTCAGACTTTACCTGGACAACCCAATCCCTCACGCTCTTCGGCAGCCTGCAAGGCGCTATTTGGCCTGAGGTGCCCCAGTCGGGACACTAGGGCCCAGACAGGTGGGGACGTTGAAGAAGCTCACGGGAGACAACGTCCCCGGCCCTTCAGCGCTTCAGCGCCTTCCCACGGCCAACCTCCGGAGCCCCGGGCCCCCGGCCGGCACTTCGGCGTTCCTCGTCTATTTTAGGTCGTGTCCTGCGCCAACGCTCCGCGTCAATAGTGGGTTTAGCCGGCTGGTCGGTGCTCTGTTTGACAGCATGCAGCATGAATCAGCGTTGGCTATAAAAGCGCGATGCTGACGCCAAAAGTGAGCGGGGATTCCTGGGTGTGGTGTGGGATTATTAGTGTTGAAAGGCATTTAGGCGGATCGGAGGTCCCAACGCGCCGGGTGGGGCATGTCGGCATTGAACTGTCATAGAATACTGTAATCCTAATAACAGTTGGGAGTGTTTCAAACGTGGCGTCACCACTGAGTCACCACGAGCACTGGCCGCGGAGAAAGTGTGGCTCGTTGGGTTAACATCGCTGGACCCTTTGTTTATCATGCGAAGGTATTGGCGTGGCAAGGTGGTGCATAAAAAAGGCTTGCGATTTCCGGGGTCGAGCGATCTAGATGCTAGATTCTCGGATGTCTATTCGAACTTCTAGATGGAGTCTCTGATAGATCTCCGGATCTGGCTGGAATGGACCACAGAGCCAAGGGCTCTGGCTGAGCGGGGATCTGGTGGCAGCCTCGGGCTGCAAGATATTTGCCGCATCGTATGGAATCAGGAACGACGCGGTACCCTAGTATCTGGTATGCAATGGCAATGGAAGGAAAGATGCACACCACCGTATGATAGGAATACGCGGAAGTTAGCGGGTGAGGAAAGGAACGCGGAATGATTGATTCCGCGGGACGACACTGTAGGTCCCGGGTGGCAGGCTCCGAGTTACGATGATGGACGCGGCGGCCAGCACACTCCCAATGCAAGGGGATGTCGGAATAAGCAGTCGGGTCGAGAAAGGTCAAGACAACTTTCTAGAAAGGAGCGAGGTGTGCGACGTGGAATGAAGAGCGAGCCAAGTGGATGATTTATCTTGACTTGTCGAGGATACGCCGAGGTCTTGGGAATGATCGACCCCTGCTGGCAACACAACTACCTGGGAATCACGATGAATCGCGAGTAGATTCCATCTAGTTTATGGCCGGCGGTCCTACAACAGTCTGGAGTGGCGGTGGCGTTGGCCGAACATATGGGCAAACGAGGAAAAAGTCGGGTAGCGCCGTAGCGGAGAGGACAGTTCTGGGCGGGTCGCGATGACCGCGATGGGGAGAAACCATGATTGTGGACAGAGTGATTGACAGAGCTATTAGGAGAAAGATCAGTATCAAAGCCGGGTCACCCGGATGTGTGCAAAGTGCGAAAAAGTTAAAAGGGATGAATGTCCTTTTGCGGCTTTAATCCTCCGTTTCTCGCTTGGCCTACTCTTCCGATAATCATCTCTTTAGAGCCCTATATAATCCTTCCTACTGCTCCCCTTTTACTTCTGTCTCCTCTAACCACAATCTCGACATGGATAGCTTCCACGAACCCCGACGGGTCTCCGAGCCCATCAAGCTCGAGGATCTCACCGCCGATGTCCTCGCCCGCACTGCCGAGTACCATGCAAAGGGCATCCCCCTCTCTGGCCGCATCATCCACGTGTGCCATTATCTCCCTATCATCGCGACCCTTCACGCGTCATCGCGCCCCGGCATACTTTCTCCGCCCCCGACACCACCGCAGCCAGCGGCCAACATCCCCCCGTTATCATCCAACAGCGCCGCCCCTCCTGCCTCCCACCACGCCCCAGAAGACGCTCTGAGCCCGAGGTGGTCCCTCGCTGCGCGTCAGGGTCATGCCGCCATGATCAGCGGCATTCGCTCGCTATCCGCGACGCACGAGCAGTTCATCATTGGCTGGACCGGTGACATTGAGAGTAACAATACCAATTCAGGTACGTCACCATTGTGGAAAAGTTGGAAGCCGATGCCCCCGCTCCATGACATCATTCGCGTCTTCTTCGCTCCCTCTCGCGCGCTTACTTACTCCCACCTGACTTGCCTTTAGCTGGAGAGAAAATCAAGGTTCCCTCCACGGTCTTATCGGATGAGGACAAGGCCGCCCTCGAGGAGGAGATTGCTAACTTTAAAAGCGAGGACGAGGACGCCAAGACAACGACGACTTATGTCCCTCTATTGCTTGACGATAAGGTCGCTCACGGCCACTACGACGGGTATTGCAAACAGAGTGAGTTTTTGATCGTATCTCCTGCAATACCATTCTTATCTGATCGTTTTTTTCCAGCACTTTGGCCGCTCTTCCACTATCTTCTCTGGCAAGACGTTTCGCCCAACTCTCTGTCCGCGTCCTTTTCGGCGGATGAGCATTGGGCTCCCTATGAACAGGCCAATACCGCGTTCGCGCGTAGAATAATGGACATTTATCGACCGGGAGACCTCATTTGGGTTCATGACTACCACCTTCTCCTCGTTCCTAAGCTGCTCCGTTTGTTGGTCCCTGATGTCTACGTTGGCCTCTTCGTTCACACCCCGTGGCCAAGCAGTGAAGTCTTCCGCTGCCTTCCTCGTACGTATCCAAGCGTTCTGTAGCGAAGTATCTTTGACATTCTCGCTCCTCAGGGCGGAAGGAGATCCTGGATGGCATGCTCGGTGCCAACCTCGTATGTTTCCAGACCTATTCGTATTCTCGCCATTTTACGTCATCATGCGTACGAGTATGTGGATACGAAGTTGCTGCCCGCGGTATCGATGTACAGGGCCACGTCACGTCTGTGATGCACACCCCCGTCGGCGTTGATGCGGATCGTGTTTCGCGTGACCTGTGAGTTGTCACCTGGGCCTGGGCCCTTGGTTTCCGCTTTTGTATCAACTCAAAAGGTCGTTTTCTCAGCTCTCGTCCCGGCATTGACCCGAAGTTGCAGTCCCTCCTTAAGCTCTACGCAGGGAAAAAGATCATCATTGGACGCGACAAGTTGGACGTCGTCAAGGGTGTCGTTCAGAAACTCCGCGCATTCGCCAAACTACTGCATGACTACCCCGAGTGGATAGGTCGAGTCGTCCTTATTCAGGTTACATCCCCGGCTCTTTCCGACTCTCCCAAACTTGAACGACAGGTCAGCGAGCTTGTGAGCAGCATCAATGGCGAGTATGGTAGCTTGGATTTCATCCCTGTGCACCATTAGTGCGTCTATCCCCGTCTCTCTTATTGTCGATCGACACTGATTTGCCCCTTGTAGCCATCAGACCATCAAAAAGGACGAGTTCTATGCCCTGCTCTCTGCCGCCGACCTTGGTGTGATTACCCCGCTGCGCGATGGTATGAATACGACGTCGATGGAGTTTGTCATCGCTCAAGGGAAAACGAAACGGTCGCCTCTCATACTGAGCGAGTTCATGGGCATCTCTTCTAATATGATAGAAGCGCTTCAAATCAACCCATGGAATCTTGATGTCCGCATATTCTCATTTGTCTTTCCTATCCGTTCGTTGACACGTCACTCGCGTGCAGGATGTCGCAGCGGCTATGCACCGTGGCCTACATATGTCGCAGGCGGAAAAGGATTCGCGACATGCCAAGTTGCACAACGTCATCACAACGCACACATCGCAAACTTGGGCCATGACCCTCGTCAAATTCCTGCTCAGCCGCGTCGATGCTCAGGGCGTTGCGCGTCAGACGCCCGCGCTACCCACCCACCAAATGTTGGAGAGCTACTCTAGAGCAGCCAAGCGTCTCTTCTTACTCGACTATGACGTGAGTTTCACCATCCCTATTTCCTTCTAAAGGAATTGACAGCGAGCCATCCATCTGTAGGGTACTCTGGCACCGATCGTTAAGACGCCATCAATGGCGGTACCAACTGAAGACACCCTCACAGCGCTCACGACTCTCGCAGCTGACCCACGCAACCTCGTATATATCATCTCAGGACGTGACGGTGCGTTCTTGGAACAGCACTTAGGACACATCCGGAATCTTGGCATGTCCGCCGAGCATGGCGGGTTCATACGCGCGCCGGGCTCTGAGCAGTGGACGAACTTTACGGAGAGTATAGACATGAGCTGGATGAACGAGGTGCTCGAGGTGTTTAAATACTACACGGAGCGCACGACGGGCAGCCACATCGAAGTCAAGAAGAGCTCGATCACGTGGCATTACCGTGCCACCGACCCAGAGTGGGGGTGCGTGCGCTACTCATCCTGTTTTGATTTGACGCGTACTGAGTTGCGAAAACATGTAGGCAATTCCAATGTAGGCAATGCCAAGATCTGCTCGAGAACAACCTTGCACACAAACGGCCGATCGAAGGTATCCTCGCTCCTTACTTGGTGTAGTACTACCTGCATTTACCTGGGATTACCTCATAGTACTTGTGGGCAAAAAGAACCTCGAAGTCCGCCCGATGGCGATCAACAAGGGCGAGATCGTCAAGCGTATTCTGTACCTGAACCCAGACACTCGATTCGTCTTTTGCGCAGGCGATGACAAGGTCCGTCTTGCGCGCCATCTTTTCTTCCTAGTCGGTCTGACCCAATGTTTTGTTTGCGAAACGATAGACGGACGAGGACATGTTCCGCTCGTTACACTTCTCGGAGACGTCTTTACCGTTAACGATGGAGCCACCGCTCTCCGTCTCTCTGATCTCTACAGAAAAGAGTCAAGAGCATCCGACCGTCGAGTTGCAGCTCACACCCGATGACATCTTCACAACTGCCGTCGGACACCCGTCCAAACGCACGCTGGCCAAGTGGCACGTGACGAGTCCTCTCGAGGTCGTCGCGGAGCTGCTGACGCTCGCTGGCATGCGTGAGGATGAGGAGGCCAAGTTGTGAACAGGGTTATAATAATCGCCACTCAAACGGAAAAGCTGCGCTTTATAAAGAACCGTTCCCAGGGTTGATGAATCTCCTTTTTTCCCCCATATTTATTGCAACAATAAAGGGCAAGATTGGGTACATGTATTGTTTATAACAGACGTCGTCGTCGTCTTTTGGAGGTAGATAATCAAAGTGAATGTATATTTTCTAGACCATACGATTCGTTCTTATCCGTCTATTCTTTCAATGGAACAGCACAGGTACCTTAATGTTAATGTAGATAGCACTATGACTGGTACTCATGCGAGCGTGCATTGTGATGCCTCATTTAGAACAACTCCCGTCTGGGTCCTAAAAGCCACCCGTCATGATCAACATCTGAGCGATAAAGCACCTGTAGCAACTGTGACCCCACTATATGCGCATGTCATGGATCAACGTCAAAGCCATCTCACAAACATGAAGAGTCTCAGAGGCCTCGATTGCAGCCAGAATCAAAAGGACGAGACCTAGGGCGCTACAGAGGGTGTCGCGCAGCTGTGCAAGACGGGTTGACGACGCCAGCGAGCGCGAAGAACAAGTGCGTCGCCATGAGCGTCCACTCAGACATCTGTGCGAGGCCCGCGAACGTCTGCACACTGAATAGAGTAGCGTTAACGTCATCGCGGTCATCAAGCCGAGTGCCTGCGTCACGCTCGGGTTCGCGGGGTCGTACAGGGAAGGTCCATAGGAAGGGCAGGTGCCAAGCAAAGAACGCTGAGGCGTTTGTAACTGCAGAGCAGGGGGTTGTTGTAGACGCTGTGGGAGACATGGGGGTGGTGGGACGGCTAGGAGGGTGAGGGCTGCGGCTAATCGAGAAGTGAAACACTGTGAAACGTGGTTGATCAGTGAGGCAGAACCGGGTCAGGTATCCACTGCGCCGCGCCGCGTTGGCTTGCCAGGGCACCTCACCGCCAACAACAATGACCCTGGTCTATTCTACGATACTGCTTGTCATGATGTAATTTTATGGCAACAAACCCATGACTTACTACAGGCAAGTTTCTGTCGTTATTTGCATCTATGTGTGGACCCTATTGAGCATGATGACCGTTCAATACCACACCTTTTTCAAAGTCACACCGACCATATGGCTGCCGTCCCCATGCATTGTCTGATGGCCGATCATTGGATCTTTTAGAACTCGCGCCTGATGGGTGAATCAGTGTGGTATCTCTAGGTTCCGGCTGGCCTAGGTGAGACAGTTATTAATAGTAGTGTTACTGTGTTAGGTCATACCATCTCTCTCGATTCAAATTGGCCCGCAGAAGCTTCAGCTATCTGCATCATACCCTGTTGCCTGTCAGCAAGAGAAAGTTCTCCCTGGTTCTTTGTCTTCCGCGTATTGTTTAAAAGTCATGACCCCACCTTTCAAGTTCGGCATCGCGGCAATTTTTGCTACAGTAGTCTTTGCCCGATCTTCTTCACACAGGCTCGTCTCTATGGCGAGTAAAGTGACATTAAGGTGTTGGATTACTGTGAATCTGTGTAAGGAGCGTGGTGCCAGGGTGGTGGTATCATGGGTCGGTTGTGCAATTTCGGGAAAAGAGTGTTGTGGAAGGGGTTTTCGGGGGATCGGTTCGCTTCAAAGTTTGTGGTCACCTGACAATGCCGCGGTTCGACCTCGACGGGTTCTTTGGGCGTTTAGTTTACGTTGCCCATTTTGAATTGAGCCCCAAACGACTAACTTGACCACTACTTGACCCGTGCCATAACGCGACATCCACGCAGATGAGCTGCTCTAACCAAGAACTTCAATTCAATCTCTTCATAACACTATCACAACGGTCAGTGTCTGCGCCGCTTGTCCGCTATGTTCACTGACAAGTGAATCAAGTCCTCATCCTCGATAACCTAGAACTTCGGAAATGCTCACTTCTGTGGTATCCTAGGACACCAAACAAACGTTGCTCCGAGGGAAACCGGGCCATTCCCAAAAGGTGTGCGCGCCACATCCTAATGTCCCCCACTGACGTTCTATCCTTGGGTGTCTCACAAGGTCTTCAAGTAACGAGTTACCAATTCCAAAAAGCTACAGGTTTCCGTTTCGTCCGATCCTCATCGCACAAGTCTTTTGGCACACACTTCAGCTTGTCTTTCAGGTCTCATATCAGATCCAAATGTATCGTAGGAAGCACACAAATAAAGTGGACGGATGCCCGTGCATTCGCATGATAAGCAACTTCCAGTGTATTTCTCTGGAACGACTTCGGGTTGCAACGAGTCAACATTCCCGAGGAGTGAATCCTCTTAACGTCAGCCTGAACATCGTATAAATTGCCTCGCTGGCAACTCGAAACGAGGATTATCGGGACTCATTGTCATTCCACTCCTTGTATCTATTCTCGATGGTCCAACTTCATCACCTTCTTTTCTCCCTTGCCACCCTCTCTCGCGCCCTCTCCTTTTTTTCAATCGGTCCCGTCGCTGACATACCCATACTAAACAGAGAAATAGCCCCTGATGGATACTCTCGTCTGTGAGTGTACTGTGGGTGCGGTCAGGAACGGTTTCCAATCTATTGTGACCTGGGTTCCAGCGCTACGCTCGCCTTCGGCACATTTCCCGCTCCAATAATCCGGGGAAACAAAGTGCGATTCATGTGGCAACTCCTATACTTCCCTTTCTGATGTCCGCACTTGACAGGGCGACCATTTCCAGCTTAATGTCATCGATCTACTGACCAACGATTCCCTGGACTTGCCGACATCCATTGTAAGATGTTTTCTTCCTGTGACGAGGTCTGCCATCTCAATTCCTGTTGCCTTAGCATTGGCATGGCCTCCACCAAAAGGGAACAAATTATGCCGATGGCGTTTCATTTGTCACGCAGTGTCCTATTGTACCCAATGGAGACTTCTTATACGACTTCGGAGTCACAACCCAAGCGGTATCGCCTCTCGCTCACCTCGCAAGCCATATCGGCTCACTCAATTTCCATTTTAGGGGACATTCTGGTATCACAGTCACTACAGGAACCAATACTGTGATGGGTTGCGTGGAGCTTTGATCATTAACGATCCAGATGATCCTCATAAGCATTTGTACGACGTTGACGACGGTGAGATAGACGCATGGGAGGATCTATTAATTTGGCTGATAGCTTCCTTGAGACGGCACCGTCATCACCCTTGCGGACTGGTATCACTATCTTTCAAAAAATGCTACCGGAATCCCGTAAGGTTTATGTGTTTCGTCGGGAGCATTGACCGTAATGGGTTTTACAGTTCCTTCAACTCAACTTTGATCAACGACCAAGGCAGATATTACGGTGGCCCTTCTAACGTTCCCCTCACTGTGGTGGATGTCAAAGAGGGACTACGGTGAGTGTTGTGTTTATTCGGCATCTGGGCGCGCTTTGATGTATCGCATCGCATTAGCTACCGATTCCGCTTAGTTTCCATCTCCTGCGACCCTAATTTCACCTTCTCTATTGATGGCCACAATATGACGGTGATTGAAGTTGATGGAACTAACGTTCAGCCTCTACCCGTTGATTCGATCCAGATATTTGCCGGTATGCGCGAGCCATATATCCTTCCATGCTGTACTAATCGGTGCTGAAATAGGTCAACGCTACTCCTTTGTTGTAAGACTTTCTTTTCATCTTCATAAAGAAATATGTACTTCACTTGCGTGTAGGTTCAGGCTAACCAACCTGTTGATAACTATTGTATGTCTCATCCTTCCTAGAGGTTTCGCATCTGACTTGCTACGAACAGGGATTCGTTCTCTACCTCCGGGTCTGAATTACAGTGACTTCACCAACCTGGCCGTTCTCCGCTACGCAGGTGCCCCAGATGGAAACCCGACGGCGGATCCGACGGTGAACATTCCCGTGAGCCAGATGCCGCTTGTCGAGACTAATCTCCACGTAAGTGTCCTTAAGAAACGCGGGTCTACGAATGCCGACGTTCTTTCCATCTAGCCGCTCACACCTTCTCCTGTGGTAAGGATTTATCCTGTGCCGATAGTTATTGTGAATGCG
>Ga0307512_10006994_pt1 | contig 11258 bp, 9 predicted proteins | sample 14_EM_MG_FD_200267 | JGI IMG/M metagenome (GOLD analysis project Ga0307512, IMG submission 200267) | Populus trichocarpa ectomycorrhiza microbial communities from riparian zone in the Pacific Northwest, United States - 14_EM | ecosystem: Host-associated > Plants > Roots > Unclassified | place... | reverse complement strand
GAACAATCTTTAAATTTACAATAAACTTAATATATAGTTCCATAAGCAACCTTTAAATTACTATAAAACTTTTACGAGAGAGTTATATTATTTTTGTTTTTAATATCAAAGTAATTATATTATTTTTAAATAAATAAAATAACTAAAATACCCTTTAGTGAAATACATTAGATTTTTTTTATTCTAAGGCTGAAATAGTCATGATAAAAAGTATAGTTTAATGTTTTTTTCAAGAGCAAATTTTTAAGCATATTATTACAATAAATAGTAATTTGTCTTGTTACAAAGTAATTTTCTAAGGAGATTATTAGTTTTTTTTTTGTTCCACTGATCAACCATGAAATTTAATTTACAGAATTTATGTTAATTGTTTATAATTTAAATGATTTTTTTTTAAAAAAAAGTTGATATCTTCTGATCGCATTTTAATTACTGCACAAAAGTATATGAGAACAAAACTCCGTTTTCTTTTTTTATGAAAATCGATGGTATTATTAGAAAATAGAAGCAGAAGCTGCTATGAAAAAAAATAGAAGGCTTACACAAAATAACGCGCAGAGAAAATGTCTAAAGTCAAAACCAGGCAACAAAAATGTATTTCCTACTCGGGCAATTTTGGTGGAGGTTGTATTTTATTTAAAAATATATTAAAATAATATATATTTTTTATTTTTAAAATTAATAAATAAAAAAATTCAAAAAGACATAAAAAATTGAAGCTAAAATATATTAAAGCTAATTTTTTTAAAAAAATAAAACACGGTTAAAATGCAATATGAAACAAAGCCTTAATATAAGTGCTTGGCAATGGTTATATCTGACACTCTTCAAACCATTTTTATTGAACAACCCTTGCGTTCTCCATGGTTTCTCTTCATTAGAACTGGTTAGCCACTTCATGGGATTGATTGAGCTAGCTTGTGCATGATGAGAGGATGCCATAAACCATCTTGCCTTTTTTATCGGTTTGACTCAGCCATTTTTGTTACTAATGCTTTAATTGAGTGAATTCAGTATTGAATTTAAGAGTTAAATATTTATGTTTCAACCTTAAATTAAGGTTAAGGTTGATGATTTATTCTCAACTTTTCATATCATTTTTTTTTAATTCCCAGTGGGATTAGTTATCTGAGATCCATATAAGAGAGAAAAATGAATAAGAGAAGAAGGATTCATGATTCTAGACACTAAATTAAACTGCAGTTAGTGAAATCTGTACTAATAAATTAATACCGCAGTACTAGTAAGAAGTAAGAACGGAATCAGAAGAATAAGGATATAAGAAAGAGATCTACTGCTCTCACAGACTTTTCTTGACAGATATTTCTCTCCATGACATTGCTCGTATTGTTCAAGCATGGTCTAACCATAAATGTTTCAAGAAACCAGAAGATGCCAAATTTGGTTTCTTGAGGTGGGCATCTGTACGTCTGTCTATGTGGGTTCTGTGTGGGGGGAGAGAAGGCGTTAAACCCTCACCCTCTCACACCCCTTTTTGGTCAAAGATATCGTGGAGAGCCACAAAATAAAACAAGAAAGAGCAAAAGAAAAAACACACACACTGGCCAGTATAAATAAAAGAAACCAATAAACTATTCATTGCCATGCAAAATCAAGTCCAAATGCAAAAGGGGGTTAGGAACTTTCAGTTCAAATCTAACTCCTTGTCCCACCTCACAAGCTATAGCCTATAGTCCCCTATCTTTCTCACTTGGTTAGTACAATTACACCAACACCAACATATACCCCCCTCCAATCCTCATAGATAGCTCCGCGCCAAACTAGCTGAGAGTGTCCATGAGCTCAAAAGGCTGACCCCAATCCCTGTACATAAACCAAAAACTTCTCTCCTTTGCATGACCCCATTTGTCAGTTTGTTAAGTCCCTCTCGTTTTCTCTCTATGGGTACCGTGTCAAAGATGATCAGTATACTTCATTCAATACTGCCATTAATCCCACAAAAGAAGAAGAAAAAACAGAAAGGAAAAAAAAAACAATCTTTAAAACCCATCTTGAAACCGATTGATCGAGGAAGGATGATCCAAATGCTGCTGTCCTCCTGCTGCATAGCTCCTTCCCCAATTCAAACCATCTTCCTGATTGCTCAGTGATCCATCTCTACCGCTTCCCTCCGTGCTACGGCTTGAACCAAGTCCGAACCCACCGTGAGCTACTGGTGCACCAATGCAAGTGTAATTGGATTCTGAGGCACTCATGTTGTAGTTCATGTTCTGGTGGGAAGGGTGTGTTTGTGAAGTGTTGTTGAGTACATGTCCAATGTAATAATCGTTTATGGGCTGTTGAGGATACTGTGAGTTATAGGAAGCTGGGAGGCGTGAAGGAGATGTGTATAGATACGGTTGATGAGGAGGTTGTGGTGCTGGTGCTGGTGCTGGTAAGAGAGTTGATGAAGAACTAGGGAACAGTCTTGGTACTGTGTACGCTGATCTAAATGGATCTCCAATGTTGCCTGCTGGGTGGTAGCTCCCTGTTCCCATTGGATGGCAGCTGCTAAGAATATTAATTAAAAGAATCTGTGCCATTAATAGTTCCAAACTAATAGACAAGAAGAAGAAGAATACAGTATATGATAATCATGATCTTTGTGTAACTATTGAAATTAAACAGAAATATTAATTATTGGAATCAAATAATGTTCATGACCTTTGGTGCAAAACAACAGGATGATGTGAAATCAAATAGAGATTTTGTTTTTGCTTCTATGAAATCAAAATACAAGGAACAAAACAGCGAGAGGATCTCTGAAGCATTGATCACATAAGATAAAAGAAAGTAGCTAGAGTCTTCTTCTAAAAGTAGAAGATTATGAAATGAGAAGCCTTTCTAGTTCAAAACAGTATCTGGGGTCATGTCATATTTTGGTTTTAAGGATTGTCTTGTTACCTTTTTCCTCTTGAAAGGTCTGAAGAAAGAAGTAAGGATGGAGTAAGAGGAACCCCATGAAAAAAGTATGGAGTGATGGAGGAGAGAGAGATAAGACAAGGGTAAGAAAGCAATGGAGGATAAAGATGATGGATGTAAATAGTTACGTACCCTAGGTGAGCCACAGGGGCGGCTAGGTTATCACTACTGAAGACCAGTTGTCGAGCCCGGTTCAGTGTTTCTGTCTCCCTCTCTGACGAACCAACAACACAAATCAAATCAATCAAGGTATCAAAAAACCAAAAACACACAGGAATATCAACAACACATCAACTTGGTTTTCCTCAAGATTCACATGACCGCGCTATACTATAGTGATCAATTTCATGGCAAATCATACTGCCCTGCCCCGTTAAAAAATATAAAATAAAAGGTACTATGTTTTGACGTCTTTGATTAATACATGTCGATAGAAAGTGAGGAAAGATAGGACATGACTTTGCCTTGTCTGTGTCGGTTCATGTGCCCTCCAAGAGCTTGAGATTTGCAGAACTTGAGGGAACAAAACCTACACTCATAGACCTTACCACACTCTTCTTTCCCATCCTTAGCGCCGTTTTTCTTTTTCTTGCAGCCTGCAAAAAAAGCAGCCAATTAGAGAAACTTAGATGAGTAAATTCTTAGCTCCAAAAGCCGAACCCTAGCTACCCATCTCTTTTCCCTAAACCCCCTCTTTTTCAACTCTTGTTCCATCTCTTCTTCTTTAATGTTTCATTTGAGGCTTCATAATGCCAAATATTAAAAAAATTGATGGGGGAAAGTGAGGGAAGAAAAAGTTTTGCCCTTATACATTTTCTTTCATCGAAATCATGGAGGTTTTCTTCCATTTTCTTGGATTTTTTTTCTTTTGTTTGGTCTTTTCTCTAAAATGAAAAGGAGAGGGGGTGAGAGAGAGGTTATGTGTCGAATTTTTGTACTGTTAAAAAAGGCTTATAGATGTGCTTACCAGAAGAAGAGCCTTCATCAAGGACTTGTTTACCATCTCTAGAGTAATCCTCAGGCAAGTTGTTGAGGTCTAACGGGTTGTTCTCGGGTCTCCTGAAAAAATGATTAAAAAGAAAAAGCAAAAGACAAAAAAAGGAGTTAAAAGGGAGTGTTGAAGAGTAAGAGAACACTGAGATGGTAAAGGAGAAGATAAGAGAAAGGGTGCGAGTGGAAGGGGTTTGTGGGGATGACCTACATGGTACCGACAGAGAGACAGGAAAAAAATATATATGTGAGGTTAACACTCTTTCAGATGGGAAGATAACTAAAGCTTTAGAAAATTATGACTTCAGTTTGAGACTGCAATATAGAGGCTAGTTGAGTGAAGGTGGAGAAAAGGAGCTTTGAAAGTTCTCTATCAGTTTCTCTGCCAAACCCCTGGACTCATCTCCTTCTCTCTAATTTAAAGAAGAACAAGGGACAGTGTGGTCTCGTGACTTTAAAAAGGGGAGGGGGTGTGTGTGGAGAGAGGCCAAGGTAGACGTGGTATAGTGTCATTTGGTTTGATAAATAGGGAGGGAGGGAGGGAGGGAGGGAGCAATGAGAGGGACGTTGCCTTAGTTTTGCCTCACTTGAGGAAGGCTAGGTCTATTGCCCTAGAACTACTAGTATCAAGCTCAATGATTTATATATGAGAAAAGCATTTAGAAGATGCTAAAAAGATTTAAAATAAGAGATGGCAATCAAACACCAGTGTCCTTTGCATATCTTCCATCACTAATTAAAGCAATGGAAGATGACATTTATACCTTGATGGCAATCAAGACAAGCCTTGCCCTACAAACATGCTGATCCTGCTGCACATTATGTTGTGAGAAGGGCATGCTTCAAGTTTATGGTCCCCATTGAAGCTTAAGGCTTCTTGGGCATCATTGTACCCTGGCTTACCATGGATCATGGAAGCGTTGCTATCAATATCTAATTATTAGGGTTTTGTGATCTAAGTTGGGATATAGTCTCAACCCCACAAAAAGTATTGTTTTATTCCTTGGAAGCTCTAGTTACTTATTTACAGTCCTTTTCAACCAATCTGAAATAAGAAAAAGCTTGCCAGTATTTGGTTTCCTTTTTCTCTCACCATATTAATATTCAACGTTTAGTTCTTATTATCCAAATTAGATTTTACAGAACTGCGGGGATTGAAACTAGCTTAGCCAAGTTCAGCAGCGACAGTTTCTGGTTTTGCTTTTCAAAAATATTTTTATCTTGAAAAGGTATGAAGTTAATTACTTTTTTTAGTGTTTTCTGAAAAAAAATAATTTTTCACTTTGTGCTCCTCTTGAAATTAATAGCTAAAAGCCACATAGCAATACCCCATTGGTTTTTCAAGAGGCAAACAATTAGCATTTGGTTCATATGGACCACTCTATCTTTTGGTCTTGACTTGATGGTATTGGTCATGTTAATATAACATATTTGTCTGTAAATAAATTTCCATTTAAGCAAGCGGGTGAAGCTTATGTTTGCTCAAACATCTGAAAAATTTCTTGTTAGTGTTTGGATGCTCATTACAAGTGGTCCATTCCTCCATACGTGTCCAGCAGTAAAATCCATGAACATTTCATCAGAGAGTTTGTCAAACCTTCCAAATTTAATTCCCACCACGACGAACATTCTATTTTGGTTCTTTTTTAAGAAAAAACAAGCTAGTTAGGCAAGGAAAATAATTGATCCCGGCGAAATTAGTCGATGATTAAAGAGGCTACTCAAGCTTTGTTTATTAACTCCACGTTTGTGCAATATTGCACTCTTTATATATTTAATTATAATATAATAGAAGAAGACTATCCTATTTTGTAACCCAAGATGCTCTTCATCCATTCATCAAAATTAATTCGCTTTTGGAGTTCAGTTTTTGAACCATTGAGATTACTAATTGTGAAAGTAAAGATCTAATAGTTAATATATTCACCAAGTCTCTTAAATTGGAATGGTTTATAAAGTTCATGAGATTACTTGGTGTTTTCTTTCAAGAAAACCATGTTTAGAGTACTAGTGTTTATTATAGTTAAACCGAGTTATTGTTAGATAAAAATTCTGATCTAATTAGACATCCTTAATAAAAAAAATTTTATTAAACTAATTTACTAGAATCATTCTTGTTTTTTTTTCTTCAAAATCAGGGTTAAAGGCCAATTAAATTAAACGAGGTATAATTGATTCAATCAAATTATAATACAAACCTACAATAAAAACCCGCAGGAGGGTCATTAAAGGAACTAGAAGATCTATAAAAAAAATTCATTGTTAAACCATAGTTTATTAAAATTCTTATTTAATTAGATAGTTAGAGTACAATCTCTCTACAAGTATATGGGCTAATACATTTAGAATTTAAGTATATTGATAATAAGAATGTATTGATAAGAGTCAATTAAGAGTGGGGGTTCATCTAGATACTTGTCTGATTTATTTCTAACAATTTTATTAGAGATATTTTATTTATTTTATTTTTGTAACAAGAAACATATGTTTTATTTTTAGATTAAAAACAATTATGTACTTTTATAAATAAATAAAAAATTGGAATTAAAAGGGGGATAATAACTAGTGGTGATTAAATTTGAAAAGACATGAATTAATTTGCGTCTCTTAGATCAAACAATTAATTTGTAATTGTAAATCTAGTATGCATAACATTGCGTCTCTTTTTTTCTCTTATAACTTCATTTTTTTTTAATTTGATTTGATTGTAGATCAATATAGAAATGATGTTTGAGGGGCTTTGAATATATCTTTTTATACAGGGCTAAAATCTCACTAAGAAATTCTAGAAGTCATATTTTCTACCGGGATAAATTTTTGTAGCGATATAAGGTTATTAAAACCACCAAATATTTGGCTCTAATTAAATCATTAGCGTGTTTTCCTGCGACTCAAAAACCTCATCTTCTTAACAAGGGGTTAAATTAAGGAGATTCAATAAACATACAAGTCAGATCGTATAAATTTGTGTAAGGAAATTAACAATCTTCACTCTTTGTTTATGGAAGCAATCAAGTCTTTCTTGTTTGAACTCTTTCAAAGCTATAGAATCCTTCATAATCATTCTTCCCTTTGATACAAAACATCCTTCTATCTCCGTCAAAACCAAAACTAATAGACCAACCTCACGAGATTTTATTAATTGCTTGAATAAGATTACCACTTATGTGCATTATATTTGTTCCCAGAAAAAAAAAAAAAAAAAAAAGCATTATGTGTGCTTTATATTTGTACCAAAGAAAGAACTGCATTATATGCTTTATGTGTCCTCAGGGAAACTACAGCTGGCTTCCTCTTCCAGATACTGTCCATCCTTCTCCATGTGAAATGCTAGGAAGAAAAACATGGGCACCACTGTCTTTGCTGTTACGTACAGGTCTGAAGCTGAATTACTCTCCCGTGGCAGCTATGGTGAACCTTTAGGGCGCTGGCATGACTGTTTGGATCCAGAATGCAAGGATATTTTATATGCATCACAAGACTGTAGCGGCTCTCGAGTGGCAGTAGAGACTGCGCTTATCAAAATAAGAATTTTGTTCATGGGGCAAGCTGATTGATTTTCTTTCCGAGTGAAAAACTGTCTAGTGATTTCGAGTATTCTTGTTTCTATTCAAAGATTCTAAAGCAGATTTTTCTCAAAGCTTAGTACATATACATGTCCTTATGCTTTTGGATCCAGTAGCCTTCCTGGGGGTTCTCTCCTTCTGTCAAGGGACTAACTGACCAACTTATAATTGATCGAGATTGTCATTCAAAGTCTTCCTTAAACCTGTCATATATAAAGTATCCTGTTCTTTTTCTTTTTTCCTTTTTAAAAGAAGTGTGTGCGGTGACAATGGCATAAAAACAGGATGATCATATGTCCGCCGAGTTTCACATCCAAGGGATCCTGCACTTTTATGTTTGAGATAACGTTTTTGTACTTTCGTCAATGTGGTTGGTCATATGGAGAACAAATAGTCAAATATCCTTGTTATTGTTGTTATTTCAAATTTTAAAAATAAAAATCATTTTTAAATCAGTTTTACACACAATTTTTATTTTATTTTTTCTGGATTGATTTTTTTCAGATTATAACATGGGTAATACATCGACACACCAACTGGATTACCCTCCAAAGTTGAAAAGGATAAGTGAATGATAATGTGGAGAAATTGTTGTTATTTAGCATCTCCTCCGAGGTGAAGCCCTATTTGAGACTGCACGGCGGCTTAGAGGTTTGCTATAATTTAAAAATAAAATTATATTTAAAATTAATATTTTTTATATTTTTGTATCTTCTTAATATGTTGATATTAAAAATAAATATAAAAATATATAAATTATATATATATTATTTTAATATATTTCAAAATAAAAAAATATTGTTTAAAAAATCACTAATACCAAAAAAAAACAATTACGCAATTGGAAAGCTGGTTGAAATTTGCTATCATGGCTGGCTGATTTTGTAGATGATGGACGGCCTTTGCTAAAATATGAATATCTACAAGGCCGAAGTTAGGCCCAGTGAAAATCAACATGAAAAAATAATGGCCAGTTGCGTTTGGGTTTTAGCGAAGTTCGAAACTGCAACTCTTTCGAGGTTTCTAGGTCAGGCCCATATATTGTCATTGGACTCTCTATGACACATGATAAAGGCTTCACGTGGGAATGAAACCATGTCGTTTAGGATGGAATAGAGAAGGAAGCCTATCCAGTATCCATATCTGTGAAAACTGAAAACGCTCTCTCACACTCGCTCATATCTACTCAGTCCATGGCAATGGCAATGGCAATGGCAGCAGCGTCTCTTCCTTGCCCTTCTTCTCCATTCAAGGTACTTAAATCAATCAAAACTCTCCTTTCATGGTACAAAAAACCCCGTTATTTTAGTTTTTTTTTTTTATTTTAATGACAGGGAAACTTGACGAGATTGAAGCCAAAGGCATGCAACTTCACTTGTCTTACACTCCATTCTAAGAACAAAAGACCATCGGTGGTAGTCAATCAAGCAGCAGCACCTTCTGTGGTTACTACATCTTCAGGAGCGAGGCTCAGGCTGGACAATCTGGGCCCACAACCAGGGTCTAGAAAGAAAGGGAAGAGAAAGGGAAGAGGTATCTCTGCAGGACAAGGGAACAGTTGTGGGTTTGGTATGAGAGGTCAGAAATCTCGGTCTGGTCCTGGTGTTCGAAAAGGGTTCGAGGGTGGACAAATGCCTCTTTACCGCCGTATCCCTAAATTGCGTGGAATTGCTGGAGGTACTCTTTTTTATATATATTATTATTCAAATTAATTGTGTGTGAAATTTTAGAGAATCTTGTCAATTAATTTTGTAGAAACTCATGTGAGGATGGCTAAAATTTTAGGGTATTACTATGTATTTAAATTCCAGTGATAAGTGCTTTCTAAAGAGAATACGTTAGTGGGGCAAAGGGTGAGCATGTTTGTAGAATAATTCTTTCTTGCTTCATATTGGTGATCTTCATTGGTTTTGACACACGAATAGCAGGGTCTCTACTGTGTTCAACAATGCATTTGCAATTTCATGTGATCTAGGAGCCAGACACCATTTCTCTAGTCTTCACAGTGATTGGGTTGCAGAATCAAATTTCAATATTTCTGTTTGAATTCTTGGTGATAGTTTGAACTGTGAAGTCTCTAGGAGGTGCCGATGCACAATGAATTTGTTCGGAAAGACTGAGCCAGCATTTCATTTCTCTAAGTTTAAAATGAGCAATACTCAAATTTGAAGGCCTTTGCATGTTGACAATATAATGGCCCAGATGGAGTCATTAACCTTGTTTATTTATTGTTTATTTATTTCTTGGCTTTGGCATGCTGAGAGACCAATCTGTGGTGGGTAAACTAAATGGACATCCCACTGCCATTTTGTTTGGAGTTTTACGAAACACTCTTAAACACTTATTCTGATTGTTGAAATGGTGAAGAATCTAGTATAGAGGGTCCATCCTGCTTCTCTATTGCCTATTAACTAAACCATGCTATCACATCTTGAATATCAATATATAGTGCTTTTTTTACTCTCCTTTCTCCACACAGCAAGACTTGCATGTTTCAATGATGTGTGTGTTTTCATATTCATAAACTCATTGGTATGCTTCTGTTACTTTCAAAGGTATGCATGCGGGTTTGCCAAAATATGTCCCTGTGAACTTGAAAGACATAGCATCAGCAGGATTCCAAGAGGGAGCGGAGGTATCACTAGAGACTTTGAAGGAGAAAGGCTTGATCAACCCATCAGGAAGAGAAAGGAGACTCCCTTTGAAGGTATATGACAGTTCTATCTATGATTTATAAGCTTACATAACTTTGAAATATTTCAAATATTTACATATTTTCTTGATTTAGGTGATACCTGTAACACAGAAAGACCTGAGATCCTCAAACCCTCCCACCATACTTTAATATAGCCATTTGTTTCAAATATCTATTCTGTTTGCCCTTTCCATAAGACCATTAACACTTTTGTCTGATTTTGTATGCTATCCATGAGTGTGTCTAAAGTCACAAATAGGTATATGTGGATAAATAAATTGAGTTCCTAACTAGGTAAGCAATCAATTTGGGATGATTATCAAAGTGAACAGATGCCTGGGTCAAGCTTTATATTGCTGGGCCTACTATTCATCTGGTGAGATTCTGAAATATCTTTTATAAGGTTACTAGAAATGATGCCATACTTGCCTTCTATGATTTCTTTTGCTGGAAGGATTTGCCCGTCTTTTTTATATTGTTTGCAAGCTCCAAATTGTTCAGCATGTGACAGTATCTTGCAAATCTCCCCTCTGATTTTCAGAGTATCTGTCATTCCTTACATTTTTTTTTCCAGTAAAGTGACGGCATAGTTGGAAAAGACATTTGCGTGCTATTTGCATCAGGTTCTGATTCCTCCATTTGGGACATGTTTTACTTCTTAGAGTGGGTAGAAAAATAAAAATTGTGGTTAAGGTTCTTGGAATGGACCTGTTTCACCTTAGTATATTGGTTGTTTTATCCAAGCAAAAAAGGAGGCTGTTATTTTCTGTGAGCTAACAGTTACTCTTTAGTGTGTCATACGAATTTTGATTCAGAAACTTTAGAAACTCAAGCTTAAGTGATTTCATTATCATTGCTTGCTGCATCTTAAAGACTGAAAATCCTATGCTGTGGGTATTGTTGGTGTACAGAAATAATAGGCTGTAGTGATTGGCATCTCAAACCCGCTGCTTGCCATAGTATGAAGAGACTAAACAATTAAATTCTTAGAAAGAAGTGTAGACAGTTTAGGTCAATTGCATGTGAGAGCCACAACTCATAATGCTGTTTTCTAGCTGTTAACTTTGAGATATGCTCATTTTCTT
>Ga0307512_10006993_pt1 | contig 11259 bp, 6 predicted proteins | sample 14_EM_MG_FD_200267 | JGI IMG/M metagenome (GOLD analysis project Ga0307512, IMG submission 200267) | Populus trichocarpa ectomycorrhiza microbial communities from riparian zone in the Pacific Northwest, United States - 14_EM | ecosystem: Host-associated > Plants > Roots > Unclassified | place... | reverse complement strand
GTGGAGCTGCGGCTGCTGGGGGAGATCGAGGCCAGGGTCGGCGACGGTGTCGTCGACCCTGGCCCGCGTCAGCAACGGCTGGTGCTCGCGGCGTTGGCGTTGGACGCGAACCGGTTGGTGTCGTTGGAGACGTTGATCGATCTGCTCTGGCCGGTGTCCCCGCCCCGGACCGCCGTGCATGCCGTCCAGGTCTGTGTGTCCAGACTGCGTTCCTTGCTGGCCGGGTCCGGTGCCGAGCTGGTCACCAAGGGTTCGGCGTATGTCCTGCGCATCGAGCCGACACAGATCGACGTGCATCGGTTCCAGGCGTTGGTCAGGCAAGCCCGCGCGGCGACGGACGACGACCAGGTGGTGGCGTTGCTGGACCGGGCGTTGGCGCTGTGGCGCGGGCCGGCGCTGGCGGACGTGACCGACGCGGAGAGCCGGGACCGGCTGTGTGGCGGTCTGGTCGAGATGCGGCTGGTCGCGGCCGAGGACCGGCTGGAGGCGTTGCTCCGACTGGGCCGGCATCAGGACGTGGTCGGTGAGCTGACCGAGTGGGTGGCGACCCATCCGGCCAGGGAGCGGTTCGTCGGCCAGCTGATGCTCGCCCTGTACCGCGGCGGGCAGGCGAGCAAGGCGCTGCGGGTCGGCCGGCGATACCAGGACTGCCTTGCCGGGCATCCTGGGTTGGAGCCGGGTGAGGAGCTGCGGCGGCTCGAACTGGCCATCCTGCGCAACGATCCGGCACTGAACGCGCCGATCACGCGGCCACGACCGGTCGTCAACGCGGCCGTGCCGGCGCAGTTGCCCTTGAACGTCACAGGTTTCACCGGCCGGGCAGCGACGCTCGCGCGGCTGGACGCGTTGCTGGCCCGGCCGGGCAACGCGATCGTGCTCACCGCCATCGCGGGCACCGCGGGCGTCGGAAAGACAGCGCTGGCAGTGCACTGGGCGCATCGCGTCCGCGCTTTGTTCCATAGTGGACAGTTGTACGTCAACCTGTGCGGCTACGCGCCGAACCCGCCGTTGGGGCCCGAGCAGGTGCTCAGTCAGTTCCTGCGTACGCTGGGCGTCCCGAGTGAGAACGTGCCTGCCGAACTGACCGAGGCCGCCGCGTTGTACCGGTCCCTGCTCGCCGACAAACACATGCTCGTGGTGTTGGACAACGCGAGCCACGCCGAGCAGGTCCGCCCACTGTTGCCGGCCGGACCGGACTGCCTGGTGCTGGTCACCAGTCGCAACCGGCTCGACGGGTTGGTGGCGCTGGACGGCGCCACCCGGATCACGCTGGACGTCCTGCCGCTCGCTGACGCGGTCGCGTTGGTGGACGCGATCCTCGGCGGCGGCCGGGTGGCCGCGGAACCCGAGGCGACCGCGGAACTGGCACGGATCTGCGCCTGCCTGCCGTTGGCGCTGCGGATCGCCGCCGCGCGCCTGCACGGTTTTCCTCGGCTGCGGATCGCCGATCACGTGGCCGAACTGCGCAAGGCCGACCTGCTCACCTCGTTGCAGCTCGACGAGGACCCGCAGGGCGCTGTGCGAGTGGCGTTCGGACTGTCCTACGACGCCCTCAAACCGAGGACCCGCCGGCTGTTCCGGCTGTGGGGGCTGGTTCCCGGTCCGGACATCAGCACGGCCGCGGTCGCGGCGCTCGCGGACGAGACTGTCGACGACGCCGCGCGGATGCTCGCCCAGCTGACCGCGACACACCTGCTCGAACACGACGTGCCAGGCCGGTACACCGGCCACGACCTGCTTCGCCGCTACGCCACGGATCGCAGCCACGACGAGGACGGCGAACATGACCGCACCGCGGCGATCGAACGCCTCCTCGACCACTACCTCCAGGGCACGACCGCCGCGGCGGACAAGCTCTACCCACAGGTCATCCGGCTGCCCACCGAACCGCCGACCACCGTGTTCACCGACCACGCCGCCGCGTTGGCCTGGGTGGACCGGGAACACCTCAACCTCGTCGCCGCTGTCCAGTTCGCCCACCAACACGGCCAGCCGCGGATCGCCAGCCAGCTCGCGGACGCGTTGCGCGGCTACTTCATCCTCCGTCGCCACGCCGCCGACTGGTTCATCGTCGCCAGGATCGCACTGGCCGCCGCCGACCACGATCCGATGGCCACGGCGGCCGCCGAGATGAACCTGGGCGCCGCACACGACTGCCTCGGCCAGTATCCGCAGGCCATCGAGCACTTCACCGCGGCCGCGGAACTGAGCCGCCAGACAGGGTGGCACCGTGCGGAGGCCGCCATGATCATGAATCTCGGACTGATCGACGAAAACCTGGGTGACTGGCAGCGTGCCACCGAGCGCTACACCACCGCACTCGACCTGAGCCGCCAGCACACCGCGCCGGTGATGGAAAGCACCGGTCTGTTGAACCTCGCGACGGTCAACCTGTTCCGCGGCGACCTCGCGAACGCCGTCGACCATTCCCAGCAGGCGTTGGACGTCTGCGTCGAACTCGGCCTACGCAACCACGAGGGCTTCGCCCTGGACCGTCTCGGTGTCGCCGCCCACCTGCAGGGACGGTTCGACGACGCGATCGACTGCTTCGCACGTGCGTTGCCCATCCTGCGCGAGGTCGGCGCACGCAGCGACGAAGCCCTGGCCCACGCCCATCTCGCCGACGTCCTTCGCGACGTCGGCCAGCTTTCCGGCGCCAGGAGGAACGCCGATGCCGCGCTGGAGCTGGCCATCGCCATCGGCGACCCCTCGGTGGAGGCGCACGCCCGCAACGCGGCGGCAGCCGTCCACAACGCCCGTGGCGCACACCACGAATCGGTCGAGCAACACGAACACGCGCTACGACTTGCCCGCACCTCGGGTGTGCGGCAGGCGGAATGCCAGGCGCTCACCGGTTTGGCGAACTGTCATCTCGCGACAGGACACCGTGAACAGGCCACGGCCTACGCCGAGCACGCACTCGCGTTGGCCCGTGACATCGGCCATCAGCCGCTCACCGCGCGCGCTTCGACCGCCCTCGCACTGGTGTGGCGGGAGCAGCCCGACGGCGAGGCCGCCACGCACGGGGAACGCGCGCGGACCGACGATCGGACAGCGGCATTGGGCGCCACCGTGCCCACCGCCGCCGAACCCCAGCCGCCCGTTTCCCGGGTCACCTGCACCCGGCACGGCCGCCGGTGGCGGGTCGAATGGGGTACCAACGCCGTGGTTCTCGACCAGAGTGTCGGCATGCTCCACCTCGCCGTGCTGATCGCGAATCCCGACGTCGAGATCGCGGCGATCGATCTGGTCGCCGGCCTCGATGTCGTGGCGCGGACGGTCAACGGTGGTGGCCTGCCCGCCCAGCCGGTGCTCGACCACACCGCGATCCAACGCTACCGGCGGCGCCTCACCGAACTCGGCGAGGAGATCGACCGCCTGGAGTCGGACGGCGACGACCGCGCTGCCGCGGCCAGGAAGGAGCGCGACTGGGTGCTGTCCGAACTGGGCGTGAGCACGGGTCTCGGCGGCCGGCCGCGCGGCTTCACCGACAACCAGGAGCGTGCGAGAGTCGCCGTGGGCAAGGCGATTCGCCGCACCCTCACTCGGATCGAGCGGGCTGACGCCATCGTGGGCGCACATCTACGCACCGCGATCCACACCGGCAACCGCTGCTGCTACCGACCTGTCCGACAACCCTGAACGAACTGAATCCCGCCCCGCCGCTCAGGATGGCGACCCGTTCGTCGGCACTCTGATGGAACGCGATGGAACGCCAGTGAATGCGAGTCCTTCCCCAACGCACAGGAGGAGAGCGTGCGGAAATTATCTCGCATCACGCCACTCGCGGTCGCCGCCGTGATGGCTTCTGCCATGGTCGCCGCCGTCACCGGTTCGACTGTCGCCGCATCGGCGGAGCAGGCCGGCGGCCGTGGTGGCGGCAGCATGTCGACGGTCAACCTCAGAGACGTGGCAAGTATGGCCGACGTGCAACCCACGAAGCCGGCCGGCGCCGAGCACAAACGGCTCAACCGCCCGGTTCTCCCGTCCCAACCGACGACCGGCCGGCGTCCCGCGCTGCCGGCCGGTGGGGGCGCCGCCGTCAACGGCACCCCGACGTCGACGTTCGCCGTCATGCAGAACTTCGAGGGCATCGCGGAGGGTGCGAGCTGCTTCTGCGAGCCATCGGATGTCAACGCCGCCGCGAGCCCCACCGAGATCGCGGAGATCGTGAACACCTTTCTTCAGGTCACCGACAAGGACGGCAATATTCTGTGCAACGGGGGAGTCGCGCTCAACCGGTTCCTCAGAACGACGGACGCCCTGTCCGATCCGCGGATCCAGTACGACAACCTCGCCGACCGTTTCACCATGTCGGTGACAGTCATACCGCCGTCGTCCTCCGCCACACCGGCGTTGTGGGTCGTCGCGAGTGACACCGGTGACGTGTGCGGGTCGTGGCGAAGCGCCCGGCTCACCTTCCAGGGTGGTTCGTTCCCCGCCGGAACCCTGATCGACTACCCGATGCTCGGCCAGGACACCGACGCGGTGCTGCTCAGCACGGCCAACGTCAGGCCGAACGGCAGTGTGGACTTCAGCGTGTTCGGCCTCCCGAAGTCGAAGTTGTACATCGGCGCGCACGTCGATTTCGTCGTCTCGTTGACGGATGCGCTGGCCGCACCGGTGTCCAACGCCGGCACCCCGATGATCTCCACGTTCCCGTTCAGCTACTTCGTCACCGCGGCACCCGGCGTCGGCTACGTGCTCTACCGGATGAGAAACGCCGGCACACTCAGCGAAAGCCTGACCAAACAGGCCACGATCAGCTCGCCGTTCACCGCACCGACCCGGCGGATCAACCAGCCGCGCACCACGACCACGCTCGATCCGCTCGACGGGAGAATCCAGTGGTCGCCGGTCACCGACGGCTTCTCGATCTGGTTCGCCCACGACGTCGCCCTCGCCGGGTTCCCCACCGTGCGGTACGGCGCGATCAACATCGCCAGCAACACGGTCACCGCCGCCTTCGCCTACCACAGTTTCACCAGCGATGACTTCAACCCCAGCATCGGCATCGGCCTCGCCCCGGCAGGCGGCACCTTCGTGTTCCTCAACTGGGCCTACACCGACACCGCCAATGGCGTGGGCACCTCCGACGTCGTCGACTGGGTCCTGCCTTTCGACGGCGTCCCGAACCTGATCGGCACCGGACAGGTCCACTTCATCGGCACGTCCACCGAGCAGACCCGCTTCGGTGACTACTCATCCGTCGTCTCGGACCCGTCGGTCCCCGGCGGCAGCTGTGCGGTGATCGCCCAGCAGTACTTCGACCTCGCACTCTGGCACACCCGCGTCGCGCGGGTAGGCAGCTGCTGACTCGGCACGCGCGCGGCGCCCGCGAGCGGACTGGGCAACGCCGGCGCTGTGAGAGTTCGCTATGAATGAGCTGTGAATATCGTGAGATGGGCTGCCGAATAGTACGCAAACACATTGTTTGTCGATAACGTGACCATTGCCCCTGCGGAGCTGCGACGATGCCTCGTGTCAGCTGAGAACACCGCAGGGGCACCCAGATACCCGGCTCCCCGAGCGAGTTCCCGCCGATGAGGAAATTCATTGGCGGGAACTCGTGTTCTCCGCTGAAAAACAAGAAAATCCACTGATCAGAGGGTGAGTGCCTTGAAGCTCTCTGCCTGGGCGCGGATCGCCGTCTCGGTGGGCAGGCGCTCGATGGAGGAGGCGCCGAAGAAGCCGACGATGCCCTCGGTGTGGTCCAGCACGTACTGGGCGTCGGCGGGCTCGGCGATCGGGCCGCCGTGGCAGAGCACGAGAATCTCCGGGTTCACCGCGACCGCGGCATCCCGCATCCGTTGCACGGCAGCGGATGCGTCGTCGAGGCTGAGCGTCGTCCGCGCGCCGATGGCGCCCTTGCCGGTCAGGCCGACGTGTGGGACCAGGACGTCCGCGCCGGCCTGCGCCATCGCCGCGGCCTGGTCGGGGTCGAACGCGTACGGCGCGGTGAACAGGCCCTTCGCCGAGGCGAGGCGGATCATGTCGACCTCGAGACCGAACCCCATGCCGGTCTCCTCGAGGTGTTCGCGGAACGTGCCGTCGTACAGGCCGACCGTCGGGAAGTTCTGCACACCGGCGAAGCCAAGCCGGGACAGCTCGTCGAGGAACGGACCCATGGACCGGAACGGGTCGGTGCCGCAGACCCCGGCGAGCACGGGCGTGTGCCGGACGACGGGCAGCACTTCACCGGCCATGTCCACCACGATCGCGTTGGCGTCGCCGTAGGGCAGCAGCCCGGCGAGCGAGCCTCGGCCGGCCATCCGGTAGCGGCCGGAGTTGTAGATGATCAGCAGGTCCACCCCGCCCGCCTCGGCGGACTTCGCGGACAGTCCCGTGCCAGCACCGGCGCCGACGATCGGCCGGCCCGCGGCCACGGTCGCGGCCAGTCGGTCCCGAACTTCCGCGCGTTCCAACGAAAAGCCCCCTCTACGGCGTCCACAGCTCCGTGGTGCTGCGCAGGACCAGTTGTGGCGCGTCCGGGTCGCTGGGCGGCGGCAGGGTCAGCAACCCGTCCACCACCTCGGTCAGGTCGCCGACGCGTTCCCACACCACACCACCCGACGGGCCGCACCGCAATCCTGCCGCATCGGTGGTGAACCGCACCACGATCGTGTCCACCCAGTCCTGCGGCCACGCACGCATGCCACGCACCTCGACCAGTTCGCCGCCGGCCGAGACGGGCAGCAGCCGCCAGCCCGCGTTGATCAGGTCGACCAGCCGCCGCAGCTCGGGGAACTCGGCGAGCGCCGCCGCCCCCTCCATCGGCATCACCCATGTCCCCCGTGTGTCGTGATCAGCCGGTGCAGCGCCTCCGCCGCGGCTCGGCCGAACCCCTCGTCGTTGATGTGGCTGTCCAGCTCCCGCACGACCACCGCGGAGCCGGCCAGCCCGTCCCGGATCTCCGCGCGGCACGCCTCGTCCGCCGCGCGGTCCTCGAACTCCCCGCCCTGCCTGTCGATCCCTGATACCCCTTCGCGTGGCAGGAAAACCTCGACCGGGCCGGTGGCGCCGGCGAGCTTCGTCGCGATGCGCCTGCCGAGGGTCGCCATCTCCTCCCGCGTCGTGCGCATCAGCGTCACGGTCGGGTTGTGCACCAGGAACTTCCGCCCGGCGAACCGTTCCGGCACCGACTCCCGGGGCCCGAAGTTGACCATGTCCAGCGCGCCGACGCTCACCACCTGGGGGATCCCCGCCCGGCCCGCGGCCTCGAGGCGGTCAGGACCCGCGCTCAGCACCCCGCCGACCAGGTCGTCGGCGAGCTCGGTGGTCGTCAGGTCGAGTACGCCGTCGACCAGCCCGGACGTCACCAGGGACTCCATGGCGCGGCCGCCAGCCCCGGTCGCGTGGAACACCAGCACCTCGTAGCCGAGGTCGGTGAGCACGGCTCTCGCCTCGTCGACGGCGGGCGTGGTGAGCCCGAACATCGTGGCCGCGACAACACGTCCTCGGTCGTCCGGCGCCGGCTCGGCCCGACGTCGTTCGTGGGCGGCGGCCATACCGGCGACGGCCGCGGCCGCGTTGCCCAGCACCAGCCGGGACACCGAGTTCACCCCGCTGATGTCGACCACGGAGTACATCAGCGTCACGTCCACGTCGCCGACGTAGGGCCGCACGTCCCCGGACGCCATGGTCGAGACGAGCAGTTTCGGCACCCCGACCGGCAGCGCCCGCATGGCCCGGCCGGCGACCGACGAACCACCGGAACCGCCGACCGCGAGCACGCCGTCCAGGCGGCCCTCCCGATGCAGCCGCGCCACGACGGCCGCGGCGCCCGCGCCCATGACCTCCATCGCCTCGCCGCGGTCGTTCCTGGCACGCAGCTCGTCGAGGCTCACTCCGGCGGCACTCGCCACCTCGGCGGCCGTGACGTCCGCCAGCCCGCCACCGTCGGAGTACGTGCCGACGTCCACACCGAGCACGGCGCAGCCGCCCTCGGTCAACCGCTCGCGCAGCCACCGGTACTCGACCTGCTTGGTGTCGAACGTCCCGAGCAACGCGACCGTCGGCATCGACCGGCCCTTTCCTGAATTCGGCGAGAGGAAGTGAGAGTGTTCCCAGTCAATCCTTGCCATTTACCACCGCGAGGCGGTAGACCACTCGCGCCGGATTGGCCCACTGGGAGTGGAGAACATGCCGAACGGACACCGCGTAGCCGCCGCGACGCTCAGCCGCCTGCTCGACGGCTGGGCCACGACCCACGACGACACCCTCTACCTGCGGCTGTCCGAGGCCATGACCGACCTGATCCGCAGCAACACGTTGCCGGACGGCACGATCCTGCCCTCCCAGCGCAGCCTCGCCGAGGCGCTCGGCATCGCGCGCGGCACGGTGACCAGGGTGTACGAGACGCTGGCCGCCGAGGACCTGATCGAGGCGCGCCAGGGCACCGGGTCCCGGATCCGCAGCCGAGGCGCCATCAACTCGGTGCCCGGCGACGCGCGGCTGATCACCTACACCGGCCACCAGGGCACGGAGATCGACCTGACCAGCGGCGCACTGCCAGGACTGCCGATCGTCGCCGACGCCTTCCGCACGCTCGACCACGAGCACCTGGCGGCCCAGGTGGCCACCGACGGCTACCACCCGAAGGGCGTGGCGCGCCTGCGGGAGGCGGTCGCCGACCGGTACACCCGCGACGGGCTGGCGACCGGCCCCGACCAGATCCTGATCACCTCGGGCGCCCAGCACGCGGTCTGGCTCATCGCGCACGCGATGGTCAGCCGCGGCGACGAGGTGGCGGTGGAGGAGCCGACGTACCGGGGCGCGCTGGAGGCGTTCCGGCTCGCCGGCGCGCAACTCGTCAGCATCCCGGTCCGCGCCGACGGCCTGGACCTCGACCACCTGCGGCGACGGTTCGAGCACCGCCCGCCCCGCCTGCTGTACTGCCAGCCGGGCGTGCACAACCCCACCGGCATCGCGCTGTCCGCCGCGAGACGCCGGCAGCTGGTCGACCTCGCGGAGCGGTTCGGGGTCACGGTCGTCGACGACACGTCGTTCGCCGAACTGGCCCTCCACCCGGAAACAGCTCTCCCGCCACTCCCCAGCGCACTGCTGGTCGGCACCGCGTCGAAGCTGTTCTGGGGCGGCCTGCGCGTCGGATGGGTGCGCGCCACACCGGATCTCGTGGCACGGCTCGGCGACCTGCGCCGGGCCGCGGACCTCGCGACGCCGGTGGTCGACCAGCTGGTCACCGCCGAGCTGCTGGTGCGTAGCGACCAGGCCCGCGCCACCCGCGCCGCCGACCTGCGTGCCCGCCTCACCGAGACCGAGGCGCTCCTCGCCGAGCGCTGCCCGGCGTGGTCCTGGCAGCGGCCGGCCGGCGGGACCGGCCTGTGGATCGACACCGGCGCGAACGCCGTGACACTGGTCGAACACGCTCGCCGCAACGGTGTGCGCCTGGTCGCCGGGCCGGCGTTCTCGGCGTTCAACGGCTTCGCCAGGCACGTCAGGCTGCCGTACTGGCAACCGGTGACCACACTCGCCGAAGCGCTGAACCGGATCGGATAGCCGCCTGGTCAGCCCGGCCGTATGCCGTGTTCGGCAAACGGGCCTACGGCCAGGCCCTGTTCCTGGCAGCCGGTGAGGACGCCGGGAAGCGCGCCGAGGGCTGAGCGCCACGAGCCGATGGACGCCTCGACGTCGGAGTCGTGCAACAGAATCGTGCCACCGCCGCGAAGACGGCGACGCACCGTCGCGGCCACCGACTCGGCTGTGGCGCGGCGGGTCCAGTCCATGCCCCAGCAGGTCCACAGCACCGGGGTCAGCCCGAGTCGGCGCGCCGCGAGAAGCGACGCCGAGCTGAACACGCCGTAGGGCGCGCGGAACCAGCGTGGTCGCCGGCCGGTGGTGTCCTGGACGAGGTCGATCGTGCGGGCCAGGTCGTCGTGGACGGCGGCGGGGCGGCGGCGCAGCAGGCACCGGTGGTCCCAGCCGTGCACGGCGATCTCGTGTCCCGCGGCGGCCATCTCCCGCCCGAGACCGGGGTTCCTGGCCAGTTCGCGGCCGAGCACGAAGAAGGTCGCGCGCACGTCGTGTTCGGCGAGCGCGGCCAGGAAGTGCGGTGTCGACCGGGGATGCGGCCCGTCGTCGAAGGTCAGTGCGATGTGGTCGGCTCGGCCGAGGCCGGCCAGCCCCGGGGCGACCGCGTCGCGCACGGCGGGGATGAACAGGGCGGCGGGTGCGATGTGGACGCCGATGGCCGTCACGCCACACGTCAGGGCCGCCCCGATCATGACGCGGTCTCGACGGGAAGGCGTCCTGTCGCCAGCGCACGTGCGAGGCCCGGCGCGAGGTCGGCCGGGGTCCGCAGCCACGGCACGGTTCCGTCCGCGTCCAGCACCGCGGCGTTGGACCGGCCGTGTCCCGGCAGGCACCGGTAGGTCACCACGGGCAGGCCGCTGGCCAGTGCCTCGGAGGTGGTGAGGCCGCCCGCGTTCTGCACGACCACGTCGCAGGCACGCATCAGCTCGGGCATGGCGGTCACCCAGCCGAACACGTGCCGGTAGCCGGCGTCGGTGAGCCGGGCGCGCAGCGCGTCGTTCTCGCCGCACACCACCACCGGCTCGGCCTGACCGGACGCGGCGACGTCCGCCGCGGTCTCCTCGACCTCGCCCACTCCCCAGGATCCTGCGACGATCAGCGCGAGTGGGCGGTCCGGCGGCAGGCCGAGCTCCGCACGCAGATGGTCACGTTCGCCGGCCGTGGCCACCGGGCGGAAACCGTTGCCCACCAAGGGGCGCGCGACGATCGTTCGCCGGGCGCCCAGGTCGTGGGCCTGGCGGGCGGCGGTGTCGTTCGGCGCGATCGTCAGGTCGGCGAGCGGGCTGACGCACAGCCGGTGCACCGACGGGTCGGTGAGGTAGACGGCGAGCGGGGCGATGACGCGACCGCGTGCCTTGAGGTGGGCGATGGCGTGTGTCGCGAGTGGGTACGTCGACATCACGAACGCCACCGAGTCGTCCAGCACCTCGGTGAGCCCGCGGCCCGCGAGCCGGGCGAACCACCGCGCCGCCGCTGCCAGGGCCGGCCGGTCCAGTCCGGCGAGCAGCCAGTCCCAGGTGCGCGGCGCGACCGTGAGCTGGCGCCGGTAACCGTCGCACAGCAGCCTGCCGAGTGGTCCCGGCAGCATGTCGAGCACGTCGACGACGTCGGCCGCCATGCCGCGGTCGCGGCACCGGCGCGCCAGCTGGTGCGCCGCGCCGTCATGTCCCGCGCCCACCCGGGCGGACACGATCACTACCCGCTCCA
>Ga0307512_10006992_pt1 | contig 11260 bp, 11 predicted proteins | sample 14_EM_MG_FD_200267 | JGI IMG/M metagenome (GOLD analysis project Ga0307512, IMG submission 200267) | Populus trichocarpa ectomycorrhiza microbial communities from riparian zone in the Pacific Northwest, United States - 14_EM | ecosystem: Host-associated > Plants > Roots > Unclassified | place... | reverse complement strand
TCTCATGCCTTTTATTTATTTTTACTCTCTAATGCAGGATTTTAAATAATAAGTACTGACTGATAGGGTGAAGTTTTTAAGCTGGCATGATATATTTGTGGTGGGGTACCACTCCCAGCTCATCACCAGTCGCAATTTTTGCTGAATTTTTACACTTTCCACAGCGCAATCGCTAACTACTCCACAACTAATGCTATTCTGAGTCTGAAATTTTGTTAGCAGCTTCTCTTGATACTTATCTCCAATGCCTTTTAATTATTTTTTCTCTCTATTTTACTATTGTGGATATATTATGCTGTATGTTAATGTGTATGTTGCAGGCTGGCGAGAATTTTTTTGGTCTGGGTGGTGCAACCAGAATTAATCCCAAAGGGGAAGGAGTAGTTCACACCCCGGAACTGAATGCTATGTCAGCAGGTCAGATCCCTGTACTGAATGCTATGGCAGCAGGTCAGGATCCCTGTACGTGAATGCTATGGCAGCTCAGACCCCTGTCGGCACCCCCTGCAACTGAATGCGATGGTGGTGTAACGTGAATGCAACCCATAGCATTCAGTTGCAGGTTGCATGACCTGCACTACTCCATAGACCTAGGCGTTGACGGTATATCATTGGTGATATCTATCACTTAAGCTTCTGTGTTACGGTCATACTTACTAGGTGTAATCTGATGTGCTCTCACTCTCGGAAGCCGCGTTGTACTGAATCTCGGAGTATCTTGACTCTGTAATAATCGCATAGACCGCTTCTTGGTAGTGACCTTTTGGAAGAAAACTCTGGTGACTCTCCGGTCGACTTCTCGGTTGACAACTCTGTAGACAACTCGGTAGTCCGTTTGGTAGGCTCTCCGGGAACTTGTTCCGTAGGCTCTCTGGCAACTCATTTTGTATGGTGGTTTTATTCGCACTTCCCCTGATATCGAGTGGGTTTATCATCTTCCGGATGCTAGGTGCGTATGTTGATTCTTCAGGTACACTTGTCCCCACTCTCCGGGTGCCGCTGGACTTCTCTGTCATTGAGTGCCCTCTAGTCCTTCATTCCGGCACCTCTGGTAGGTTCATCCTTCTGGTTAGAGGTCGTCGCTCTGCCGACGACTTATATCCTCTAATTGCTGTTGTTGCTGGTGCGTTCCCCAACCCTAACGGCATGACTCGGGACTTGAACTGCCCGTACCGGGTGCGACACGTGGTTTTGTACTCGTCACCGTCCCTGATTCCGATTAGGTGATGGGCATTACGGAGGTCCTGTTGAGCATCTCCGGGATCAGTGGGAGATGGCTTTATTGACGGCTCAGTAGTCCACACACAGCCGTAGTTGGCTGTCGTTCTTCGCAAATAAGATCGGTGCTGGAGCAGGCGATGATAGCTGGATGAATCCTTTGGCTAGGTTTGTTTCAATGTATGCATTGAGAATTTTCAACTCGACTTCTCCATCTTTCCCAGCTCTTGGTCTCACTTGCTCTTTCCGAGATGTCGTAGATCCACGCAATTTGTGCTGTTCCTCAAGGCCGGGTACCCTGTCATTGCCTCTCACCCTTTTGCAATGCTCCTTGAGCCAGAACCGCTCTTCCTCACGAATTCCCTTTGGATGTGTTGAAAGTTGCGGTGCGAGAGTTGCCATATCTTTTGCTGGATATGTCCACATAGTCCTTGTATCTCAATGTGAAGTCTTTCAGCAGTGCTATCCATCGCTGATATCTCGGTGATCATCTCTTGGTAGTTATCTTGACTGTCTCTCGTGATGCCATTTGGTAGGGTATTCAGTACATCTGGTGGTCATATTCAATCCCGTTCGGGACCAATTCGGTAGTCATATCACAGTCGTTCAGTATGGATCAGGCTCGTTTGGCTTATCATCTTGTTTTCAGGGTATTGGCAGGTATATTGGACTTCCGTCGTATGCTAGGTGTGCTTATCGTCTCAGATCGCGGGGTGCGCTCGCTGGCTCTCCTCCGGGTGTGCTTGTTGATTCATCTGTAAGTGTACATGCCATCACTGGACTCGGTGCACTTATCGTTGTTCGCTGCTAGCCTTCTCAATTGATGAATGAATCTCACAGTGCTTCGTTCCTGCACTTCCGGTATGGTAATTGTTTGCGGTAGAGGTTGTGATTCCCGTACAGTCATCCCTCTCTTTTAAAGGTCGTTGCCCGCCGACGACCAGTATCATACGGCTTCATTGGGTGCCATACCGACTTGATTCTCATGATGCCGTAGCTCAGTAACTCGGAATCTCCAAATCAGAGTCAAGGTCGTATTCGGCATTCGGCGTTGTGGTTAGGTATCTGCACATAGTGCTCAGGAGTGTACTCAGTGGAGTTATGCCGCCGGTACATCAATTATCTGTGTCTCTGTATATCTTCTGCACTCAATTGCTAGTCTTGTATCTTGTCATCTAACGAAAGGGAACATAAGAAGGGTAAAACTCCATATAACCTCGTGTATCGCCCACACGCAGTAGACTGATGTCATTCATCCCGGTATTCTCTGGGACATGCAATTTGTACTCGTATTCTGTCACCTCCACCATAGCTCTTAGCCGTTTTATAATGATCACCTATTGCATGACCGATATCATCAGTGGCATGCATGCATTTGCGAAAGTCTCTGTGCCACGGTGCCTTTGCAAAGCCTCTGCAATGCCTCAGGCGCGTCTTACTGCCGAGATTCTGTCCGTGGTATCGTCAGTTGTCTGTACTCCTTTCTCGCGATATCTGGGAGATCTCTGATTGGTAAGGCCTCCTGCAGCGCCATCAGTGCCAGCGCAATTTCCAGCTCCATCAACTTGTGTTAGCTCAATTGGTAATGCAAAAGAGGATGGAAGCGGTTAAGGGTAAATCCAGGAGGCTGGATCTGAACAGTGCGCCACAGTAGGGCCAAGCCTCGCTGTCAAAACACTCCCTTCGTGACTCTGCGAGCCGGTTGCAGTCATTCAAGCACCGTCAATGTGTAACTCTTCCGCCGCAACTACCGCCGCTGCTCCTGCTCGCTCGTCCAGTGTACAAGGGTATTCAACTCTCTGAGACCATTCTGCCGTAGCTCTCAGCAACCCTAGTGCAAACCCTCGGGCAAAGGGCGAGTGCCATGACGCCCCGCCTGCAGGATAGGTCGTCATATAAGCGGTGCTCCCAGTATAGTACCTCGGACACTCTTTAGTCCTCACTGCGTTATGCTCCAACTGCAGAGTACAAATGGGATCTGCATTCAGAACTTTTTGATAAAATGTAATTCCGACAACAGAGTACTAATGGGATCTGCCTCCAGAGTTGCTCCTTCACCGTCCCGGCTTCCCTAGAGCTTGTAGATGCCCACAACAGGACTGACAAGATAATCATCCCTCTCCCGTGTAGGTTCATCCGGGCCATCCAGCCCCCTACTTGAGATCTCATGTCTGTCCATCCGCAACGGGATGTGACCAGTTGCAATAGTATATATACCAGGAACCCGTTGGCCAGACGGTCCTTCAGGCATCAAGCCATTGATCTCAGATGTTCGGTCAAGACAAGCTGGATCAATGAAAACTCCGGGTGCGTAAGGCACAAACTGTGGAGGGTGCACTGTTGTCCGAGGGTGGACTCTTGTCCCAGGTCGAATGAGATTGTGCTCGGTTGACCATCTCAGGATCGGTTGTCAATACATATGAATTTTTGGCATTCTCGTATCTGCCGGTACGAAGTTTGATTGACGGCTGTACTGCGGGATGGAGGTTTGACTTTGCCTCTGCTGATAGGGTATTTGGTGTCACCCAACTCGGTCATCCTAATAGGTCGGAATTGGACATCGGAATTAACCATCTAGTTGGTGTTTTTCTGGAGGCTGTATTTGTTGAAGTGGTGACTCAATATTGGACTTTCGTAATATAAGGGTTCTCAGTCGCATTGGAAATTGCAGCCGACCTCAGGTGTCACAGTCTGCCGACCTCGACCTTCGGCACTGTACAAGGTCTTCCCCTCCATCTCTACCGGAAGTGAGCTTCAACTGCACTGGCACTCCACCGTAAGTGCTATATCGTCTGTTCCATTGGCGTGTGGACTGTAATTGTAATTGAATTTGATCGTAGAATATGTAACTAAGTTGACTCGTATATCATCTCTTGATTTCTTTGGGCTTCCGTCGTGAATTGACGCATGCGGGGTAACATGATCTTGTAATTGCAGCTTCTCTGATTTCAGCGCTAGACTGCAGTCATCAGCCTGTAAACATCTCGTGTTCGATCGTATGCGATTTCTCTTGTTGGATGGGTTTAGTCTCTTGGTGAGTGGGAATTGGTCAACTCGACCGCTGACGCGTGTCGCCGGTGATGCGGTTTCCGAAATCATCCCTGCTTTCGTCAATTGACTCAATTCACGGTAGATTCGTCCGTATGATCATCGTTATGATTGGTAGATCACTGAAAGTCTGTGTAGGTTGACTTTCATCATCCGATTGTCGACTTCAAGCCGACGTGTCGGGAAAGGGGTAACATTGACATCACGAAATCCCGTGAGCGAAACGTATCCGTTTACTGGAAAAGCGATAATAATGTAAGGGCACGTACGCCAGCCTCTCGCTGCGTACCTGTATACATAGTATTTGGGTGGATACTGTTGCAAACGTGGACTCGACTGATAGTGTATATACAAGGGTAAGGTAAGATTATCGCTAGAGATCCAAGTCTCGTGGCTAGCCGACTATATGGAATGGCCATCACCCTGCCCTGGACACGTCACGTGCCACTCGCGGGAACCCTAACCGCCTGCCGTTACAACTGTATTCACTCTACTTAGAGTATGACAGTTCCTTAATCCCCTCCACTGCCGGGCTGGCCGGGTAGATGCCGGTGCTCCACTCCTGCTGCCTGTCGTCCCCTTTCGATACAATAAGGAAAGACAGAATGAAATAAAGAGAGAAAGACGGCGTCTGACAAGCTGGTCAGCATAGGATACAACGAAAGAACGAAAGATGAAATCTAGGAGAGTTCGCAGGCTCTTATTCCTCCGCCCATAGCCCGCCGTCTCTCATTCCTCTGTCTGTTGCCCGCCGGCTCTTCCTCCTCCGTCCATTTTGGGCGGGAACTTCCCGACGTCAGTGGCCGCCAGGAAGTCCATCAACACTTGGTCGCATTTCTCTATAGAGAGCAGCTCAGAGACTTTCACGCGTCGGCATCTGCCCGCTCTCCATCCCGTCGCTTTTCCCACCTTCATCCAGAGTGTCGTGTGCTGGTCTTTCCATCGGCTGCAGTGGCGGAAGAGATGCTCCCCCGTCGAGACTACCGACCTGCCCCCACCACCGCACCACCAAGATTTATCGTCATCTCAGTGTCTCAACTGTTTTAAGTACATCCCCACTGGCGCATGTTCGGACTTCAGTCGGTAGAACCTGGCTGCTAGAGGCTTCACGCTGTTCATTGGGATGGGTCTCTTGCTTCCAACTTTGCCTTTCAGTCTATAGCCGTGGTGTTTACTGCATTCGTCGGCCTCCCACTCAGCCTTTGCCGCCGTCTTTGCTTCGGAGATTCGTCTGGTCCTGTTCGCCACCGAGGTATATATTCGCTCTTGTACTGTGCCTGCTCTGCGGCCCTCTTGCGCTAGATTCGCTTGGCGATCTGCTTCCGCATTTCCGGGGATGCCAGTGAGTCCTGGGACCCAGTGGATTTCTTTCTCCATGCCAGCTTTGTGGAGATTCCTTGCGCATTGGCTAATCCACCTGGCTAGGTGCTGCCCTGGCCCAGGTTCCAGGTGCTCCGTTCGTCGAATGACTGCTTGCGAGTCACTGAAGACGGCTATCTTCGTTACTCCGTTTGTCTGCAGTCTTTCCCTTTTCCTTACTGACTCCCGGAGTGCAAGTCCTATGGCCCACAATTCTGCATCGTAGACCTCCATTCGTCCGGTGCCGAGGTGGCAGCGGAATGCTATCCAGCTGTCTTGGTGCTTACACACTGACGCGGCACCCACGCTGCCGTCATCGGATCGCGATCCGTCCGTCCACCACATTGAGACCCCTGCACCCACTTTGGGCCCCCTCCCACTCGCCCAGCGTTTCGCTTCTTTCTTTGCTGTCGTGTCATCGCTCAGTATAACCGTCTTGACCGCTGGTTTTTCGTCTGGGCGGGACACTCGGAACTTTCTTGTCGGACGGCTGCGGTGAATGCTGGTAGAAACTATCATCCGCCGGCCAGAAGGTTAAATAGCATCTGCCAGGGAGAAATTCTCAACATCCGGTCAGCGACTTCAATTCTGTGTGGGAAAGTTTCAATATCTGGCCGGAGGAATAATTTTGGGCCTAGAGCGACTCACATCTTCCGGTCGGAGGATGTTTTGCTCATTTGACAGTTCCAACTTTGGGCTGGAGAATTGAAATCAACCTAGCAGCAGCTTGATACTTCCTAGTTGGAGGACTGAGTTCTACATTGGTAGAAACTATCATCTTCTGGCCAGAACATTCATTACTACCTGGCTGGGAGAAATCTTCTACTTCCGGTCGGAGAATCCAATTCTTCTTGGGAAAATTTCAACTTTCTGGGTGGAGTATTGAGATCTACCTCGCAGGAGTTCGGAGCTATCTACTTGGAATGCTTACTTCAACACTGGTAGACACCATCATCTTCCGGCCAGAAGATTCAATGCTACCTGCCTGAGAGTAATTTTCAACATCCAGTCGGAGAATGCAATTCCTTATGGGAAAGTTTCAATCTTCCGGGCGGAGAATTGGGATCTACCTAGCAGAATCTGGGATCTGTCTACTCAAATGACTTAGTGGAATACTGGGTCAAACTAATATCTCCCAGCCAGAAGATTAAATACTCTGTGCGTTGGAAAAATTCTCAACGTCCGGTCGGCTAATGATGCAATTTTTTGTGAAAATTTTCCAACTTCCGGCTGGAAGATTCCTAGACTCCCAACTTCTGGTTGGAAGATATAGTTCGAAATTGAAACGTTCCAATTTTCCGGCCGGAAGTGTAGCCTTAACCTCAACCCAGTGACAGAAAATCTGGCTATAATAAACTTGACAATACCATCAATAGTATGGATTCAATATCTGCAATATCAGCAAAATGTAAATCGGTCCCAAAGTCACATGCAAACCTCCCAGACAGTCCGGTTGACCTCACTGGTGCTCCTAAGTAATTCCAGAAACTCCAAGGCCCCTCTCAAGCTTAGCAGAGCGCGCTCAGACTTTGCAAGAGCATTCTCAGGTGCTCCTGAAAGCAACTACAGTAATGGAGGTGCATTCAAGATGCTACAAAATTTCACTTATAGGATAGTTCAATATTGGGGCGGCTGAGACCTCTGCGCAGGGCTGCAGGAGACTTCGTGAGGAGCAGAGACCTCTGCTCAGCTCAGAGGAAGACTTAGTGCGGTATTCTTATGTGTCTCCGTTTTTGTTGATGATCTTCCGGATCGTGTTGAGAGGGGGATTATCATCATCGTTGAGGATATAGCGTACGGCCGCGAGGTGGGGAGTGAAAGTGGCTCGCTTTTTGGAGATTTCGTGGCATTGTGATTGAGTGATCGAGTGCAGCACCTGTGCGAATGGAGGATGGGTAGAGCTGGACGATATGCTGGTGGTGGTGGTATTGTGTTGAGAGCAAAAGAGAAAGAACGAAGAAGCTCAATTGTCTATTGATTCAAGAGAAGGAAAATACTAAACTTATATACAGAGAAAAGACCATAGTCGGCGAAGCCGAGTATCACAACCGGAGCTCGAAGCCGTGTACCAGTGCCGGAGCTAGGCCTCCTCCTCAGCATGGGAGCAGACGAGGCTGATGAGGGCCACAAGCCACCGGCCTGAAGCCCGCAGCCTTAGGTCGATGGGGGCTGTAAGCCCCCGAACTCCACCGAATCCACCAGGCCAAATCTCATGCCACCACTCCCCCTTTGGCCCAAGGCTATCCAAACAAAGTAAATAAACTAAACAATGAAACAATCCCAAAATAAACTCCATTAACCAAAGGAAAACCAATTAATCTCCCTGTAAATTCCATCAGATCCAAGTGCAAATCCAAATCCATATCCAAGACTCGAGAGACATTGTCCAAATCCTGCTCAAGATCCTGCCTGGGTCAAATGATTCCATTCATGCCCAAAACCACAGGATTCTACCCAATTCAAATGTGCTGTACAAACTCGCAGAGTGATACTCCCCCAAGGGCCTTAGTGAGTGAGAGCAGCAGCCATAACCATGATCACCGAGTCCAAGATGGACACTGAGTCCCGCTGGGTGATTTTATAGGAAAGAATGACTCGACACACAGTCGATACAATAAGGGGTAGTCGACCTGAAGTCGACACAAAGCCTGAAGTTGAATCATAATCCACCCTGGGTCTTTGGATAGGGGACACGAAGTCAACCTAAGGGGGTGGGGGACACCAAGAGGGGGTCGTCACACATTAGATACGAAGACGTCGTCACACAGTCGACGAAAGGGGGTTGTCGTTACCAAGTCAATAAGAGAAGGTTGTCACACAGTCGACCAAAGGGGGTTGTCGTCACCTAGTCGACCAAAGGGGGGTTGTCGTCACCAAGTCGACAAGATATAGTCAACAAGTCGACCAAAGGGAGTTGTCGTCACCAAGTCGACAGGAAGGGGATTGTCGCCACCAAGTCGACATGAAGGGGGATTGTCATCACTAAGTCGATACAAAGGGGGATTGTCGTAACCAAGTCGACAGGAAGGGGATCGTCGTCACCAAGTCGAAAAGAAGGGGGATTGTTGTCACTAAGTCGACACAATAGGAATTGACGTCACCAAGGCGACAAGTGGTCGTCACACAGTCGACCAAAGGGGTTGTCGTCACCAAGTCGACAAGAGGTCCTCACACAGTCGACCAAAGGGGTTGTCGTCACCAAGTCGACAGAAGGTCGTCACACAGTAGACCAATGGGGTTGCCGTCACCAAGTCGACAAGAGGTCGTCACACAGTCGACCGAAGGAGCGGGGACACCAAGTCAACCCAGGAGCGGGGACACCAAGTCAACCCAAGGAGCGGGGACACCAAGTCAACCCAAGGAGGTAGGGGACACAAAGTCAACCCAAGGAGATGGTCGTCGCAGGGCGTATCAACTGATCGAGTCGTGGAGGTCGATTAGAGAGAAAGCGCCGGGCTCATAACCTGTTGAGAGCAAAAGAGAAAGAACGAAGAAGCTCAATTGTCTATTGATACAAGAGAAGGAAAATACTAAACTTATATACAGAGAAAAGACCATACTCGGCGAAGCCGAGTAACACGACCGGCGCTCGAAGCCGAGTACCAGTGCCGGAGCTAGGCCTCCTCCTCAGCATGGGAGCAGGCGAGGCCCATGGGGGCCACAAGCCACCAGGCCAAATCTCATGCCAGCATATTGAACTGACGGGAAGTCAAGTAGTGGAGAGATGTTGTACGGAGGAGAGGTTTGGCAGTGAGGGAGTGAGACGGTTGCAGTTGAATGGGGTGGGAGTGAAGTGGGACTTTGTACCGTGAAACTGCCCACATGGTGGCTGGCCTTTGAGATTTTCCGTCTGAAACAAGCAAATAGTTGACAGTCGTTAATAAGCGGGATAACTCTGAAAGAAGAGTTGAAGCAGGGATCCTTGTTAGTCATTAAAAATAGCGCGCTTCTCTTTCAGCCCTATGGAAAGTGACTGCTGTTGGTCACGGCTTCGATAAGCTCTACCTTCTGCCTTTACTCCGCGTCATACAGTGACTCTTGGAGAGCGAGAGATTTCAAGAGGGTTAAGTAGCTTGTAACGAGTGGAATATACCACTCTCCCCGTTTCATTCGTTCCAAACAGCAAAAGGGCAAAGAACCAGCTCTGCTTAGTGCTCGAACCACCGCGCGGCTATCTTCATCCAGTGCTTCCTTTACAATCCTCAACACTTCGGTTTGGGAACGACATCGGGGCGACTACAAAATAGATCGGCTCTGCTTCTTGCGAGACGACTGCACTTTATCCGATGGATAGATGGATGCAAACAAAGAGAGTGTGGAACATGAAAGACCAAGTGCCGCTCCAATCGTATTATCAAAACTTTACAAGCCACCATCTCGCCGAGCCGCGAGGAAAACCTTAAGCCCCACATTAGCTCAACAGAGCAACCGACACCTACAAAACCCATGCGAGCCTCTGCCCGTGCATCAGGTCATCAAAGTGGTGATCTCGATCCACTCATCCTCGACGGCTTAGACCCAGAGAAGGACCCAGCTACAGATTCCACCCCCAAGTAAGGATATCCGTAGTTCGGGTAACCCCATCGTCATTCTGCAGTTTGGGCGCAACAAAAAGCTTTGCCCGCCCGCCCACCATCAGTTCTACCTACTTTAAGCTAGTAAGTCTTTTCGAGCGACAAAAAGCGTTCCTAGTTGACTTAAGCCTACGTTTAGGGATTGAAAGAAGTCTTTTATACCTAGAAGAAAATCCAGAGAAGACGTTTTGTAAGCACCCAAGCAGCCACAGACCATGATGTAGCTGAACTAATTCATGGCCTACAGAGTTATAAACATCTCCCTATCGGCGGGAACGTAAGCCGATTTGATTAACCTCGTAGTGAATGAGATCATGGAGGCTGGTGTTCCTGTTTTGTGGCAACCGGAAATTATTCTGTATAGCTCCTTCATCGTTGCTGACTTCTTTAGTAGTACTGAATTTCCCGTAGGCCAACGTGGGCGAGCCATCGCCATCTGCTACTGTCTCCGTCTTTGTAGTGGGAAACTCCGATGGCAATGACTGAGTCTTCCCCACAAGCGGCTTCGGACGACGGATGTCGGCTTTCGCACCAGGAACGAGCATCTGAGTACCGGCCTCAAAAATAGCCATTGGAGCACAGTCACTATGACTGGGAGCTCCACAAAATCCTCAGAAAGTATTTACTTTACTGTTTACCGTACGTAAGTTAGTAATAGAAAAAATGATAGGTTGCGGGTACACTAGTGGTGTAAAGTAGCGGCATGCGTCATGGCCAGAGAAAAAATCGAGCCAGCCCGCCCAGCACAGCTTTACCTCGTTCTGCGAGAGCTCACGTTGAAGTCCAAGCTAGACAAGATCACCCTCCGGGACACTGAAACCCCTAACGAGACCAAGGGTACACCATGTTCAAGATTAAGCTTGTGACTAGAGAACCGCAATCCTGTATCCAAGTCATTGGCTTCAAACCTTTTAGATATCAGTGTTCCCAATGGGCCAGGCAGGCCAGTTTCAGGTCAGAACTGGCCTGGCCCGCGAGTGACAGGCCAGGCCGATGAACGGCCTATATCTACAGGCTTCACGCTGGTGGAAACCATGGGCGACTGGGCCAACCATGGTTCT
>Ga0307512_10006990_pt1 | contig 11262 bp, 14 predicted proteins | sample 14_EM_MG_FD_200267 | JGI IMG/M metagenome (GOLD analysis project Ga0307512, IMG submission 200267) | Populus trichocarpa ectomycorrhiza microbial communities from riparian zone in the Pacific Northwest, United States - 14_EM | ecosystem: Host-associated > Plants > Roots > Unclassified | place... | reverse complement strand
CTTGGACCAGCGGGGTTCTCTCGCTGCCACAGGTCGAGTCCAGGCCGCCTCTATCTCATCGTCATCAGCAAAGTTAATCTCGTCATCACGTCGTCGGAACCCAACCCCTTCCCCACTTTCGTCCTCCACCACCGTCTTGCCCATCCGCGCCATGTCCACTCACTACGGAGAATCGGCCATCCGTCCGGAGCCCGACAAGGTCGTCCAAGACATCGCGGACTACGTGCACAACTACAAGGTCGAGTCGGACATTGCATGGGAGACGGCACGTCTGTGTTTGATTGACACCCTCGGCTGTGGTCTCGAAGGCTTGCGTTTTCCCGAGTGTCGAAACTTACTCGGCCCCGTCGTCGAGGGCACAGTGGTCCCCAACGGTGAGCGCAACCTCCCTCCTCCTAAATCCACCAACACTACCATCCCTCTCCACGCCAAGCTGACCCACTCATTCACCGCATCAGGAACCAAGGTCCCTGGGACCAACTACCAGCTCGACCCAATCCGGGGCGCGTTCAACATCGGCACCATCGTTCGTTGGCTCGACTTTAACGACTGCTTCCTTGCTGCAGAATGTGACGTGTTCTTCTCGTCTCTCTACCCGAACGAGCCCCGAGCGCTATAGCTAACACGAACGTCATCGTCCTTGCAGGGGGCCACCCATCCGACAATCTCGGGGCCATCCTCGCCGTCGCGGACCACCTGGCACGCAAGGGCGAACACGTCACGGTCAAGGACGTCCTCGAGTGCATGATCAAAGCGCACGAGATCCAGGGCGGCCTCGCGCTGCTCAACTCGTTCAACCGCGTCGGACTCGATCACGTCGTCTTGGTCAAGGTCGCCTCGACCGCCGTCGTCTCCAAGCTCCTGTACGTCTCCCCATGTCTCCCCATTCCAAAAAACACTGAAAAACAAACCCCCCTCCCTCCCCCGACCATCATTCTTTCCCCAGCGGCCTGTCGCACGACCAGACCATCGACGCCATTTCGCAGGCATGGGTAGACGGCCAATCGCTCCGGACGTACCGACACGCGCCCAACACGGGCTCTCGCAAGTCCTGGGCGGCAGGCGACGCCTGCTCGCGCGCCGTGAACCTAGCCTACCTCGTCAAGCGGGGCGAGCCGGGCCTACCCTCGGTCCTGACCGCCAAGACGTGGGGCTTCTACGACGTGCTCTTCAAGGGCCGGCCCTTCGAGTTCCAGCGCCCGTACGGCTCGTACGTGATGGAAAACGTCCTCTTCAAGATCTCGTATCCGGCCGAGTTCCACGCCCAGACGGCCGTCGAGGCAGCGCACATCGTCCACGAGAGGCTCAAGGCTCGAGGCAAGTCGTCGGACGACATCAAGAGCGTTCGCATCCGCACCCAAGAGGCTGCCATCCGCATCATCGATAAGCAGGGCCCGCTCGCCAACTTTGCCGATCGCGAGTGAGTTTTTTCGAAACAAGCACGCTTGTCTCGGGCGAACCTCTCACGTCCTCTGCTTGTCGTGCATAGTCACGCAATTAGCTACATGGTCGCGTACCCGCTCATATACGGACACCTCAATTCGGAGAGCTAGTTCGTTATTCCTTCTATGATCTTTCTCCCCTTCCGCTCACAGCTCGTTGCGCTCCTTCAGCACGGACAAGTCTGCCGCTGACCCACGCATCGATGCACTCCGTGCCAAGATCCACTGCGTCGAGGACAACCGCTTCAGCGTTGAGTACCACGATCCGGAAAAGCGCTCGATCGGAAATGCACTGCTCGTCGAGCTGACTGATGGGACCGTTCTTGATGAGGTCGAGGTTGAATACCCAGTTGGGCACAAGCGCCGTCGTGAGGAAGGCACGCCGCTCTTACTTGCCAAGTTCCGTCGGCACATCGGGCACCATTTCAACGAGAGTCATCAGAAAAAGTAAGCATTCTAGCCAAATGCGCCACTCTCCCCAGTGTTTAAGCTTCAAATTCAGGATTCTGGACACACTCTCGGATGCAAAATCACTCTGGCAACTTCCCGCTGACAAGCTCACCGACCTTTTCGTCAAACCCTGAGATAGCCGTGAGGAGACCGATGTTGCATTTGTGTCACCTACCTATTGTAAATTAAACATCTCACCCGGTGACAAGTATTACGTCATTCGCGGAATTACGAAATCTGTTACATGCATCCGTCCCAGAACAATAAGATACAGTGCTTGAGAGTCCATGAATTGATTTTATGCAGTGAAAACAATGAGACGTAATTGCATGAGCCAAGTGAGAAGCGCCACAGAAGCCAACATCAGGACATGCGAAAGGAGCAGGAGGCAGAGACACGGGAGACCAGGAAGAAAAAGAGACCCAAATTTAGAGCCATGCCAGAAGAGCCCACAGCGTCTTGCAGGCGGTGGCTTGAACATAGCCACTTCATTCAAAGTTCTCAATTACCATGGAACTTCTGAGGCCGACCACGAGTCTTCTTCAGTCCGCTAGCTCTTCTGGGTGCACTAGAACCCTCTTTCTCTGATGTGCCACCTTCATGTCGTGCTCTGTAGCGTCCCTGAGAATCAAGAACTTCCATACCGACAGTGGAACTCTTGCTACTAAAGATGGAGCCACGAAGTTTGCCTTGCGAGCCACGAGAAGCTGAGTCTAGATAGGATCCTGAGTAGTTGGTTGACGATTCGAGGATTCCGGGGTATTGATATCCGTGCTGAGCAGGAGGGTATAGGTAGTTCCGATCTGCGCCTTGCCTCGTAACCTGAGGCGGGGATGGTGAACGTCCATGAATGGTTGGGCTTGGGTCTTCTTCCGGCACGGACGACAGACGGCGTTGCATGAGGCGTGCTAGTGGTATAGACCTCGGAATCTGAGGCTGAGGATGTCCCCGCGTATACCGGAATTCTTCTGGAGAGGTGGGAGACACTGCGGCCACTAGCGTATCGTGGTGGGGCCCAGCGTACCGACGAGCATCGTCTCTGATGTACCCAGGCAAAGTCTGGGGACCGCGTGCGACGGGCAATAAAACCTCAGACGGTAGGGGAGGTAGATGCTGGATATCCTGTGTAGCAAAAATATTCGTCAAAGCCTGTGATGTAACCGGGTCTAGTTCATAAGTAGGATAGTCTAGCCGGGATGCTGAGTTGATTTGGGGGGCGGGTGCCAGAGAAGAGACATCGGGATCGTGCAAGATATTACGGCCCAAGCGCTCTCGCATTAGGTGACGTAGCTGATCTGGCGCCTCTGAGTCCCGCAGCGGTTCGTGGACTATCTGGTGTCTAAGAGAAGTAGGAGATACCGAATGGTGGTTGTAAGGAGAAAACTCAGAAGACCAGAGAGGAGACGAAGAATTAGGAGGTGTAGGAAGCAGGCTTTGCTGTTGCATTTTCAAGAGCTGGTGCTGTTGATACTGATGAGCTAGTTCCATTGCGGTCAAACGACGCGACGCTGCTGGGGGGATTTCCGGAGAGCGAGGCTCAATGAGAATTTGAGGGAGAGCGGAACCAACTGCTGGGCGAGACGAAACCCTCATAGCAGGGAGGCTAGACTCAGATGGAGCCAGGGGTTTCCGAGACACATAAGCCCTAGACAATGTGTTACGGTCTAAATTGCTAGTGTGGAGTTCATTGTCGGATTCTCGCAAGTGCAGATTGTGCCCCAAAGTCCTTGTCAGGTCTCCAATCGCATCGTAATCTTGATTGTGATGCGCAGCCCTGGTAGTTCTTCTGTCAATAAGGTTCTCCAAAATGATGGCCTCATTGTAAGGGCCGCGCGAATAGACAACATCAGTTTGGTCTCCAGATGTGACCTCCCTCAGAGTACTGTAGCTGTTGTCATCGGGCCTCGCTCTTCTCGGAGAAAGCATAGCAACTGAACCAAGTGCTCTCACAGATGCGGCAGAGTTGTCATTTGATGGCTTATAATGGCGAGGAGAATGGTGGGCACGGTGCGATTGATGAGTAGTGAAATCCTGCTTCTTCATGTGAGAGTCTGAACCGAAATCGCTATGATGATGCTCTTCGGTATCTAGGCCCCATATCACCCGCGGTAAATTGTCCGGCTCTTCTATGATCGTACCCTCAGCACCACTATAGGACTCTTCGTAAACCAGAAATAGAAGTACTGCTGCAATAACTCACGATGGGCACCGCGCGTAGGGCAAAGAGAGCGGGCCGTGAAGCGCAGGGATAGGTCGTGGGGGTGACTTTGCCCAGGTGATCCACCCTGGGTAAGCGCAATTGTTTACTTTCCATAGGTCGTCGAACAACATTCTTACCTTCATCCATGGGTGCTATCTGCTTCTCAGACACAGGAGACGCGGACTTGGTCGTAGTTTGATTGCTCAAAAACGCTTCAGACAATCCGCAATTATTTTCGATGATCAGTACCGAATCTGGAGAAGACGAGGGAGAAGGCGTATGAGGGATGGTGCCCCATTTATGGTTGGAAAAATGAATACCAGATGTGGTATCGGTTGCAGAGAGGAAAGAGCCTCCGCTCAGCATCGAGCCGTCAAAACCTTCTGTCGACAGGCTGCTTTCAGCGAGATGACCACCAGCAATTCTTTGTTCTGGCATCGAAACCACGCGCTGGCCCATATTGAATTCGGATTTCATCGTAGCTGATGTAGAATCTTCGGGGAGAGAGAAAACCCTGATGGCTGAGTGCCGGTTCGTGGAGGGCCTTAACTGGGGCAACTTGCGGGGCTTTACGGCATGGGACACCTCATTCCTCGCAAACGGAGAGCCGTACACAGAGGAGTGGCTATATGCGGGTGAAACTTGTGAAGGAGGAGCCAAAGGAGAGAGGAGTTGTAAGTCGCCAGTTGCGAAGAGAGGGTCCTCCGGAGAAGGTGCGAGCAAATCGGTGTCCAAAGACAAGGTACGATATTGTAGTAGAGAAGAGCCGGCTTGAACACCCCGATCAGCGTACGACTTCATTTTTTTTAGCTCAAGCTGATAGTGAATCAGAGGGCAAAGGGGATGATGGTGGTGGTTGAGGACGCACGGCGGGCAAATTGTGCCAAACAACCGTACGCGTCCAAGTCATGTGCTTTTTTGCACCCCCCCAACGTGACCTGTAAAGTACGTAACCAGTCCGTCGTACTTTCGCGCTCAGCGCTCAGGTCAAGAATGAGCTCAGTGACATGGTCGGCAGCATCTCATGAATCACTTATTGGTCCCCCATCTGAGCTCATCCACATCGATGACTTTCTGCGTGGTGCTCGCGACAGCGCGGCACTTGAATCAGACCACCCTCAACATCTCAATGAAAGTGTAGTCCCAGTGCCGCCGCAGGATCCCATTGCGTCTGAATGCAGGTGGGTCTCTCGCACAAACGACAGGACCACACGTTGATTTCGCCCAAGTGTAGATGATATCCGTTCGAAGGTTTCCGATATATTCAATGACCCACGCCTCTACGTTCACGCGAGACACATCCATGATACGTCTGTCAACACCGTCTATGACCTAGCGGAACGAAATGCACCCGGGAAATGCAAAAGAAAACGCGAGGTCGTCTCAGAGCTGGAGGACACGCCCGAACTCATCGCTCTGAAGACTGGCCTAGCAGACATCAAGTTAACAAGCTGGCCGTACGCACAATTGCCTGTTTTCTCTCTAAGTTGCACATACGTGATGGGCATAGGTTATCTCAGGAAGCGGCAGCTTTCATAAGAGGTCCCAAGAATTCGGATGTCAACACTCTAACAGAGATCGTGAGCTTCCCGAACTGAGCCTCCCTCCTCGCAACTAACAGCTCTGAAAGAGACGTGCGAATGACGATTCCACCCCTACTCCGCATTCGGCTGTCGTGACGCTCAGCGTATACAATCGTCTTGCCTGGTCCTACAACTTCATATATCGCGGCTCACAACATGCAGTACTATCCTCCAACACTCTCGGGGAACTCTACGACGTCATACCTTGTCCTTCGAACGAGCTGCCTGACGAATCCACGGTGGATGGGACATTCGTAGGATATGACTCTGTTCCCTCAAAGCATCCCAACGGATACGTCGTAGTGATCGAGGATATAGCTTACGGGGATGGATTGACCGAAAATGATTACGCCGGGTACGCCCACCTTTTCCCTCCAGTGCGAACTCTGGCCGACGACCACCTGCACCCTTCTAGCAAGCTCGCCGCTCATATCTCGAAACCGCTCACTATCGGTTCGAAAATGCATGACACACCCTTCTCCTCACTCTCGCTTCGTCTAAATCATCCATACTGGCTCCTGCATCACGGCAATTGCGAGCACTTCCTTGTTATCGATCAAATTCGGCATGTCACCTCATTTTCTAATACTTGCCGTCTCGTTAAACTCCCTTTGTTTAGCTTATTGCACACACACGACCCTCCCTCTGGGTACCCGCTCACTACAGGAATCACGCCACCACTCCTTGGGAACTGTCGTGCCTGTTCGAAAGTTCCGGCTGTATATTCGATTGTTGGAGATATGCGCCTTGGTGAGAGTCCGTGCATCCTGTGTGCCCCTTGTTGGCGGAACATGGGCATGCCGAAGAGCAAAGAGGCCGAAAATATCATGGTTATCCCGCTCCCCAAGTATGAGTTTGGCCGTTAATATACATAGTGGTGTAGTTTTGCCTCCTGTGCCAGACATAGCCAATCAAATCACGTTCAAGTGTGATAACACATGAAGTAATTGTCTGACCATGAGTTCGTTTATTTATAGAACAGGATAAGTTGAAGAAAGGGGGCATAAATGATAAGTCATACGGCCAACAAAACGGCGGACACCCTCGAGATGGTTGTGCATACATACATCATACACCTTACAACACCTGCGTTGTGGTCCCTACCCGCACCGCTAGACTGTGTCCCACACTCTATGTCCAACACAACCAAGCCAGAGCTTGCACCCAACTATAAAAGGCCCGACGTCTCTAGCAGCAATACAATGCCTATGACGAGTTGAACGGGAGATGGTCGCAAAGGAGTAGAAAAGAGACGCACTGTGGACAACCTGTGGAATGCTGTGATCGGAAAGGTCGACGGTCAGATTCGCGTCTTTGGGGACTTCGAAAATGTCGTCTACGCCCGCCAAACCTCTAACGCTCCCCTTCCGCGCCTGAGCGTACACGCCACTTCGGTCGGTCTTCTCGCAGTGTTCAAGCGGGGTCGCGACGTGGACGAGGAAGAAGTTGCCTCCAGAACCTGCTTGGTGCGTGACCGTCTCACGCACGAACCGCCGGCCTGTCTCGTGGGGCGCAATCGGCGCCGCGATGACCGCTGCGCCAGCTCGCGCGAGTTCAGACGCGACGAATCCTATCCGCTGCAGGTGATCGTAGCTCTCTTCTCGGGTGAGGGCGTGGTCTTGAGAAAAAGTCAGAATTCGGAACAGAGTGGGCAAAGCGAACCGGGCTTACCTGGTGCGAGGTCGTGGCGGATTGAATCGCCCAGTATGAGGGACACGCTCCGACCACCTTGTTCGTTGAATACAGTTTGGAGAGCTCGCGCGATGGTATCTTTTCCAGAATTGTACAGGCCAGTCAGGAAAATTACGAATCCCTGCTTCGCACGTGGAGGATAACTTTCCCTCAACGTTTTTACGACCGCGCTGAGGCTTCGTCAGAGGCTAGATATGTGCCGCAGCGAGACGGAACATACTCATAACTGAACCAATCTGGGATGTGAGCACCCGTCTTAAGACGTCGTCGAAGCTCCGTTCCAGAAATATCCAACGTTGGAACGCCCTCTGGTACTTGATCTCTGGGCATGTACTCGTCCGTCGAGGGCAGATATGTCATCTGTTGGAACGGAACCACAGTGATATGCAGCTCGTCGTGATACTTGGAGACAAGGTGCTGCGCATCGTAGGGGCCGTAAAAGTCCTTTCCCTGAGAGTTTTTTCCGGGGCCCGCGTGATCGCGACCCACGATAAAGTGCGTCGCGCCGTAGTTTTTGCGGATTATGGCGTGCCAAACTGCCTCTCGAGGCCCCGCCATGCGCATTGCAAGAGGAAGGAGTGCGAGGTGCGCCATACCATTAGGATATTTGGCCATGATCGCCTTGTAGACGCGGACACGGGTGTAGTGGTCCACGTCACCGGGCTTGGTGAGGCCAACGACGGGGTGGATGAGGAGGTTTGCTTGGTGCTGCCGTGAAGCACGGAGAGTCAACTCGCGGTGCGCACGGTGCATGGGATTGCGTGTCTGGAATGCGACGACCTTCCTCCATGCGAGCTTTTTGAAATGCGAACGGAGCTCCGTGGGAGTGTCTATCGACTACGTCAATACACCAACTCGCTCCGACAAAACTGTCACTCACATCGAAGTGCCACATAGTCAAAATGAGCAGGCAGTTGAATGGCAGAAACCTTGCCCCCAACGTAGAAGTCCTTTACTCTTGTACGCAAATACGCCACCGATGGGTGAGCGGGGTCGTCCGCACCGAAAACTTTGACAGCCTCGTTCGCACGATCGGGCTTGTAAATGTCATCAACTATAAGCAAGTTAGGCGGTGGATTCGGGTATGACCTTAATAAGCTCAACTTGTTAGGATGGCGAGCGCTTGATCATCTCGTGGGTCTCGGAGAGCGACCCGTTTGCCGCTGGCCAACGAGAGACGGTCGATGTCTTCTTGGGACACGTCCAGTGTCACAGGAATAGGGAAGAGCGTCCCATCTGCAAGCCGGACGGTATCGACCACGCTGCAGCCGGTTTTAGTCTGACCGAGAGCACTGATCGCATTGCGATGACAACTGACCTGTCATAGTCCCTCTGATTCATGAATCCCTCCAGTGGGCTGAATCCGCCATTGATGATCAACTCGAGATCGCAAAGTTGACGCTGGGATATGACTGGTAAGCCATTGAAATCTAGGCGGAAGTGATACACACCTCGGACAGAACAATATCATTCAAGGTGAGGGATTCCTCCTTCAGTAGGTGATGTACACCTGCATCTCGGGCCAGGAGATCCTTTGATAGGATAAGATAACGTCAAGGTCGCGCTGCCAGGAGTAGCTTAACAATAACGGAAGAGAACACACCTTGAGAACACCACCGTGAGGAGCGTTTGCCATCAAGTTATAGTTATGCACAGAAGCGATGGCAACTTGGGGGGAAAAGACATGATCCCGGATGGAAAGCTTTTATCGGGGTATGGCAACAACATGGACCGGGATTGCGTGCTCAGACCAGTGCAATTTTCGGGTAGTAGGTGTGCGAGTGACGTTCCACTTTCCCAGCATGGCGGCCCCCGGTCCACGGCGGGCATACCCCTCCCCTGGCTTGGAAGGGGTGCTTGATGAGCGCGCGATAAATCTAATCCAGTTTTGGCGTCTATCAACCCCATGGAAAAGCCCGCGGTGTTGACCATGACCCTTTTTGGCGCTTGGCGGTCGACATTCGACCACCCCATAATTTCTGGCTGGTCATCATCTTGCGCAATCAGGACCCAATATTGCGAGATACCAGACCCAGAAAAGTGCATTACAGGTGTGCGAAGCTCACCATGGCTTTCTCAATATTTTCAAAGCAGTTCTTTCCAATACATTCCGGTGGATCCTCGTGGTGCCAACTGGCAACCTTCTTCGTGTCTGCGGCCATTCTCCCTCAATGCTGTCTATTATAAGAACCTTCAATACACCAATCCAGTTCGCAAACTCTGGAGATATCCGCGTATTCTAGACATGGCCTCGCGCGGGCGGGCATAACCGAATTCCGAATTACCTGGGTCACGAGAAGCGACGTTCCCATGCTGCAACGTTATCTCTTCCTCTAGACCAGTGATAACAGCCCCAAAACCGGAATGGACCTTCCAGCATCTACCTCTGATTCCAGCGTACTGTGACGTCATGAAAACCCTCTGCTGGCATCCGGGGGCAGTCTTCAACCTTAACAAATCAACCTCTCACGGTTGGCCCACAACTTCTCGCCAGGAGTTGCTATTGCTCGTATATTGCCCTGGAATTGGGGAGAGAAGCTCTTCAGTTCGTCTTCACCGGAATAGTTCGTGACCATTTCTATTATAGACCGTCGTGAAGTTACAGGTACCTATCTCTCATTGTGTCTACCACCCCCTACACACACCCATACACGCATCCAAGTGGCATCGGCTGTAGCAACAATCATGCTTCAATATACTGGCAAACGCGGCTCAGCAGTCGGTGGCTCATGTCCTGGGTAGAACGAAAGTCAGTTTGATTATTCGGGCACCAAGAACATGCGGCGGCCACCTATGGCCACACGGTCAACACCTCGACAAGCATGCGACGCGGATCCTGGTTGCACCCAATCACGGTATAGGGTAGGAGCCCAAAGGTATACCAGATTGTCGTACGAAGTGGTGCATGACAAGATAACTCGCCCTACCGTCAGCTCTGTCTTCCATCACATGCATGCGGAAAAGGTTTTCCTATCTTAGTGACTGCCAACACCGTCGGCGATTGGTCCATGGGTGACTTGCCAACGCTCCGCTGCGAGTGAGAATCCTTTTCGCTTCTTCTCTCCACCCTTGTCTTGTGGTGGGGGTTTCTGTTCAGCTGCTCCCCTATCTGGTACGCCGCGTTGGGGCGTCGCCAGCGCTCGCATATCTCCGCAGAGTTATATCAAAACTCTGATACCCATTGTCTTGGTTGATGTGGCCGAAAGTGGCGTCAAGGGAGGCCCCCCTTCCACCGCAGTCGTCGGTCGGCATTTTCAATACAGCCACATGACTTTATGCGGCGGGCGTAGGGGGCGACATATCGCCACTCCGAACTTTACCATCTTTGGCACCCACCAGAGGCTAGAAAGCGTGCCTGACTTGGTCTGGCCAAGAACTGATTGAGTCGAGGGAAGGCCGGTCGTGCATGGAGCAATGACAGGAGGCCTGACAATGTCTCTCTCTTATGTCGACTTGTTAGAAACCTGAGACCTCAGATAGTAAATGTAATGGCGTATTGTTAAGTTTTTTTTTGAATTCCCATGACGCGACACGTACACAATTACGATAAAGACTAGGCAAAGAAGAGAGAGCAAAACGACACCGATGAATAAGCAAGGTATAATAAAAGTAAAAGTATAAACCGATGAGCAAAGTCAGCCATGACAAATCGTGCCACCAAATCAATATCATACACGTGTCCCTCCCTTCGCTTCAACGGAATCACCGCATTCATCGCCGAATTGAAGTTGGCGATGATGGCCTCAACCGAGCCCAGTGTAGTCTAATGGGGCTCAGCGAGTTTGTAAGCTCGACGCGACTGATCGTGTGACGATCCAACTGCTCCGGTCTCCGGCTGTCCCCAATCCAGCCGCGCGCCCGATCTTTTGCGGCATAAACAAAGTGCAAGTCGTGC
>Ga0307512_10006989_pt1 | contig 11266 bp, 6 predicted proteins | sample 14_EM_MG_FD_200267 | JGI IMG/M metagenome (GOLD analysis project Ga0307512, IMG submission 200267) | Populus trichocarpa ectomycorrhiza microbial communities from riparian zone in the Pacific Northwest, United States - 14_EM | ecosystem: Host-associated > Plants > Roots > Unclassified | place... | reverse complement strand
GACCAACCGGCTGCGACAGCTCGCGCCCGTCGTTCCCGGGGACCCGGAACCAGAACAGCCTGATGCCGTGCCGGACGACCGGCTGCGGCTGATGTTCACCTGCTGCCACCCGGCTCTGCCGCTCGAGGCGCAGGTCGCCCTGACGCTCCGCACCCTCGCCGGGCTGACCACCCCCGAGATCGCGCAGGCGTTCCTCGTGCCGGAGGCGACGATGGCGCAGCGGCTCGTCCGCGCCAAGCGCAAGATCCGCAACGCCCGCATCCCGTACCGCGTGCCGCCCGCCGAGCTGCTGCCGGAACGCACCGCCGGCGTGCTCGGCGTGCTGTACCTGCTGTTCAACAGGGGCTACTCGCGCGCTGAGCTGTCGACGGAGGCGATCCGCCTGACACGGGTGCTGGTGTCGCTGATGCCGGCCGAGCCGGAAGCGGGCGGCCTGCTCGCGCTGATGCTGTTCCACGAGTCCCGCCGCGAGACCCGTGTGGACGCCGAGGGCGACCTGGTCACGCTCGCCGAGCAGGACCGGAGCCGGTGGGACCGCGCGATGATCGACGAGGGCGTCGCGGTCCTGGACACGGCATTCGACCTCGGCAGGCCGGGTGCCTACCAGCTTCAGGCGGCCATCGCGGGCTGCCACGCGACGGCAGAGCACGCGGACGGCACCGACTGGCGGCGGATCGCCGACCTCTACACGCTGGTCGCGCGGCTGAACCCGTCGCCGGTGGTGGAGCTGAACCGGGCCGTCGCGGTGGCTGAGGTCGACGGCCCTGCCGTGGGTCTCGCGCTCGTGGACACCGTCGCGGACGAGCTGTCCGGGTACCACCTCCTGCCGGCCACGCGCGCGGATCTGCTGCGCAGGCTCGGCCGAACGGATGAGGCGAGAGCGGCCTACGAAGAGGCCGTGAGTCTTGCGCCGACAGAGGCGGAACGGCGTTTTCTCACCAGACGTGTCAACGATCTATAAACGCGCCACGAAACGGGATCTGCTTGCGCTAGCGTGCAAGTCGTGAAGCGGCGATGAACGCCGAGGAGTCGGCCGGCGATTCGCCCGTCGGGTGTATCGGTGTCCTGTTGACAGGCACCCGCGGTGGCGGTGGGCCTGGCGAGGTGCTGCTCAGGATTCGTGGTGGGTCGGAGACGTTTCTCGCCTTCTCCGACGAGCCGCTTCCCAAAGGGGCGACCGTGTTGGTCGTCGATTCCCGGGGGGCGCGTGCGGTCGACGTCACGCCCTGGACAGATCCGTTTGGAGACCTGTGATGTTCTTTTACCGCGTGCCGGCGCCGGATGAGGCGATGCTCATTTCCGGTGGGCGTGCCAAGCGCGAAGGCGGCGCGCCGTTCCGTGTGGTGACCGGACGTGGCGCCTTTGTCATGCCGTTCTTCCGCAAGGTCCGTTTTCTGTCGTTGCACATGGCGGAGGCCGAGGTCACCGAGTCGTGTGTGACCAAGCAGGCGATCGCGCTCAAGGTGCGTGCGGTCATCGCCTTCAAGGTCGGCAACGACATGGAGAGCATCGTCAACGCCGGGCAGCGTTTCCTGTCCGACCAGCAGCAGATGGAGGTGCTGACCGGTCGGATCTTCTCCGGGCACCTGCGCTCGATCGTCGGCTCCATGACCGTCGAGGAGATCATCACCGAGCGGCAGAAGCTGGCGATGGAGGTGCTCGACGGCTCGACGGGCGAGATGGCCCGCATCGGGCTCACGATCGACTCGCTGCAGATCCAGTCCATCGACGACATGGACCTCGGCTACATCGCCGCGTTGTCGGCGCCGCACAACGCCGCCGTCCAGCGCGAGGCGAAGATCGCGCAGGCCCGCGCCGACCAGGCCGCCGCCGAGGCCGCGCAGGAGTCGCAGCGCAACCAGGCCGAGTACGCCCGTCAGACGTCCATCGTGCAGGCCAGGTACAAGGCGGAGATCGACAAGGCGCAGGCAGAGGCCGCCCAGTCCGGCCCGCTGGCGCAGGCGACCGCGACCCAGCAGGTGATCAACGCGCGTACGGAGCTGGCGCAGCGTGAGGCCGAGCTGCGTGAGCAGCAGCTGGTGGCGGAGGTCGTGAAGCCGGCACAGGCCGAGGCGGAGCGGGTCCGCATCATCGCGAAGGCCGAGGCGGAGTCGACGGAGATCCAGGCCGCCGCGGCCGCGTCCTACGACCGCGTGGCGCTGGACCGCCTGATCATCGAGCAGCTGCCGCAGATCGTGAAGGAGGCGGCTACGGGCCTGAAGGGCGCGAACGTCAACATCCTGAGCGGCGCTGACGGCCTCGGCGAGATGGCCGCGGGCCTGGTTGGCCAGGGCCTCGCCATCCTGGACTCGGTCAAGAAGGGCCTGTCAGCCGAAGACCAGCAGCCCAAGCCCCAGCAGGACCGCAAGAAGCTAACCCCCTGAGCACTGGGTCAGGGCTGCCAGCGGTACTTGCGCATGCTGACCTTCTCGCCGTCGGCCAGTACGCCTTCCGCTCGCAGTAGCTCCAGCTGACGGCGGGCCAGACCGGGCGCCGGGGTTCCGTTCGCGCGGAGCACCCGGTGCCACGGCAGGTCGTGGCCGTCCTCCGACAGGATGCGGCCCACCAGCCTCGGCGTCGGCGCGGACGCGAGCGCCGCGATGTCGCCGTACGACGCCACCCGGCCACGCGGGATGGACTTGATGATCTCCCGCACCCGCTCGTGCAGTTCCTCGGACACCACGCCGGTAAGTATGCCGGCGTGCCGCTGTTACCGGATCGAGTCCGGCGTGGTTCCATCGTCCGGTGGTCGTCGCGAATGCTCCCCGGCTCGTGCGCCGGCCGGTGCCTTCTCGCGCGCCGTTCCGGTGGGAGCCGGCCGCCCAGCGGGTGCTCGACGGGGCCGAGGGCTTCGTCCGGGTTCTCGGTGGTCCCGGCACCGGCAAGACCACCCTGCTCGCCGAGGTCGCGGCCGACCGCATCCTGCGCGGTGGCGTCGACCCGGAGCAGCTGCTCATCATCACGACCAACCGGCGCGCGGCGACGGAGACGAGGGCAGCCATCGCCCGGCGCATCACCGAGCGCGACCAGACCGACGACGTCCCCCGCACGGTCCGTGAGCCGATCGTCCGCACGGTCCATTCCTACGCCTTCTCCGTCCTCCGGCTGCACGCCTACATGCGCGACGTCCCCGGTCCGCGCCTTCTCTCGGGTCCCGAGCAGGACGCCGTCGTCCGGGAGCTGCTCGCCGGCGACGTCGAGGACGAGGCCCACTACTGGCCCGACCGCCTCTGGCCCGCGCTCACCGTGCCCGGGTTCGCCGAGGAGCTGCGGGACCTCATGCTCCGCGCCGCCGAGCGCGGGCTCGGCCCGGAGGACCTGATCAGGCTCGGCCGGCACACCAAGCATCCCGAGTGGGTCGCCGCCGGTGAGTTCGCGGTCCAGTACGAGCAGGTCACGCTCCTCTCCGGGGCCGCGGACAGCGCGGTCGCCCAGGAGTCGGCCCCGGCGCTCGACGCCGCCGAGCTGGTCGCGTCCGCCCTCCTCGCCTTCGAGACCGACGCCGCGCTGCTCGCCGCCGAGCGGGACCGCGTTCGCTACCTGCTCGTCGACGACGCACAGCACCTCGACCCGCTCCAGTACCGCTTCCTCGCCCGGTTGGGCTTCGCCGCCAAGGAGTTCGTCCTCGCCGGCGACCCCGACCAGGCCGTGTTCTCCTTCCGTGGCGCCGATCCGCGCCTGCTCGCCGATGTCGAGCCCGACGGCGGCACGGTCGTCCTCCGTCGCACCCACCGCCTGGCGCCCGCCATCCGCGAGGCCGTCGCCCGGCTCGCCGCCCGCCTGCCCGGCGCGGCGCCGCAGCGGCCGTCGCCGGGCGAACGGGTCGAGAACTCACCGCAGAACGGCCACGTCGACGTTCACCTCCACACCACGGAGGCCGCCGAGGCCGCCTGGCTCGCCGACCAGTTCCGCCGCGCGCACCTCATCGAGGGCGTGCCGTGGTCGGAGATGGCCGTCCTCTGCCGGTCGGTCACCCTGTCCGCGCCGATCCTGCACCGCGCGCTCATCGCGGCCGGCGTGCCGGTGGCCACCGACGCCGAGGCCCTGCCGCTCGCCCGCCAGCCCGCGGTCCGGCCGTTCCTCGAACTGCTCAGGATCGCCACCTACCCGCGCCTGCTGACGCCCGAACGCGCGGAAATGCTGCTGACGAGCCAGTTCGGCGGCGCCGACCCGCTCGCCGTGCGCCGCCTGCGCCGAGGGCTCCGTAGGTTGGAGCTGGCCGCGGGCCACGACCGGCCCTCCGACGAGCTGCTCGTCGAGGTGCTCCAGTCCGAGGATCTCCTTACCGCGCTGGACGACGGCGAGGCCGCGAGCGTGCGCCGCATCGCCGGCCTGCTCGCCACCGCGCGGCAGGCCATCGCCGAACACGGTGGCATCGAACAGGTCCTGTGGCAGGTGTGGCAGGAGAGCGAGCTGGAGCGCCGCTGGGTCGCACGGTCCCGGCGCGGCGGAACCCTTGGCGCGCAGGCGGACCGCGATCTCGACGCGATCGTCGGGCTGTTCCACGCGGCCGCCCGCTACGCCGACCGGCTGCCGGGCGCCGGCGTCACCGGCTTCGCGGACTTCCTTGCCGCGCAACGCATCGTGGGCGACACGCTGGCCCCGACAGCGCAGCGCGAGGACGCCGTCGCGGTGCTCACCGCCCACGCCGCCGTTGGTCGCGAGTGGACGGTCGTGGCCGTTCTCGGTGTGCAGGAAGGAACCTGGCCGGACCTGCGGCTCCGCGGCTCGTTGCTTGGCGTGGAACGACTTGTCGACCTGCTGGCCGGCGTGGCCGAGTCCGAGCAGCTGTCCCAGACCGCGCCGCTGCTCGCCGAGGAACGCAGGCTGCTGCTGGTCGCCGCGAGCCGGGCGCGCCACAAGCTCCTGGTGTCGGCCATTCGCGGTGAGGACGAGCAGCCGTCGCGGTTCCTCGCCGAGCTGTCCGGCGTCGACATCGAGCAGCTCACCGACGCGGGCCGGCCGACCTCGCTCGGCGGCACGCGTCGTGCGCTGGTGCTCGCGGACCTCGTCGGCGACCTGCGCCGGGCGGCCTGTGACGGCGCCGCGCCACCGGATCGCCGGCGTCGCGCGGCCCGCCAGCTCGCTCGTCTCGCCGAGGCTGGCGTGCCAGGCGCGCACCCGGACAGCTGGTACGGCCTCGCCGACCTGTCGACCGCGAAACCCTTGCGGGGTAAGGAAGAAGCCGTCACTGTTTCACCGTCCACTGTGGAGATACTGGCGAAGTGTCCGCTGCGGTGGGCGATCGAGCGGCACGGTGGCACCGACCCGGCCGAGCTGGCGTCGATCACCGGTGTCCTCGTGCACGCGCTCGCACAGGCCGCCGCGACCGGCGCTGACGAGGTGCACCTGCGTGCCGAGCTGGACCGTGCGTGGGACGCGGTCGACGCGGGCGCGCCCTGGTTCTCCCGCAAGGAACGCCAGCGCGTGCACGCCATGCTGGACACGTTCCTCTCCTGGGTCGCGGCCACCCGCGGCGAGCTGACGCAGGTCGCGGTCGAGCACGACTTCACCGTCGACGTGCCCGAGACGCGAGCGCGCATCCGTGGTCGGGTCGACCGGCTGGAGAAGGACAACGAGGGTCATCCGGTGGTCGTCGACGTGAAGACCGGCCGGCAGGCGGTCAGCGAGTCCGACGCCCAGGAACACCCGCAGCTCGCGGTCTACCAGCTGGCCGCCGCGTACGGCGCGTTCGTGAAGCTCGGCCTGGACACCGAGCCGGGCGGCGCGCGGCTGCTGTACGTCGCGAAAGCCAACCGCCGCAAGAAGAACGCCGCCACCGAACGCACCCAGGACGCGGTCGGCGAGGACGGCGTCAAGCACTGGACCGGTGTGGTCGCCGACGCGGCCGCCGCGAGCACCGGCCCGGAGTACACGGCGAAACAGAACCCGGACTGCCCGCGCTGCCCGGTCCGGACCAGCTGCCCGATGCACGCGAGCGGCCGGCAGGTCACCGAGTGATCTCGCCGAGACAACTCGCGAAGGAACTCGGTCTGCCAGCACCAACCGACGAGCAGGCCGAGGTGATCGCCGCACCCACCGATCCGGCGCTGGTCGTTGCCGGCGCCGGCGCCGGCAAGACCGAGACCATGGCCGCGCGCGTGGTGTGGTTGGTGGCCAACGGAATCGTCACCCCGGAACGCGTGCTGGGCCTCACGTTCACCCGCAAGGCCGCGCGTCAGCTCGCCGAGCGCGTCCGCGCCCGCCTGCGCAGGCTCGCTGGTTCTGGCGTGCTGTACCGGCTCGACCCCAGCGGGCAGCGGCTCGCGGACCTGTACGCGGGGGAGCCGACCGTGCTGACCTACCACGCGTACGCGGGCCGGCTGGTCGCCGAACACGGGCTGCGGCTGCCGGTCGAGCCTGGGGCGCGGCTGCTGACGGAGACCGCGTGCTGGCAGCTCGCGCACCGCGTCGTGTCGACGTGGACCCATGATCTGGAGACCGAGCGGGTGCCGATCACGGTGACCCGCTACCTGCTGGAGCTGGCGGGCGAGCTGGCCGAGCACCTGATCGATCTCGACAGGCTGCGTGAGTACAGCGAGGACCTCGCGTCGACCATCGAGAACGCGCCGCGCGGCCCACGGCAGCGCGCCGAGCTGTCCCAGGACCTGAAGGAAGTCGTTGCCACGCAACGGTTCCGGGTCGCGCTGCTGCCGCTCGTGCAGGCGTACGGGGAGGCGAAGCGCAAGGAGGGCGCGCTGGACTTCGCCGAGCAGATGGCGCTCGCCGCGCGGCTCGCGAGCACGGAACCCGAGGTGGCCGCGCGGGAACGCGAGCGCTACGGCACCGCGTTGCTCGACGAGTACCAGGACACCGGTCACGCGCAACGAATCCTGCTGCGGTCGCTGTTCGGCGGCGAGAACCCCATGCCGGTCACGGCGGTGGGCGACCCGGTGCAGGCGATCTACGGCTGGCGTGGCGCGAGTGCCGCGAACCTGCCCCGCTTCACGACTGACTTTCCCATGCTGGACAACAAGAAGCTCGCGCCGGCCATCCGTTACGGGCTGTTGACGAGCTTCCGCAACCCGCCGGAGGTGCTGGAACTCGCCAACGCGATCTCCGGCCCGCTGCGAGGCGCCGGCCTGGACGTCGACGAGCTGCGGGCGCCCGCGGGCCGGGGACACGCGGACGTTCGCGTCGCGTTGTCGCCCGATGCCACCGCGGAAGTGGAGTGGCTGGCCGACGAAATGGCTCAGCGCTGGCGTTTCCTCTCCGACGAACGGGGCAAGCCGCCGACCGCCGCGGTGCTCGTGCGGCGCCGCGCCGACATGACCGACCTCGCGACCGCCTTGCGTGCCAGGGGTTTGCCGGTCGAGGTGGTCGGCATCGGTGGCCTGCTCGACGAACCCGAGGTGCGGGACCTGGTGTCAGCGCTGCGAGTGCTGATCGACCCGCTCGCCGGCTCGGCCGCGGCCCGCCTGCTGACCGGCGCGCGGTGGCGGCTCGGCGCCGCGGACCTCGCCGCGCTGTGGAAGCGCGCCGCGGAGCTCGGCCACGACTACCAACCCGAGGACAAAGGTCGACTTGTCGACACGGTGCCGGGTGAGGGCGCCGAACAGGCCGGGCTCGTCGACGCCATCGACGACCCCGGCGACGCCGACCGGTACTCCCACGAGGGCTACCGCCGGATCCGGTCGCTCGGCGGGGAGCTGCGCATGCTGCGTCGCAGGCTCGGCCAGCCGCTGCCGGAGCTGGTCGCGGACGTCGAACGCGCGATGCTGCTGGATGTCGAGGCCACCGCGCGGGTCGGCGGCGCGCGCCGGGCGCACCTGAACAAGTTCGCGGACGTCGTGTCGGACTACGCACAGGCCAGCCCATCGGCCAGTCTCGGGGCGCTGCTGGACTACCTGGCGGCGGCGGAGAGCGCGGAGGACGGCCTGGAGCCCGGCGAGGTCGTGGTCGCCGAGGACCGTGTCCAGATCCTGACCGTGCACAGCGCGAAAGGCCTGGAGTGGGAGATCGTCGCGGTGCCGCACCTGGTCAACGACGTCTTCCCCAGCCGGAAGCGGACGTCGTGCTGGCTGCGTGCGGTGACCGAGCTGCCGGCCGCGTTGCGTGGCGACTCGGCGGACCTGCCGGTCCTGGACCTGTCCGGGACCGGCAACCGCAAGGAGATCGAGGTCGAGCTGACCAACCACGCCGAGGCGTTCGCGGACCGCGATCTCGTGGAGGAACGCAGGCTCTGTTACGTCGCGCTGACCCGGTCGGAACGGACGCTGCTGGTGTCGGCGCACTGGTGGGGTCGCACGGGCGCCAAACCGAAGGGCCCGTCGACGTTCTTCACCGAAGTGGCCGACGCGGTGCGCACCATGGACGAACGGGTCGCGTCGATCGAGTACTGGGCGGCCGAACCCGCTGAGTACGAGGAAAACCCCCTGGCAACGGCGGAACGCACCGCCTTGTGGCCCGCGGATCCGCTGTCGCTCGGCCGCGACGATGTCACGGCCGCGGCGGCCATGGTGCGGGAGGAGCTGGCCGACCTGAGCTCCGGGGAGCAGCTCGCGCTGGAGGACGACCCGGAGGGCTGGGTCGCCGACACCGACGTGCTGCTGGCCGAACGCGCCGCGGCCGCGAACCGGCAGGAGGACGTGACGCTGCCGGCGTCGATCTCCGTGAGCCAGCTGGTGGAGCTGGCCCGCGACCCGGCCGCGCTGGCCCGCAAGCTGCGCCGCCCGCTGCCGTTCCCGCCGAACCCGTTCGCCAGGCGCGGCACGGCTTTCCACGCCTGGCTGGAGAAGCGGTTCGGCTCACGCGCGTTGCTCGACCTGGACGAGCTGCCGGGCTCGGCGGACGAGGACGCCGCCCCGGACACGGATCTCGAGGCGCTGCAGGAGGCGTTCCACGCGTCGGACTGGGCGGAGCGGTCGCCCGCGGAGGTGGAGGTGTCGTTCACCTGCGACGTGGACGGCATGACGTTGCGCGGCCGCCTCGACGCGGTGTTCGCCGACCGCGACGGCGGCTGGACGGTGGTCGACTGGAAGACCGGCGCCGTGCCGGCAGAAGAGGAGCTGCCGGCCCTGTCCGTGCAGCTCGCCGCGTACCGGCTGGCGTGGGCGAGCCTGTCCGGCGTGCCGGTCGACCAGGTGCGGGCCGCGTTCCACTACGTCCGCTCGAACACGACCCTGCGCCCCGTCGACCTCATGGACGCGCCCGCCCTGCGCGCCCTGCTGCGCGGCATCCCTCAGAGCGGCACCGCGAGCACCTGACCGCTGCCAGGCTCGACCAGCTTGTCGCTGGTCATCCCGAGGAACTCGGCCGCCGCCACGTACAGCGTTGATCCGCCGAGCACACAGTCGAAGCCGCCGCGGTCGAGCTGGACCGTCCGCAGCACCTCGCCACCCTCGGCCACCCGCACGCAGCACTTGTTCGGCACGTCGGCGTACCAGACCGCGCCCTCGTCGTCGACGCAGATGCCGTCCGGCGTGCCCTCGCCCAGCTCGGCCCAGACCCGCTGCCCGGACAGCCGGCCGTCCTGGCCGATGTCGAACGCGGTCAGCCGGTGCCCGTGCGACTCCGCGACGATCAGCGTGTCCCCGGTGACGGCCATGCCGTTGGGGAACGCGAGCCCGCCGGCCACCTCACCGACCCCGGCGAGGTGGATCGCGCCGTTCGGACCGGTGAAGTCGATCTGGTTCACGTAGACGTTGCCCCGGCCGTCCACCGCGATGTCGTTCCAGGCGCCCGCGCCCAGCGGCGCGTGGGTGGCCAGCGTGCCGTCCGGCTCCCGGCGCAGCAGCTGTCCTTCCTGGGACGAGACGATCACCATCCGCCCGTCCGGCAGCCAGTCGAAGCACAGCGGCAGCGACTTGACCCGTGCCAGCACGGAGCCGTCCCCGGTGAGCACCTCGCCTGCCGTCCAGTCCGACACGTAGAGCCGGTCGTCGTGCCAGCGGATCGATTCCAGCAGTCCTCGCTCGTCGAGCAGTTTCTCGGTCATACCGGCTATACGAACGGGCACCGATCAGATCGACAAGTCGGGGTGAGTTAATCTCGCGGCCGTGACCAGCCCCGACGAGAACCGCCCCCGGCGCATTCGCATGTCGCGGTTGGCGGACCGGTTGACCGACCGGCCGGACCATTCGCTGGTCGGTGTGATCCGCATGCCGGAGGGCACCGCCAGCCCGATCGCGTCGATCGCGCGACGGGTCGTCTGGGCGCTCGTCGCGCTGTTCGCGGCCGTCATGATCGTCTACCTGGACCGCGGCGGCTACCGCGACGCGAACGGCGACGGGCTGTCGTTCCTGGACTGCGTGTACTACGCGACCGTGTCGCTGTCGACGACCGGCTACGGTGACATCACGCCGGTCAGCGAGTCGGCCCGGCTCATCAACGTCCTGATCATCACCCCGCTGCGGGTGCTCTTCCTCATCGTCCTGGTCGGCACCACCCTCGCCGTGCTCACCGAGCGCTCGCGCCAGGCGTTCAAGCTGCAACGTTGGAGGTCCAAGGTGCGCGATCACGTGGTGGTCGTCGGGTTCGGCACCAAGGGCCGCTCGGCCGTGCGCTCCGTGTTGTCCGACGGAGTCACGCCGGAGCGGATCGTGGTGGTGGACACCGACCAGGCCATGCTCGAGGCCGCGTCCGCGATGGGGCTGGTGACCGTACACGGCTCCGGCACCCGCTCCGACGTGCTGCGAGTCGCCGGCGTGCCACGGGCACGCGCGGTGGTGGTAGCGGCGAACCGGGACGACTCGGCCGTCCTGATCACACTGACCGCCCGCGAACTGGCGCCGAAAGCCCAGATCGTGGCCGCGGTCCGCGAGGCCGAGAACGTGCACCTGCTGCGCCAGTCCGGCGCCAACCAGGTGGTGGTCTCCAGCGAGACAGCGGGCCGCCTACTGGGCATGGCCACCCACACCCCAACAGTCGTGGACATGGTCGAGGACCTGATCACCCCGGAGTCCGGCCTGGCGATCGCGGAACGGGACGTCGAGCAGACCGAGATCGGCGGCTCCCCCCGCCATCTCTCGGACATCGTCCTGGGGGTAGTGCGCGGCGGAAAGCTGTACCGCGTCGACCACCCGTCAGCGGACGCGATCGAAGCCGGGGACAGGCTGCTGTACGTCAAAAAGGTCTCCCCAGCCGAAGAAGACTGACCTACCGGCGCTCCTGAGGAATCTGGGAACATCGCGGTGTGCGGATCGGGGATGTGCAAATCCCACCCGGCTACCTCAGATGGGCAGCCACGGGTGCCGGCGTCATAGCCCTGGGAGTGCTGATCGCCCTAACCGTCAGCACAACCGGTCTGTTCGGCACCTCACCCGAG
>Ga0307512_10006988_pt1 | contig 11266 bp, 4 predicted proteins | sample 14_EM_MG_FD_200267 | JGI IMG/M metagenome (GOLD analysis project Ga0307512, IMG submission 200267) | Populus trichocarpa ectomycorrhiza microbial communities from riparian zone in the Pacific Northwest, United States - 14_EM | ecosystem: Host-associated > Plants > Roots > Unclassified | place... | reverse complement strand
ATCTGCAGATCCCTTCGGCCTCTGCTCCTACCATTTGGTGTGATAATCTTGGTGCTACTTATTTGTCTGTGAATCCTATTTTTTATGCTCGTACTAAACATGTTGAGGCTGATTATCATTCTATATAAGATAGGGCTGCAAAGAAAGAGATTCAGATTCATTTTTATCTCTTCTCATGATCAACTTGTAGATGTCTTTACTAAGCCGTTTCCTACCACTTCTTTTACTGCTTTTGAATTCAAGCCTTGGGTCGATCCTCCACTCTCGGCTTGAGGGAGTATATATATTTTAGGACTACTCTGGTGTTATAATATCTACCTTTACTATTGTATATTGCCTTACACATATAAATAAAAAAAAGTTGGCCAACTAATATGTTAAGCCTCCTATTTCTTCTTAACTTATGTTTAAATGTGTAACTGAGAAATTATGTCTTTGGCAATATCTTTGATGTTCGGAAATTAGGTTTTTTTTTTATTAAAGTTCATGAGAAAATTCTCAGTGAGACTCAAGTATAACCACATCATTGTTTTATTAGAGTTTGTGATCAGATAAAACACAACCTAACCACACAAACAAACGAACATGGTGATGGACTCGGTGCATGAGTGTGTATGTTTAATCTACAATTAACATTTAACATTTCAAGAAAGAAAGAAAGAGGCGGTTTGATTAAAAGGAAATTTAATCAAAAGCGCTTTTAAACATGTCTGACCCTGTTTGTTTTTGCGTATCAAAAGCGATTTTGAAAAAATTTGAATTTTATTTTATTTTTTTCTTTGCTTTAATTAATATTTTATTGGTGTTTTCAGATCATTTTGATGTGCTAATGTCAAAAATAATGTTTTTTTAAAAAAATATTATTTTGATGTATTTCTGAATGAAAAATATTTTGAAAAGCAACTACAATCATAACCTCACTCTTAAACACGCTCTAAATATCTTGAAATAATTAAAGTTAAACAAGGATAAAAAGGAAACTATAATTAAAATAAATATATGGTTGATTGTTCGATCGGAAACGGTTGGCATTAACTAATTTGTGGAATAATTGAATTTCGAAATTGCCGACAATCATTAATATTAAAGCTCTTGAGTCGGGAGGCACTGGAGATGATATACGTTGGTGTCAAGTGAAAAGAACAATGGAGCTGCAGACTAATAATTACTTTGGGATGCAGACCCTCCCTGCAAACCTAATTAATTTAGAACTCAGGCACGTCCATTGTCCCTGCCATTAGCCTCGACTAGACTTTTCCTCACGATGAATCGTCAGATTTGAGGAGGCAGCAGCATCAGCATGTGTAGCTCTTTCCAGTACTCCTGCCTGCATGCACGTGTACGAGTGTGTGTATGAAAATAAATTAATATTTATAATATAATTTTGAAGGTTAATAATTTGATATGTCCTTTTCATATATTGTTGGAGAAATTTGGTATAAAGATAAAGAAACAGGAAAAAAAAATCTAATAAACATTATTATTCTTAAGGTATATATCTGTCCAGCAGCACATTCGCAGTACAACGTACAAGTACTAGGCTTCTAAACTCTCTAGGAAAAAAAAATACAAGAAAAGACGAAAGGGAAAATATATCTTTTTATATTGTTTTCATGCAGTAACAAGTTTATTTATAGATTTTTTTTTAATTTAACCGGATTATTACTATTCAATTTAATCCCAACAATCATATTTTTCAATAAATTAATTTAGAAGAATTAATCTCACATTAGCTATATATTTTAGTTTCATGTGTCTAGATCTTGATATTTATTTTGATATTATAAATATTCATATTCAAGAAGCCCTCAAGTATAAAAATAATAATGTTTTTTTAATTAAACTGAATAATAGTTATACACTTTAATTTCAACATTTAAATGTAAAAAAAATAATTAACAAAAAATAAATCTCATTTACAGTTTTGGTTTCAATATTCTTTTGATATTATAAATATTGATGTACAATATATCTCTACGAGACCCACCAAGCAGCCGGAATAAAAGAGAGGATACATTCACCACTACTACACTCATTTATCTATTAATTACCACCAATAAGAACTTATCCTTGTGATATAAACTTCCACCCTTCTACTTTAATGAGCAAGATCACTTATGAATGTTTCATTGACTTGATAATATTATAATGATTAATTTAAAGTAATACAGAAATAAAACATAAAACAAGTTAAAAACCATTAATTTTGGTGATTTTTATTTTATTTTTGACATCAATACGTGAAAATAATTCAAATCGTCTAAAATCATTAATTTAATAGATAAAAAATATTTTTTTATATAATAATTAATTATTAAACCAAAATACCTTTAAGAACATGATATATCAGATTAACAAAGATATTAAAAAGTACAACATATAAAAAAATTTGTAGAAGAAATGACAATCAATTACTAAAACTTATACACCAAACACTCATTATATAGTTTTCAAAATACCATTAGGACATTTAAATAAATCATTTCTATTATATGAGAAATTACCATTTATGACTTTCAACCAGAGAGCTCAACGACGATGAAGGATGAGCTGAAACATTACATTCTAATCTTGTGTTTTATTCTCAAAAAGAAAAAGAAAAAAAAACTTGTTTTTTACATTCCAAATACCCCCATAGAATTACATATGATAGCATTATGAATGCTCTTCACTGGAACTTCCCTTTAACCATTACGCTCCGCTGCAAAACTTCTTGATCCATGGTTTTCAGCATACACCAGATAATACCAAACCAGTTCTGAAAACGTTGCCAGATCCTCCAGGACTCAAGGCAAAGTAGAAAAGAGTGATTAACATGCTCAGTACTTTCTTCCTCACGAAAAGGATATACTGCTTGGCTCAAATTCATTAAATTTCATCGTGCTAAAAGGGCCCGTATAATAACTGTCTTGGAGAAGCAGCTAATCTTCTCCATGGTAGTGATGTGAATGGGGATGTACCTGGAAATTCTATTATGTTGCTGTAAGCCTTGACTGTGTAAGTCCCTTGTCTGTCACTCTCCCAAGTCCCACATATCCATTTCTTTCTGTACTGTGATATTAATGTAACCCCAATATCAGTCGAGTAAGTTAAGAAGCTGTTGGATAACTTTAATCGTCTTTAATTTCCAGATAAACTTTCAATACCATCCATCCATTTCATATTCCCCATTTCAGCCAAACGAAAAGATAATTCAAAAAGTAAAAGCTACCGCTGTGTGAAACGCTTGATCATAAGAATATAGTTTTCTTGCCGAGTATTCGATTAACTAGTTCGATGGGTCGCAATTATTATCATTATCATACAAATCTGTGTCCACGAGTAGCTTTTGTGCCTAAAGAGTAAGAGGTCGACAAGTAAGAATGGATATACCAAAAAAAGAAGCGATCAGTGAAGAAATAGAGCTGCTTTTGTACTTACAGAAGAGACACCTTGCTAGGTAGCGTAGCCCACAAAACACAAGTTAAGTTCCACCATTCTAATGGAATCTATTCATTGATTAGTGCTCATACATACCTAATTAATATATATACATACACGTGGAGTAGAGCATAACCAAGCCAAAGGTGGGCTCTATATAGTCAAGGCAATGAAATATTTAATCAAGGACTGGTTAGTATAGGGCTAGCTGTTTCTGACCTATATATGATCCACATATATATATATATATATATATATATATATAGTAAGGACCTGTTGAATAGTTTATCTTAAGTTGGTCCAGTGGCATCCATTATTGTAAGGTGAGTTCAGGTGTAGTGTGGCAAGTTGCTGCGTGGTTGGTTTGATGGTTAAAACAACTTGTTATCGTTTTTATTTTTGTTTTTTTAAGATTAAATTTTGAGACCAGTACTTACAATAAAAATTATTAAATCATACCATGGAGAAGATATATATTTAAATTTGTTAAAAAATATCTCCAATATGTTTAGAACCCTATTAATTTAATTTAATAAAAAAATCATTTTTAAGATCATTTTAAGTATCAAGGATTGAATTCTAAATGAAATTATAATTAACCTCTCTTATTTTTATGTATAAATTAATATTAAATCTAGTTCTCTTAAAATACTCGTCTACACTCACCATCAAACGGAGAAAAAACAAAGAAAGAAAAGGGCAAGTTGTGTGGCTAGCTGTGTTTAATTAAACAGGGGATAATTTATTGCTGGCAGACGGCAACTGATAGCATTTTAATTAGATGTGTCCTTGTAATAGCAGAATTGAATTTTCAAGGGGCCAGTTTGGCTGACACCATCGTCATCACAAGCTGGTTTCTCATGTCCTCTACGTTTCCACACTCTCTAATCCTCACTTCTACTTGGTCTATAGCTACTTCCTCTTCCTATATATATGTGTGTAAAGCTACAAGCTTTCTTCATGATCACTTGCTCACACGTTAATTATATGCACTTATAAGCTAAAAACAACTATAACCTTGCACGTATAGTACTGCTATATAGTTTTATGAGATAAATATTGCTCACTGGCTTGCTAAACTACAGCGAAACACAGCCTTCTTTGATTTTAGCTTAATTGTAGTAGAAGATGGAGGAGGTAAAAAAGGAGCAGCAGGAAGAAGCACCGATGGTGATTGATTTGGGGAGCATTGACACACAAGGACTGTTTGTGGGGGGAGAGAAGCAGTCGACGTGCTCGTATGTCAACTCACTCTCTTCCCGAGAAATGGAGTCCCTCACTGCTATCTGCGACACCCTTTTCCCATCCGTTTATAATAGCAGTATGATGGCCGCCTCCGCCGATGATGGCTCCACCAATAGCATCTCTACTTTTTATCAATCTTCTGCTTCCATGGCCGGAACTCCTCAACGTGTATGACATCCTTTTCTTAACTTCGTAACTACCCTAGCTACCAACCCATTCATTTTGCACCCTTTTTAATTTACACATACATACACATGCGGCCATGCATTTTTGTTTTTAACAAATTATATTAAGGTTGGTTGAACTAAATTTCCTTTTCTTTTCTTGTATAAATTAATATATATATATATATATGTGCATCCAATAAGCTAGCTGAATCTTGCGTCGTTTTGAAACTAATTTACATGTATATTTTTTATAATATATTTTCTCAAACCGCAACGCAACGCAACGCAAAGTGTTTCTTTACTATTTGAGCAAACATGGTGGTGCAGGTAGGAGAGTTGTTTTGTGATAGGGTGCAGCATCCAAAGAAGTGGCTGATAAGACTGACGCTATATTTGTTATCTACATGGATCGGTACCTTCATATTGTGTGGATTGCCCAGCATTTCACCTTCTTTTCCCTACTTCCTGAGATTTTCTCAAATCTCTCAAAGCAAGAGGGAGCAGATAGTGTTTTCCTGGGCTACCAGCTTTTTCTATCTCCTCAGGATGCTCTTCAAATCCATCAAGCTCGTCATCCCACTCGTGTTTTTCTCTCAGGTATATAATTATATGCACTTTTAATTACTACTTGAATATTTATTTCTGATACATTCTTTATAAAAAAAGAAAAAAAAAGATTTGGATAAACATGCAGGATACTAATCTTAATTAATATCGGCCTTCTTGCTTGTAATTAAATTAAATCAAGATTGATATATAATCCAATGGTGTTGTCCCTGCTTCGAAAAGGTAATTAAGGGCCGGATTTAATTCAATATTTCCTTATCATGACAAGCGCGGAATACTCGAGAGTCAAACATATATTTAATGCCTCATATATATATTAATTTATCAAATAAATAGAGCTGAAATCATCCATCATATATATTCAAAAAAAATTTACAACAAATCCTTATATCTATACATAATCTATTCTATTTAATTATATATGTTTCATAGTAAATAAATAAATGAAGGTGATAGATACTTTTTTTAGATAAGATTTAATAATATAGACCATGTGTGTTTTGGACCGACATCAATTTTCGAATGTGGAAAAGGCTCGAAAAGGTTTTTAGGGGGAAAATCCAAAAAATATATAAAGAAAGATGTCGAGTTGGGCTCATGTTGAACGTGCTTGGGCTTGGCTTGGGTTTCAGCTTGTGCTAGCTTTACCCCATCTTTGTGGGTTGTAATTTTGCCCCTTGGTTTTTTTAGCTCTTAGCCTCTCGTTTTTCAATATATATATATATAACCTTACGACTATCCATTGATTTTCAGGTGGATGAAAAGAATGAGAACCTGACATGGAAAGCCATAGGCTATCCAGGGCCTGACCCAGCAGCACTCAAAAGACAAACACAAACCTGCGGGCTGCCAGAAACATTATATGCAAGTCTAAAAGATGATGATGATGATGATGATGATGATGATGATCAACATGACTGCAAAGAAGAGCATCTCTTTGGACCTCTTTACAGAGGCCTCGTTGATCTCAACCTTCCAAGGGATAGAGTTGCAGACTCCCTGCGTCAGATTGGATTCCCTGTCTCCATTCGTCGCGGGAAAGACATTGACTCGTCACGGGACTTTTCTACTAGTAATCCTAGTTTAGTCATCAAATGTGACGCAGTAGTAGTTGGTTCTGGCTCTGGTGGTGGTGTGGTTGCTGGGGTTCTAGCAAAAGCTGGTTATAAAGTGCTTGTCTTGGAGAAAGGAAACTATTTTGCTAGAAACAATCTCTCACTTCTTGAAGGGCCCTCAATGGATCAAATGTATTTAGGTGCAGGTATGTTAGCAAGCGATGATATGGGAGTGGTAGTTCTTGCAGGCTCTACTGTTGGTGGAGGTTCCACAATCAATTGGTCAGCTTCAATTAAGACCCCGCAACATGTGATCAATGAATGGAGCGAAACCTACGACCTTGAGTTATTTGACAGTAAATTATACAAAGAAGCATTGGATGCTGTGTGTGAGAAAATGGGAGTTCAATCTGATATTGATGAGGAAGGTTTCAATAGTGCTGTTTTAAGAAGAGGGTGTGAAGAATTGGGCTATCCTGTAAACACTATTCCTCGAAATTCTGTGCCGGATCATTACTGTGGCTGGTGTTGTTTTGGCTGCAAGGATGGAAGAAAGAAGGGCACTTGTGAGACATGGCTAAAGGACATGGTGAATTCAGGTAACGGTGTAATTCTTCCTGGATGTGAGGCTATTAAGGTCTTGCATGAGCGAAAGAAAGGGAAGGATCGAAGTACTGCATCGGGAGTAGCTTTTGGATTCGAACACAATGGAATGAAAGACTTGTGTGTGGTTGAGTCCAAGGTGACTATTGTTGCCGGTGGTGCTCTCAGCACTCCTGCATTGCTAAAAGCAAGCGGCTTAAAGAATGCCAACATTGGTAAACACTTACACCTCCATCCAGTCACAATGGCATGGGGCTACTTCCCAGAAGCACCTAATTCAACCACGGCGTGGCCAGAGGAACAGAAGAAGAGCTATGAAGGAGGGATAATGACAGCAATGTCAACAGTTGTTGCAAATGTTAACAAGTCTGGATATGGGGCAGTGATACAGACGCCATCATTGCATCCTGGTATGTTCTCGGGTCTAATTCCATGGATTTCTGGAGCTGATATGAAAAGGAGGATGTGCAGGTTCTCAAGAACTGCCCATGTATTTGCTCTGGCAAGAGATAGAGGATCGGGAACCGTGAATTCGCCAAGCTCAATAAATTACAGAATGGATGCTGAAGACGAGAAGAATCTACAGGAAGGGCTAGAGAAGACACTGAGGATACTGGCAGCTGCAGGAGCTGAGGAGATCGGAACACATCACAGCACAGGGAAGAGCTTAAACGTGAAGAAAGTGAGTTACCGTGAATTCGAAAGGTTTGTGAAAGAGGAGAGTGCAAGACCATTAAGAGACTTAACAGGACAAATATGTTCAGCTCATCAGATGGGGAGTTGCAGGATGGGTGTGAATCCAAAGGAGTCGGCGGTGAACCAAATGGGAGAGGCATGGGAAGTAGAGGGACTGTTTGTTGCAGATACAAGTGTGTTTCCAACTGCTCTGGGTGTCAATCCAATGGTCACAGTCCAAGCTATCGCTTATTGCACTGCACAGTCAGTTGTGCAACTTCTTTCTAGGAAGAGAACTCATTACTAACTTGTATTACTCTTCACATTTATATATGTCTGCTATGTACTCATGATCTTGCAGGTATAATAAAGTTCCTGCAACTCTCAAAGTTCCCTGTGTTATTTATAGCCAAAGGTAAAGATGATTGTCTTACTTGTTAAAAAAGCCTTGATCCCAACTCAATTTGGCCCTTCCAAAAACGAACGCGGCAGCCTGCTTCCCCTAAGGACAGCATGACCTTCTTCTCTCTCTCTCTCTCTCTCTCTCTCTCTCTCTCTCTCTCTCTCTTCCATAGTAATGCAAGACAAGAAGGCGTCCCCTAACTCCCGGCAGATTACATTATGTCCACGTCATCCGCGCGTATCCAAGACAAGTCCCCACCAATGTTAAGGCCAAAGTCAAGAATTCTCCGCGAATTGAGCCGAGGATGTAGAATTGCCACCGACAAGGGGCTATGCCATCACAACTTGAACTCGAACTCTTTAACGAGGTGTTTTTACGGTTGTGCCATTAGCTTCTTCCGTATAATCTACGGTGAATACTATCTTTTACCCGAAGTCAAGATTTTGGAATTGGAAGAACCTCTGAAGACGTGTTGAGCTGATGGAGCTTTCAAATTAGGAATATGAAAGCAGAAGAAACAAGGGCTGTCCAAGCAACAGGAGTCGTGGTAAAAGCAAACCATCAGGAACAAATCCCAGTATTTACCACCTAGAGTAAGAATCGAAGCCATATCGCAGAAGCACACCAACACCAAATCGGAGTGAGTGGAAAACAGACCATCCAAGAAAACTATCTCTATCCAAGATGGATGCCTGGGACCTAATTACTAAGTAAAAGCCCAGATGCGTTGCATTTTTTAATGGAGGACTTTTCAACTTTTAAGGAAATTTCTTGCGAATCACATGAAACTATATCTAATGCTACCTTCCTTGGATCCCTCTCTCCCTCTCCCATCCCTTTGTCACTAGAAGAGAGTCTCTATCTGTGTATGTGATAAGAATCATGTATGCAACTTGGGCCCATATAAAACAATAATCATTTTATATTAACAACTAAGATTCCTTTTCAGTTTCCACTAACAGTCCAGATCAAGTAAATTTGAAGTACATGGAAGCCTATGTCCTCTCTCTGTCTCTATAGGGATCGATCTGTCATCTTATGCCATGGCAAGCAAACCAAAATTTAAACAACTGACCAGCTCCATGGCAAAGAAGGAAAGGTTAGCGAGAATATATACATATATAAATATATATTCCAAAACAGCCTAGATACAGTTAGGAATGGTACCTCTCCTTCAAAGCAATGAAAGAAGGCTTCAACTACTTCAAAGGAAAGATGATGACAAGGAGGAGGACCAACAGTATCAAGAGAACGCCACTCTCTCTTTCTATTCCTTGAGTAAGCTCAAAGCATCCAATCCTCTTATTCTTCTTCTTCTTCTTCTTCTTCTTTTATACCAACCCTTTTTCCAAGAAAGATACACACTATTTCTCCACCATGGCTAGACATCAATATGGGTTCCTGCTAATTTTCTCCATCATCGTCTCCCTCTCCCTCTCCCTCGTCTCTTTTGTTTCTTGTGTTCTTGCTGAGTCCAAGAAAGCCAAGGTACTTGATTTGTTTTCGCCTTTTTTTTATATATCTTTACTGTAAAGATTCTAGCCAATTCATTGATTTCCTAATTGTTTTGGGGTGTTTAATTTGCAGAAGGAGGATCTCAAATTGAGCAATAAACTGTGTGAATTGCCCCAAAGCCATGCATTTGGCTTTGGTATTGCAGCTCTGATATGGCTAGTCATCGCTCAAGTCATTGGGAACGTGATGATTTGCACCCTTTTTCGGCACAGAGAGAACAGTAACAGCTCCAAGGCTAAGAAACCAAAGATTGCCACGGGACTCCTGGTTTTCTCCTGGTAGGTAATCAATCACATCTCGTGTGTATTTATACATATACCTATTGTTGCCACTCGGCTTTCCACTGCTAAAACATACACATCCTAGCTCCTACATGGATTATCTCAGTTGTCTAAATTAGGGAAAGGTTAAATGAATCACTAAGTTCGTAGATGGAGTGATAAGAATGTTTCCAACTTACCACGTTAACGTTTTTTCTCACATATATTTTTAAATTATATAAAAAAAATTATTTTAATATATTTATAAGCTAACAATACAAACAAATGGTTACACGCACAAAAAAACAATCAGGATCGATCAACAGTGATTTGACATTGACCTAATTTAGGAGATTATGGATTTAATTTTGTGAGGTAAAGATACCCTGCTATCTTGTAAGGGAGAACTTCAATGAATCTAGATACTATAATAGAGCGCATGTCATTACATCCTAAAAGTTTGACAATTCATGGCTCGTCTGTAGAATTAAGATAGCAACTAACCAGTGGCAATGAAATGACATTTTTTAAGGGAAAAAAGACAAATAAGAGTAACGTGGGGCACTGTGCTAGTGATCTCAGTTATTAGGATATTTGAGCCTCTAAAGAACATGGACAGCTGGTGATGCCAGAGTTTCTTAAACAGAAGCATGCCAGAGTTATAAGTAATAATATAATGGATTTGGCAGGATCAGCTTTGGAATTGCAGTTGCTTTACTAAGCACAGCCACAAGCATGAGCAGGAGGCAAGCCTATGGGAAAGGATGGTTGGATCATGAATGCTACGTGGTCAGAGATGGAGTGTTTATTGGCTCAGGGGTCCTAATCTTGGTTACCACAGCCACCTTACTTGGTTCAGCAATCTTTACACTTAGACAAGCAGAAGCAGAACAAGGTAGAAAAATGCATGCACAAGTTGGATAAAAAACACACTCAAAAAGGAAATACACGTCAACAGACAAAACACACACACACACATGCACTGATATTTGTGTACAAGAAGAGATGGAGTCAATCTCCCCATACGCATGCCAATAAGTGGGAACAACTCCACCATGTAACAGGTATAGATGCCCAAAAAAAAAAGTGCAAAGTGGCTGAGAGAAGGGGATTGCCATTCTTTTGTGTGGTTGGGACGAGATGAGGAAAAGAATAAAGGCATGCTGCAAAGGCTTCAAGTCCCTTTCTATTTTTCAAAAGCAATAATTTTCAACAAAACGATTGAGACAGTTCTTGCAAAAAAAATTTAGAAAATATTTTTTACTAGTCAGAACAAGTCAGCTAAGCTGTTGAGGAAACACAAAATGCAAGCTAATCCAAATCGAGGGGGATAAACTGAGGTTTTTGAGAGAGGGG
>Ga0307512_10006987_pt1 | contig 11266 bp, 13 predicted proteins | sample 14_EM_MG_FD_200267 | JGI IMG/M metagenome (GOLD analysis project Ga0307512, IMG submission 200267) | Populus trichocarpa ectomycorrhiza microbial communities from riparian zone in the Pacific Northwest, United States - 14_EM | ecosystem: Host-associated > Plants > Roots > Unclassified | place... | reverse complement strand
CACTCATTATTCTGCTTTCCAGCTCGTTGGCTCGACCCAAGCGTACACACGATAAGCATTTCAGAGCGCGGAGTATAATTATACAACTATAGTATTGTTATAGGAGTCCAATAGCAAGTCCCACGAAAAGGGAGCCACCTTACTACACCGTTCGGGCACCGCCCGAATCATAACCCATAGGCCACTCTCTCTGGGGCCGACAAAAAGTTTGGATAGCTCGATCCCGGGTCCCGACCATCGGCGAACGTCACGAGCATAGCGAGTGCTGAAGGGGACGGTTCTGGAACCTTGGTTTTGATGTCCGACCACGCCTCTGCAACAATTTGCCGACAATGTTGTAGAGGTATATCCTCCTCATGAGATAGGTAACAGATCCGCGAATCGAACACGGCCAACGACGTTTCCCAAGAATCCTAATCGATGACAGTATTAGCTTATTCACTGTCAGAAATGTTAATGATCAGCCGGGTGACGTACCCTAAGTAACACATCAAAGTATGAGCATTTATCGAAATTCATTTCTTGTGTGAGGCGGCCAAGTCGCATTAGCGACGAATCACAAATAGCATCCATTCGAGGCTTGGAGTTGGGTTCCAAACGGCCAACGAGGTCGCATAATACCGCAAGATGCGCCAAACAGCCAACGCAACTGCTCTGAATGATTTCTGCGCCATGGCTGTCTCCAATATTTATAAACCTCCGTATGTTCCGTAGAAGGGTGTTGGAGTATTCGTCAAGACGAGTCACTAGTTCGTCACATATACGTTTCCATTGGTTTGGTTTCACTCCTATGACAAAGTAACGAGGGTCAGCTAGGAAATGACGAGGTGAGATGACCCACCGTCAGTCAAAGAGAGGTTTATGAGCAAGGTGGCATCCTTGACCAACAAGATCCCCTGCGTCCGCATGATCAACGGACAGATATCAAACAAGTACGGGTAGTTTTCCTGCGTCCTTATCAGCCTATGTCACAGGGATCGAGGGAATGATCCCTGACCTGGAGCTCGTGTCGAAACTCCTTCTCGATCCGGGCTGTCATTTTTGGCTCTAATCCATCCACGGCCAAAAAAAAGTAATGCTCAAAGTAGATGACTTGCGAGAGTGTCGCGAGCCTCTCATGGACATCCTCGGTGAGTTCTGGCGGGCACCCAGTATCCGGGATAAACCGAAGTTTTGCTGCATTGAGGGCGATGGATGCCTTCGTGAGATATTCGCGGGACATCTTCAACCACCTTCCGTAAAGGCTAGTGGTGGCGATACAAAGAAATGCATGAACCTTAAGACTCGCATCATTCCCCTTACTGATTTCTGCAAGTCGTTCAAAAGCCAATTGACCATATTTTGCGCGCAGCTGGACCGTTGTCTGTGGGCTGAGACCGGCATGGAAAGAGACCCCAACCCCAATCGTGACGGTAATAAAGAACGGATCAGCGACGGTGTTCGAAGTATCTCCACGCATTACAACATCTTGCTTGGGACCTGTGAGATAAATCCCAAATTGTCTCAGTCGTGGTAGCCCTGCGAGGCGGCTGATCAAAAGGTCAAAAGGGGTTAGTCCTCGTGATGTCTTAGTAGTACAACCGAAGAGAGGAAACGCGCACACTGACAGATCTAGCTCTGAGGGTGTTTTATCAGAGATCTGAAGGTGTTCTGGGCCCAAGGACTGCAACGGTATATGAAGCTGGCGAGGGATGGAGGGGAACCTAAGAGATGGGAGGAAGGAAAAGTTGGGTGTCGTAGTAGGTTGAGGCTGATGGAGCTTGGGAGATTCTTCTTGGAAAGGCACGAGTTGGATTTCCGAAATCGAACTTTCCTGAGGGGTAGGAGAATCGGACTTATCCGATTGCGGGGAGCGGGATGACTCTGGGGAAACACGGGACGAGTGTGTGTTCGTTGAAGAGAACACGGAGCCACCGATATCAGACGAAGCGGTATCGGAGGTAGAGAGGAAGGCATCTTCGCTATCCAACCAAGAGGATGAGTCACGCGGGTTTGATTCGCTCTTGAATGAGAAGAGAAAAGGTTGAACGGCAGGGGGTAGCTTCTTGCGTATGCGTTTTGTCACCGGGTTCTGTTCGTACACACAATCAGAGCCCCCATCAAGTTTGGCGCATGGTGTACAGGGGTTCTTTGCGTCGCATCTCTGTTCATAGTCATTGCAATGGAATAAGTACTGGTGGTCTGTTGCCAGGGGAGGCAGAAGGCTTACCCGTTTCTTCTTGCTAGCATGTCGCACACGCAGAAGGATGTTCGATCAGCGATGTCTTTTCGTTGAGCCATTCCAGACCTGATCCTCACCGACATGGTTGACATGCCTCCCCCATCCTCAAAGTGTTCCCGGTACCCCTTTTCTTCACCGACACGTACAAGCATTCATCGATCCTCAATTCTGCGCACCGTAAGCAACGGGGGGTCGCGGGAATACACCTCTTCAGAATCGAATTTTAATCATCAGCCGCGATGGCCGATGGAATGAGATGATGGACACTTGCCACTTTTCGAACTCTGGACCGAAGCGTTGGCGTGCATGTCACCACCTGTCAAAACCCAGGAGAGAGGGTGGACGGCACTGTTTCGAGCTTACCTACATGTCAAACAAGCTGTTTTGGCCGTCATTCTTGAGAGAGGCAACACATGTATGCGAATGGGGAGGTGGTGTGGTGCAAAGGTGAGGAACCCTGACTTTCCCCTACTTTGACGGTTTGACGGCGTTGAATGGAAGTTTTTTTGGGGGGACTAGTGCTAACGAGCCACCATATAAGGTTAGGATACGCGCAGTCGCGATGGTGATCCCCAGGCACCGCTGGCGCCAAGCCCATCAAGCTCGGGACATGGCCCAACCCATGGGATAGCGAGCTCGGATATGAGGAAGCTCAACGTTTGCATCTCTCCACTCTGTGGGACTCCCACCGGTCCTTGGACTTGAGGGATCCGATAAAAGGTACCATTCCCATCCCTCCGGCGGAACAGCTACGGGACTTCCGAACGCCCACGACCCTGCGCCCAAACTTGATGAGGCGCTCAAAGTTCCAAAGTTTGTGACACTGGGAGGATATCAATAGGCTATCCCTACTCAAAAGGGCACGTTCGGCCCAACACATCACCACAACAAACACTGTATGTATGTACACGTGGGATTGACATCAGGGAAATGCCGAGCGAGCTTCTACAGATGGGGGCTAGAAGCACTCCCGGTATTGACAGTCGGTTCTAAGCGCGTCAAAGCTTGTAAAATCGCGACCGAAGATTTTCTTTCTCACTTAACTCGTTCTGTGATTTAGACGGAATTGATGACGGTCGTGCTTGGAATAAGCACCGATTTATTCCGCAGTACACTACACAAGACTTTCGGGGAGTGCATCGACGCGCTTCCATGGTCCGAGCATTTCAATTCGAGCGCGTTTACGAAAAAGTGCCTCAGTGGAATCGCCCCGAATCGCTTGGAAGTGTATGGAGCGTGCGATAGTTTCACTGAAGCGCGTCGGTTGTACATAATCACATAGAACCGGGCTTGAGATTTTCCTGACGTTCCTTTTTGAAATCCACCACCCACGTCCTCGGTAGGACAGCCCGCTCGGACTTGAGGAACTTCGATATCTATCTAAAAGTCTCACACGGGTCTTCGCCCCACGAAACTCTCACGGTCTCAAACCCTCGGGACTCCTGTCATCTTCAGCCGACAGATCAACTGCGCGGCTGTTTCCCACTTCCGAATCTTCCACAGTTTCCAAGCTCCCACATCCGAGCCCAGTCGGACGTGCTTGTTAAAAACGAATTTCCTCGGGTACTCAAAGATGACTATATTGACTCTGGCCACAACTAACACTGCGTTAAACGAGTCGAGTTGTCCTCTACTCGGACCACGGCGTTGGTCGTGGTGCAGAATTTCGTTCAGAACGTGTCGTCTCCTGCGAGGGAAAGGGGGACGAGCGACTGGGTGGTAATCGATTACTTGAATGGGGGAACAACTTGCATTAGAACACAGGTGTCGCGTAGGACGAAAACGAAACTCACAAGCCTGGCGACATTGAGGGCAACCGTTGCGCTCGTGCCTGGCCGCATATCTGTCGCAGTGTCCCTGTGAATGGGATTCCTAGCCCCTATCTGAACTTCTGGATCACCGACGGCCGCCGCTGGAATAATTGCGAGTCGTCGGTCCAACAACCTCTGCCCATCCCTTAGGCCAGGTACGAACGCCCGTCCAGACGGTCAGCATCCACACCTCTAGTTTCTCCCAGTCCTTAGCCTCGTCAAGGAATCTCGAAACCATGTCCATATCGTGCAGTTCAAGCAACGGGTAGCCACGCAGGGGCAACGATAGGTCCCCCAGAAAGCACCAGTAACGAGAGGACAACCCCTCCTATCCCGTCGGCGAGCGTATGAAATCTATTGAAAGTGGTTGTCAGTAGGACAGTTGTTTCGTGTCGTCTGCGTGGAGGTCGAGGCGACTCAACAAGCGGGCACAATTCAAATCCGCCAAATCCGTCAAATGGGGCTACCCCGAGACTCCAGGACCAAAAGGGCATCGACGACCTTCCGTCGTAGCCCAGGGGAGAAGGGCGCACACCTCTTCACTCGTCCGGTGAGATGACACGCACATCAATCGATTGTCGCCCGGCGTACGTCTACGACCCACGTAGGTATCCGCGATAACTTTGTCGTCATTACTCGAGAATAAAATCTCAGATATACATTCGCGATGAGGCGTGCCATGAGCAAGATTGAATCCGTCACCGCTAGTAAACCGGTTGGAATAATGCCGTGGCGGGTTCTCCGACTCTGCCAAAAGATATAGCAGAGTGTGGAGATACCGAAGATATTTCGAATGGGGGATTATTTCCACCACTCTTCCAGACAGGTGAGAGAGGATGGTTTCCAAGGAACCACTGATGGGCTTACCTCTGAGTGGGTTGAAAAAATGATGAGGAAGCTGACACGCACGACTATCGACAACCCATAACGTTTCCTCGCCAACGTGTCCACCGAGGGCAGAAAATGGTCGGGGATGAAGCTTGGTACGCTCGAGCCAGGTCTACAAATAAATCCGTCATCTGCAGTAAGGCAACCCCATTGAGGTCTCCCGGGTGTGCTCAGTCTTCGAGCATGATGGCAACAACTTTCAAGTTACCATCGGTCGAGGCCGGAACTGGTGGGCACACCCGGGGTGGAATACCTGGAAGCATACTTGTAGGATCTCAGCCTTGCACAGGTGTTACTCCGGAGAATGGCCCATCCCGATAAGTACGCTCGATCTCCCATAGGGTAAGCCTTTTGTTCGAAAGCAGGAATAATCACGTCGAACGGCGGGTTGATGTCAACATCGCCGCCGAGCCATCGGATGGTGCCTGCGAGGCGGAGGGAAAAGTCGACCGCCTAGTGGTCAGCGATGTTTCGAAGGACCCAGCACATACAGCGTGCGTCTTCCAGGTTCTTTGAAGAATTTCCAGGTTCCACGCGGGTAATCTCGAGGCTTTTCTGGTTGGTGATGTGCGTCGTTGGTGGCGATTGAGAGAGTATTGTGTCTGAACCTTCGGATACTGCTTTGCGTTTCCGAGCGCTCGGTCGATACAGAAATAAGATTACGGTTTGACGTCCGATCTTCTGACCCATTCCGTGGATGCCAGACGCGATGCTGGACATGAAATGCCCCAGAACGACGAGTTCACCACAGTGCTGCTGGCACAGTTAACCCCCCCGGACAAACCCATTTCGAGCATTCAATACAAAGAAGTAGGGCGGTATTAAGTCAACAACATTTTCCGAGTTTTCTTGTTGTCTGGGAGAGCACGAAGAGCGACCGGTGCCAGGTCCGGAACGGACACCCATAGAAGAACGTCCCTGCGACCACAATCCCAATATAGAACAAAATGCCGAGAATTGTGAAGGAAATGACGACCCATGCGACGGATCTGTTGATCGACCACATGTACCGCGACCGTCCACAGGTGAGAAGGAGAAGGGTGATCTGGAGTATGATGCTGTCGCACTTGCGCTCCCCATAATGTTCGACAATCGATCCACTAGCGTATCGGAGTTACTGGTTCACTGTTTGCCCAGCATCGCGACCCATGCGACCAACAACGACATGAGGAGACTCGTGTACAGAAGGTCTGATATTGTGACGACCTCTGCAGGGGTCCATTCCACGCCGGGGGAGCTGGGGGTCTTTGCCTGGAGCGACAGACTGGTTGAGGCTGAGGAGGGTCGCTCGGAGATATGCCTCGGAGCATTCGGTGGGACTCATTCGGTTCGAGCTTGGACTGGATGTCGATAAAGAAGGCGGAGCTGACAGCGGAGAACAGACTAGCCTGAACCTGTGATTAAATGGAGGGCAGCGATACACTACAAAAACGGGGGTGGTATTGAGATCCTCGTTGTATTTCTGCACGTTCTCGGTATCGTACTCCATTGCCTCTCGCTTGTACATGGTGTCGAAATCAAGCTGGGGGTCTCCGTTCTTGATGGGCTGGAGGTACATGTGCATGGCATCTTGGATACTGTTACGGTTTCAGAGTCAGGGCGACGGCCACAGCCGATTATGCCTCGCCAATAACGCACCGTCTGGGGTTAACATTGACCGGTCCCGCGTCGTTCACTGTTATATCCGATTGATGGGATCCCTTGGAGACCGGAAGCGGGATGGAGTGAAGACGAGGGTGTAAACCCGTGTGTCAATTCATCCATGGCGGTGGCAAAAGTGGTGCTGTGGTTTACGGCGCTGTCAACATTCAATGCGAGTTAGGTAGGTACCCCGGGTACACGTACAATGCAGTCCAATGCTTGGGGCGTCGTTCTATGAAGAAACGCCAGACCTGAGTTTGAGGTGAATTCCAGCCTAGGTCCGAGGTCAATTGTGATGGGATGAACGAGATGACACCATTCGCCATAAACTCGGCGATCAATATCATAAAGAGTGCATTGGCTTCGGGCACTGGGGAGAACGTTATGTCCGCTCTTGTAGTGAAGGGATTGAGAGGAAACTGAAGTTTTTGAGGTTTGACGAGGTAAACCAGTTCCTCCTCGAGTTTCTGCGATGAACACTGAATTCGTTCGTGCGTTCCGTGAGAAACTTCAACTCACATCGAGATCCTGACCATCGGAGCACTCGAGGGTGCAGATGCATGGGAAACAAAGGGCATGTAATAGTGAGAGAAGCATGCGGGGTTCTGAGATGAGAGCAGACTTGAAGGATGGGGTGAGGGGATCGCGTTCACTTCAAATTCAGTATAGCCTCCGTTGTATTACAGTCTTTAGGACACGTATTGCTGGTAGACTGCCGTGTCATGACCCCCACAGGGATATATCAATTGGCACTCGGAGAGGAAAGTCTCGACTTGAGGAAAAACATTGGTGCTCTGCCAAGCGGGAAAACGACCAGGGATCGGAATCACGAGGGTGGGTGTCTTTCCCGGGCCAGTAACAGCTTCCACAACGTCCTTGTGTTGCATGAGCAACAACATTGGGGCCGCCCGGATCGGTGTCATTTGGGCATGGCTCATCGCGTCTATGACATCAGGCCATAGAAAGGCCCAGGATATTGGACTGTCACTCCTGAAGTGCACACGAGCACAGATTTCCAGTTAAAATGGACAATGTGGGCAGGATCAATTGAGAATGTGGTCAACACCGTGTAGCAACGAATGGGATTCGGAAACCCACGAAAATCAAGGTGGTATTGAAATTCTCGTTGTGCTTCAGCATCTGCTCGGTATAGTACCCCATAGCCTCTCGGTCGTACATGACGTCGAAGTTAAGCTGAGGGTCTTCGTTCTTGATGGATTAGAGGTACGCGCGCGCGGCCTCTTGGGTGCGAGTTGTTTTGAATCAGTTCGAAGATTCCAACCGATCCTGGCTCTCGTAGTGCACCATTTTGGATTGATGTTGACTGGTTTCACGTTCTGCTCGTCGCTCGCCGTGGTATCTGGCCAGCGATATACCTGCAAGACTGGAAGGAGGATGGGGTGAGGAGCGGGGAAACAAGCCCACGTGTCTCGTCCACGGCAGTAACAGATTGCGGCGTTCGTCAACGTCCAATCCAGGGAGATACGCCGAGCAGCGGGCGACACAGTGAAGTGCGTATCACGTCGATCTCATACTATGAATGAATGATTACACCAGGTCTGGGTTTGTTACGATGTCAATCTTCGGCTCCCTGGTTTGTGAGCACATCTGATCCCCGGAGGTTTGAGGGAACATCTTGTCATGTAAATAGCCGAAGCTCGTGCATTTCTGACCACAGCCGTTCGGGATGGCTCTTCGCAGTGCTCAGGCCACGATTCCGTAGAGGAGATAGCATAGGACTGGGTGTTTCAAGTGAGTCTGAGGCCAGGGGCTCGGAGTCGGATCTGCGGACTTCCTAATCTGGTAATCGCGCTTCTCTCGCTTCCGCTGGCTGAGGACCACAACTCGTCCTTACGGTCACACACACAATCTTCGTCCAATCATGTCTACCTGTCCGCCATATGCACCTTTCTTTGGATTTGCTGGTGTAGCCTCCGCGGTGAGTAAACTTTCCCCGTTCCCTTCTCAGGGTGTCACTTAACGACCGCGCCTCTTCCCATAGATGGTGCTCAGCAGTGAGTTCGCCCTCGACGCCTCTCTCGTTTCCAGCAAAACTTTGGCGCTGATGAGAAGTAACCTTGCATGGTTGTAGCTGTTGGGGCGGCGTTTGGGACCGCAAAGGCTGGAATTGGAATTGCAGGAATCGGAACGTTCAAGCCGGAGTTGATCATGAAGGTCGGGGAGAAGAAATCGCGAAAATGGCGCGTACTGACTGGGGAATTTATGCAGTCACTGATTCCAGTCGTAATGTCTGGTATCATTGCCGTTTACGGGCTGGTAGTATCTGTCCTAATAATCGGAAATCGTGCGTGTTTATTCTCCTACCCCACCCGCGAGAACTAACTGTCGCGTTTCCTCGTATGGAGTGAACCCAAGAGTTGACTACCCCCTGTTTGCCGGGTTTGCCCATCTGGGAGCTGGCCTTGCTTGTGGGTTCACGGGGTTAGCAGCGGGTTATGCCATCGGGTTCGTTGGAGATTCCGTGAGTCGCAGCCTCCAATCTATCCCGCGTTCTTCGCTTAAAGCCTATTATAACTTCCTACTAGTGTGTGAGAGCATACGTGCATGAATCGAAAGTGTTCGTGACGATGGTCCTCATCCTCATCTTCGCGGAAGTGTTGGGGTTGTATGGGTGCGCAGCGTCTGCCTCTTTTCTTACTCCTGCTCAATGTTTCACCACAGATTGATCGTGGCGTTGATCATGAACACGAAGGCGGTGGGATTGAAATGCTGATAGTTATATTCAGCACCTCTAATCTGCATTCACTTTTGATCACTTGTAATCGTCCGACGACTCGTATAGTATACCGCCGACGTTTGACTGATCAGAGGGCCTACGATCGTCCTCGCCAAACGAAACATACAGCGAGAATCATTGTCCATGTATACATATTACAAGGTTCAGAGTTACAGCGATAGAGGTGTCTAGCAGAGCATCTCGCACGGGCAACCTGTTCAGGATCAGAACTCAGCCACGCAAACACGAGGACAGGGCACCTACAAATGATGTCTCCGATACAATCACAGCACCCCTCGCAACATTCTTGAAGGCAAAAGTTAGATAATGTACTGTATAAGGGTCAGAAGAGCATTACCACTGCAGAGGAAGCAACCGAATATCGCCAGGAAGCAGTCCTAAAGGCAGTATTAGAGTCTGCCGATGATATGTCTCTGCAGGGGCGGGCTCAACGGACCTTTCCTGCTCCTCCACCACGGAGACGGTGGGCCTTGCCTTGCTCCTGGGTTTGTTGTTGACCATTAGTGGGCGGCCGCATGGCATCTGGACGATAAGAGGGTTCTGAGTTACAGGCGGAGAACAGATGTGAAGAGAGAGCCGTACTCATCTCCATCGAACTCCTGGGCTGTTCAGCGGTCATGGTGTTCTTCGTTGGGTTCTCCATATCTGAGATTGGCGTTCTACCCCGAGACAGTTAGACGTGCTTCACCCGGACATCATGGAGGTAGGCATACCAAAGGAGGTTGGTTGAGGTAGGTGAGAGGCAGGTGGGGCGATGGATAGCGTTCATGGGACGGGGTTACGAGTTTATATATATAGGACCTGAGTGATAAGAGGGGGGAGGTCCGTCAGTAGGGATGTCATTGGGTCACCTGGTGGGCGGGCTGTGACGAACTAAGTGATCTTATTCTTAGATATCTAAAAATATCTGGGTCACTGACCGAATCGCTGCCTTTTATCTTGACGATGATGGAGCCGGAATCGAATCCGGGGATAAAATCCGCGGTATAAATACACTTCACCGTATCGGCACTCCAACCTTTTGCCGCCAACAAGGGGGTGGGAGTTAGTCGGGTATCACCCGGCACTCTCCAGCCTGCGCGATAAGATGGAGTTCCGAATGGGAAGAAAATCGTTTCAATAGGAAGGGAACATTCTTTTTTCGGATAAAAAGGTGTTGCACCGTATCTGAGAACCTACCCCAGCCAGGAATCTCTCATGGACGAGGGTTCCCCAGTGGAGAAATCGCCTTCGATAAGGCTTCCGCAGTGTTCAGCATCACGAATGTGAACACGCACAGTGCTCGACTGGTCCCCAGGGTCCAGATCCGACCTCGGCACGAGACAATCGCGAGGAAATATGGAGACACGCACGTGGGCATCGCGCGCATTGACCTCAACGCAGGATTTCAATTTTCACAGTGATTGAGTGGTCCTCGGCGCAAATTTGCGCCAACAGCCAGCAGTTCGCTAGATTTTGGGCAGGATTTTTTTCCACCTATTGTATCTCCACTTACCTAATATGTACCTAATCTTCAGAATCTTATTTTCCCCTTTCGCAGCGTTGTGGCGGTACATCCGCGCGTCGGGCAACACGGTCACGCTATCATCGAACGAAGTCGCGGTCGGTTCGCAACAATTCTCTCGCGCAAGAGTAATCCTTGCCCCCGCCGTCCCTCGTTGCCGGTGCCATGTCCCGCTATCTTTTGGATTGTGCGCCCCAGGGGGGGCGCGGGAGCGCACCCAGGGACACGCGACTGTCACCCCGGTGGTACCCAACCATACTTCCGGGGTCCCCGATCCGGGTGATTTGGGCAAAAACACTCGGTCGTCAATTTCTAGGGGGTGGACACATTTTCTAATAAAACACTTGTGTACAAAACTGTAGCCATCGCTGCAGGGAACAATTCGTTCTCCGGGACCAACATAAAATGAGCTGCAGATGCGGGAATAACGTCGAAGTACGCAT
>Ga0307512_10006986_pt1 | contig 11266 bp, 12 predicted proteins | sample 14_EM_MG_FD_200267 | JGI IMG/M metagenome (GOLD analysis project Ga0307512, IMG submission 200267) | Populus trichocarpa ectomycorrhiza microbial communities from riparian zone in the Pacific Northwest, United States - 14_EM | ecosystem: Host-associated > Plants > Roots > Unclassified | place... | reverse complement strand
ACGCCACTCTCTGAATGTGTGTTGATTACCGTGGCTTGAATAAGATAACCGCCAAGGACCGATACCCATTACCGTATATTGAGGATCTGCTGGATAAACTCCATGGGGCACGGGTCTTTACCAAGCTAGATCTGGCCAGCGGATATCACCAAGTACGGGTACACCCTGATGACTGCCACAAGACGGTGTTAATAGCGCCAGACGGCTTTTATGAGTACAAGGTCATCCCATTGGGTCTGGTAAATGCCCCGGCCGCATTCATGCGTATGATGCACAAGATACTGCATCCCCACCGACAAAACGCAATCATGTATCTGGAAGACGTTTTGATCTTTTCGAAGATGTTGGCCGAGCACAAGGTACATGTGGAGGGCGTGCTACGGGCTTTACGAAATGCAAGGCTGCGTCTCAGCAAGCCCAAGTACATGTTCGGCACTCTGGAAATGTTGTTTGTAGGTTTCAGAGTAAATAGGTAAGGCATTCACACAGAGGAAAAGAAGGTCAAAGCAGTATGGGACTGGGCAATAGCGAGAACGCTGACAGAACTCCAGGGGTTTCTGGGGCTGGCAGGCTATTCCCGGAAGTTTGTGCCCAAGTTTGCACAGCGCGCCAATCTGCTACACGACCTTGCAGCAAAATCAAAGAGTGAATATACGTGGACCGAACTGCACAGAGACCAGTTTGAGGACCTCAAGAAGGCGTTGACATCCGCGCCGGTTCTGGCAACGTTGGACCCGGAGGCCTGCTTTATCCTACTAACGGACGCATCGGACACGGCTATTGGAGGGGTATTGGCACAAAAGCATTTGTTCGAAGGAAAGATGGTGGAGCGGCCACTGGGATACTTGTTGCGGAAACTTCACGCGGTTGAAACGAGATACCCAGCCTACGACTGGGAATTCCTAGCGATTAGCGCAAACCTGGACCATTGGGCTTGCTACGTCTACAGGTGTAAGCGCACCACCATTTACATGGACCACGCGGTACTACAGCACATAATTGGACAGAATAAGGTGACAAGTCGTCAGTGGCGCCACCTTGACATGTTGCCACAGCAAGACTACGAAGTAAAATACTATCCTGGAGTGGCAAACGTCGTTGCGGATGCACTTAGCCGTATCGCCTATACTCGGACACCTGATACCCCGGGACCGGGACTGGTCATAGGGGAAAGTCTCATGAATGTGGTGGAGTTGCGCATTTCGGCATCCCAGGAGTGGCTTCAGGACATCCAGAAGGAGTATACACAGGATATCACATTTGCACCGATTCTGGAACACCTTCAGAGCAGTGGCATCGGAAGAGATATTACAACATCCAATGACAAGAAAAGCCACCGGATACAGGAACGCGCAAAGGGATATATACGGCAGGACGGACTCCTTTTCCACAGGGTCTCAGGAGAAAAGCTCTGTATCCCTCAGGTTTTGCAGGCCGATGTCATTCGAGAAGCACACGATGCTATTCTTGGAGGGGCGGCAGTAGCCTCACGGTACTATTGGCCCCAACAGACAGACACGGTGGCTGAATGGGTTGTCGGGTGTGACGTATGCCACCGTGTAAAGCACAAGAACACCAGGCCGTACGGACTCCTCCAGGCACTCCCGATTCCCACGGAACGGGCCGAAAGGGTTAATATCGACTTTATCACCAAGCTTCAAGCCGGAGAAGGAGGATACGATGCTGTGGCAACCATCATCAATCTGCTGACGAAGAGAGCCCGATGGATCCCCATCAAAGAGGCCGAGTTGACAGCCAAAAGGTTTGCGGAAGCATTCATTGCCGGATACAACAGGAACCGAGGACTCCCATTGTCACTCGTCTCAGACCGAGATACCAGATTTATCTCGAAATTCTTGCAAGCGCTATGCGCCCTGCTCGGGATTAAACTCCAAATGTCGACTACCTATCACCCGCAATCGGATGGACAAGCGGAAAAGGCGAACGCCACTCTGGAAATGTTTTTAAAGACATACATATCGCAGCTACCACGCACCGAGCAGTGGGTGCGACTGCTGCCGTTGGCTGAGTTCGCGTACAATGCTGCGAAACATAAAGCGATCGGTATGGCACCTTTTGAAGCCGACATCGGTTATGTTCCACGGCTACCACTGGACCATTTAGCACCCGACCCGCAGCGTCTGGCCTCTGAGGAAGGTCCGGCCTACGCAGAGAAGTTATCCAAGACCCTCAGAATGCTCCGCGAAAGGATGGAAGAAACCCAGGTGACGATGACCACGGAGGCCAACAAGAAACAGCAAGCACACCCATTCCGGGTAGGGGACGAGGTGTTTCTGGATACGCGGTCACTGCCCATCGGATACGCCAATGTGACAGGAGCAGCAAACGACAGCAACAACTCTCGAAAGTTCCAGCATCCGTACACAGGACCATTCAAACTGCTGAAAAAGGCCGGCGAGAACGCTTTCGTGTTGGATATCCCAGCTCACTGGCACTTGCACCCGGTCTTCAACGTTGCCAGACTCAAGCAGTCGAGAGTTGACAGAAGCCGCGAACACCCACCACCGCCGCCAGTGCGCTCTACAGCGATGGTCGAATACGAGGTGGAGACCATTCAACAACACCGAGGCACCACGGTCCGAGACCTTGAATACTTGGTCAAGTGGGAAGTATCAGGAAAAAAATTCTGCGTTAGGACGCTGCATACGCATCGGAAACGTCTAGACGCTCAGGACGCAATCTGGCAAGGTAATCTCCGTCCGGACAATGCAGGTCAGCGCACATGCTGTACCGAACGCGACCCGCCCCTGCACAAACTGAGTCCGGATGATGCATGCCAAGGTATCCGCCTTCTGGACGAGGAGTGTCAGCGCATTTGCCTTCTGAACGCAGCACGTGTCTTACTGACGCAGAATGTCAAGGCAAATGTCTTCCAGACGATGCATGCCACGTCATCTGCCTTCCAGACGAGGACTGTTAGGGCATTTGCTTTCTGGACGCAGTGCGTGTCTTACAGACACAGAATATCAAGGCAAATTTCTTGCGGATGCAGAGTGTCAAGGCAAATGTCGTACAGACGACGCGCGTCACGGCATCTGCCTTCTGGACGAGGAGTGTCAGCGCATTTGCCTTCTGAACGCAGCGCGTGTCTTACAGACGCAGAATGTCAAGGCAAATGTCTTCCGGACAACGCATGCCCTGGCATCTGCCTTCCAGACAAGGAGTGTCAGGGCATTTGCCTTCTGGACACAGCACGTGTCTTGCAGACACAGAATGTCAAGGGAAATTTCTTTCAGACGCAGAGTGTCAAGGCATATGTCGTACAGACGATGCGCGCCACGCCACCTACCTTATGGACGAGGACTGTCAGGGCATTTTCTTTCTAGATGCAGAGTGTCAAGGCAAATGTTGTCCGGACAACCCGTGCCACGACATCTATCTTCTGGATGAGTGTCTTCGCCATCCGGATGCAGCCGCGCGTCTTATACATGCAGAGTGTCAAAGCAAATGGGATCTAGACGAGGCTTACGATGGCGCACCACACATAGGTAATAGAGTGGTCATGGTGGTAGCATCAAAACACGACCGTCAGGGCACGGTACTTTGCAGCAAAGACTGTTAAACTAGCATTTGGTTCCAGGCATTGTGACTCAAGGGAGTTCTATTAATTACATCGAATAGCGCACCACTCACAGGGACAGTGGGAAGTTGTACTATACGACGCGACGCGACGAGCACGATGTCAATGCGGATAGCAGTCAGGCTGCCGGCGGCTACAACGATAGCAAATATGACGCAGCGAGAAGATCAATGAGCTTCGTGAATTGTTAGCGCCTCACTCACAGGGACAGTTGGAAGTTGTACAATACAACGCGACACAAGGAGTACGATGTCAATGAGTATGGCGGTGAGGCTGCCGGTGGCAAGGACAATAGCAAATATGACGCTGCGAGAAGATCAACGAACTTCATGAATTGTTAGCGCAGCACTCACTGGGACAGTAGGTAGTTGTACAATACAGTGCGAGGCGACGAGTACGATGTCAATGAGTATGATGGGAAGGCTGCTGGCGGCAAGGACGATAGCAAATATGATGAGGCAAGAAGATCAATGAGCTTCGTGAATTGTTAGCGTAGCACCCACAGGGACAGTGGAAAGTTGTACAATACGACACGATGCGACGAGTATGATGTCGATGAGGATGGTGGTGAGGTTGATGCTGGCAGGTTGGATGATAGCAAGATGCAAGGAGTGCGCTGGTCGCACGTATGATATGATGAAAGTAGAAGAAAAAAGGGGTGGACTTGCAGCCCGTGCCGTCTTATTCAGCAAGCCGTACTGCGGTAAGGAAGCCAAACCGTACGAAAGTGCAGGCGCTAGCAAACTCTTGGCACCTTGCAAGTTGCCTGCAAAATCACTCGCAATCCGCAAAAACTGTGAATTCCTCTCCCATAGTCGTCAATACCCCAGAACCCGCTGTTTCCATATGCACAATTATTCCCTATTATATCAGTTCCATCGGACCTAAAGTTTGTGCCAACCAGCTCCTGATTTGCAACCTTTCGATGGTGCGGTCATGATTCAACTTCTTTTGGTAGAAGAATCTCTAGCATATACAACGCTCCACATCTGTATATCATTCATGTTTTCAGTATTACAACCTTGAAAAACAGGAGTAATTAGTCACAAACTTTAGGTCCAACTGAATTGATATAATAGAGAACAATTGTTCATATGTAAATAGCGGGTTCCGGGGTATTGAAGACAATGGGAGAGGAATTCGCGGTATTCGCAGATTGCAAGTGATTTCGCATGCAACTTGCAAGGTTCCAAGCAATTGCTAGCACCTGCACTTTCGTACAGTTTGGCTCGCTTACGGCAGCACGGCTTGCTGAATATGACGGCACGGGCCGTAAGTCCACCCCTTTTTTCTTCGACTTTCATCAAATCATACGCGCGACTAGCGCACTCCTTGCATCTTGCTATCCTCCACACTGCCTGTATCAACCTCACCGCCATCATCATCAACATCGTACTCGTCGCATCACGTCGTATTGTACAACTTCCCACTGTCCCTGTGAGTGCTGCGCTAACAATTCACGAAGCTCGTTGATCTTCTCGCCACGTCATATTTGCTATTGTCCTTGCTGCCAGCAGCCTCACTGCCATCCTCATCGACATCGTACTTGTCGGGTCGCGCCGTATTCTACAACTACCCACTGTGTGACACTGGAATGTCTGGTCAACGTCGGAGTGACGGTAATAGTGACTTAGTCAGGTTTCTCGATAGTCACGAAGGAGATGGGGCGCGCGCGGTCTCCGCCGGCGTTCAGTTATTATACAGGAATAACACCCCACATGACAATCCTTCCAAGTTCGCCACCGTTAAGGGATTCACAGCGAATAATCTAAGGGGTTCGGTTTGGTATCGGCGGCGCCCACCAGCTGCGGCTTGAGCGCCGGATCGCACGCGGCTCCGCGGCAACGGCTTGCTTGACGGGTTGCTCCGTGGACGGCTTGGTGTACGCGGCGGCTCGCACGGCGGTGCATGCGGTTCGAGACAGGCCCGGCGGCTTGCCAGATGGCTCGCTCGTGTATCGCTTCGGCGGATGGTTCGAGGCGGGCCCGGCGCCTTGCCCAACGGCTCACTCGCAGCGCTTCGGCAGAGGATTTGATTCGAGATGGGCCCGGCGTCTTGCCCGACGGCTCGCTCGCGGCACTTCGGCGGAGCATTCGATTCGAGACGCGCCCCATGTCTTGCCCGACGGCTCGCACGTGGCGCTTCAGCCGATGGTTCGAGACGGCCCCAGCGTCTTGCCTGACGGCTCGCTCACGGCGCTTCGGCGGATGTTTCGGTCGAAACGGGCCCCGTTTCTTGCCCGGTGGCTCACGCGACAACTGCTTCATGGGTAAGATAAGGAAAGGAATATGCTCACACACCAGACCCTCCTGGGTGCGGGCCAGAGCCCGAACCTACTCGTCCTGGTTGGTCTGACAATAGGATCCGCCCAATGGTATCACGGACCGCGCCATTCCCTCAGCTTATAGCTGGGTTCAAGTCATGACCCCACGTCAGCCCTTGGCTATGGCCTCGGGGATTATACACTCAATGGGGGTCCTATCTGTGCCGACCGACGTGTTGCCCATCAGACCCTTCCTATCTCCTGCCTAGACTCTCGAACCCCTCACGTATCCTTCCGTCTCCTTACCGATCCACTGTCGTCTGACTCGCCGTGCTTAGGTGTATCTGCGCTTCGGCGGATGTTGCGGCGCATGCCTGGAAGTGTGCCCTTCGGCTTGCGTATATCGTTTCAGTTTGGCGGATCATCTGGCGCTTCAGCGACTGCCAAACAGCTCGCCCGACAACTGCCTCACAGGTAAGATAAGGTAAGGAATATGCGCACACACCAGACCCTCCTGGGTGCGGGCCGGAGCCCGAAGCTACTCTTCCTGGTCGGTCTGAGAATAGGATCCGCCCAATGGTATCACGGACCGTGCCATTCCCTCAGCTTATAGCTGGGTTCAAGTCACAACCCCAAGTCAGCCCTTGGCTACGGCCTTGGGGATTATACCCTCAACAGGGGTCCTATCCGTGCCGACTGATGTGTTGCCCATCAGACCCTTCGTATCTCCCTCCTAGACTCTCGAGCACCTTGCGTATCCTCCCGTCTCCTTCCTGATTAACTGTCGTCTCGCTTGCGGCACTTGTAGGATCGGTCGTAGGATCGCTCGTAGGGATGGTCGTTGACCCGATGTCTTGGTGATTCCAATGATCGTTTTGATGATTCTGCTGAGGATTCCGATGATCGTTTCAATGATTCTGGTTGCCCACCGATCCTCGGCTGGTCGTCGTATAAGTATCTGGCTCGGCAAAGTCACGTGCTGTGGGGAAATTACCCCACTCCATGACCTGAAATCTCTTCACCTTGGTGTTAAACTTCATCAGCGTAACACAGATAATCTCTCGATTTGGATTGGAGAGTAGTGCTTCCACGTATCCTGAGAGTGGCCGGATAAGGTCCTCTGTTCTCTCGTCGTGATTGGGTGATGCGATATGGGTTGTGTGCGGGGTTGATTACACTACTCGACCTGAGCCGGAGCAACAAACACTCAACCGTACCAGCTATCCTTTCTTTGGCCGCGATGGCACCAAGGCATAGCTCCGCCCCATATCTTTCCCAATAGACTCTCCAGCCTTGAGGTGCGGTCCTGTAGTGGCATTTGCACTTTCCCGAACACGAGCCGGTACTTGGTCCGGGGGCTACCCAGTGCTATAGGATTGGCTTGAAGTCAAGCCACCGCTTCAGTATCTGTTCAACTCGACGTCCCTTACCTTGGTGCAGTGTGTGCCCTACATCATAATCGTTGTAAGCATCTCGGATAAGTTGGGGATACCCTCATGCTGTCGTGCGCTGGCAAAGCCCAGAACTCCCTCATCCTGATCGGTTTCCGCAATAAGACCGGTAGTGGTGCTAGCAGCCACGTAACTATCTCTGCGTGAGCATCATCACGTGGCCCCGTAGGGTTCCGGGAGAATCCAGGCGAAGCTGGTCAAACTCCCCCCAACGGTTGCCCCACTTGCTGCCGGCTCCGGGTCAGTAGTGGTGCTAGCAGCCACGTAACTATCTCTGTGCGAGCATCATTACGTGGCCCCATAGGGTTCAGGGAGAACCCGAGCGTAGCCAGTCAAACTCCCCCCTACGGTTGCCCCCCTTGCTACCGGCTCCGGGTCTTATCTCCAGTGCCTAGACTCTCAGTTTCTTACGTTCCTGTTTCCCTTCCAATTTCTTGTGATGACCACCAAGGTTGTCTTTCTCTGCGGCAGTGCTTGCGCTTTCACAGTCTGCGCCGGTACTTGCCCCGGGATCATCCAGTGCTGCAGAGTGGGTTGACCCAAGCTGAGCCCCGACGGTGTCGGTTGCCCGGTCTCAGTATGCCGTCCTCAGACCGTGTGATGAGTTTCCGATACCTTCCTGCCTGGTCCGTATCCGCATGTCGGACCCGTAATATTTAGGGTGTAACACTATCCCCCCCTTCCTAAGCTTCGTCCCGAAGCTATAGGATGGTGTTGCGTATAGTCCTTCAGCCCCGTACTATTGCTGGATTGTAGATATAAAAGCCGTGTGAGAAAAAGTCTCTCAAATCGGTGAGCCTGTAGTCCGTTGGCGTATCAGGATGCTATACTCCGCTACCGCTCGATCATCGAGACTGAAAAAACCTCGTGGGAAAAAGTCTCAAATCGTCGTGAGACGGTAGCCTGTTGGCGTTTCAAATCGATGAAACTCGTAACGGTTCTGTAAGGTGACCTTTGAACATAGCCTCCCAGCCTACCGCTCTGGTTATTGAGAAAAACCCAGTGGGAAAAACTCTCCAACCGTTCCTTGAGCCGGGAGCTGTCTAACGACATGATCGTCAGATCGTATCGGTTATGACATCGTATTTTTTGTCAAATGCCATCCGTATTCCAGGAGACTCTTGACGTCCTGAGTCTGGCGCCCGGTGACCACCTTCTGGTGAAGGCATCCCGTTTCCATCCTCAAACTCCCGGCCTTTCAGCTCATCCGACCCGGTGGTCGGCTCGGAACGGCGTCCTCCCCAGCCTTTCGGCTGTCCGGTACAGTTTCATACTGCACCGGTTCCCAAGCCTCCTGGCCATCGTCTTCCTCGGCCGTTTCGGCCAACCCGCCCCGGTACTTCAGCACAGGACGGCATCCTCACTGACCTTTCGGTCAACCTGTTCCTACACTTCGGCACGGAACAGCGTCCTTCCCAGGCTTTCCAGGTATTCGGCGGTGCTGCTGGTACCACGAGGACAGAGCCTTTGCCGCCAATTCTGACGAAGGCTGCCGCAGCATGCTTCGTATGCCGGATCGCCGTAAGCGGTCGATCCTTATCCCCCCCTATCCAGGGCGGTTCTCCGAACGCCTTGAATAAGCGTCAAGTTTGCCATTCCGGCTACTGGACCGATGTTGATATATTATCGTCAATGTCAGCGGGATGCAGTAATCGGCGAGCCTGGCGTCGGTTGAATACCCCATTACACGTGGTTTGCTCGGCGTATGGTCTTCCGTGGGTTCGTCGACAGACACGTATATGCCCGGATGATGTGCGATTGGTATTACACTCCATCAAGGAGCTGCCTCGCAATGGGTTGGTGAGGGCGATGTCGGGGAATAGCTCCCAGTGCAAACTTCCGCACGTCGAACGCAGCGAAGGCCAAACTTCCGCAGCTCGAAACAGCTGGAACGGTGCCCGGAACGTGTATTCTAACATATCCGTAATGACCTCACCGGCTTCGAGTGAGAACGAGTGCTGGTTCCTTGGTGAGCTGGTGGCCGCTGGGACCTAAAAGGACTGGATTTTGGGATTTTTGTCCGGTTTCGGTGAAAAACAGGAAACGAGCTCAGCGGCACTCGAGGCCTGTTGAGGCCCAAAACGAAAAACCCCTCGTCGTTTGCCTGCCCAGCAGCCGTCGTGGACTGCGTCTCTTGCAGACTTTGCTGGTCCTTCGGTACCAGGCATCCGGTGCGATGGACACCATCGGACCCGTTGGTGGGGCAGTTCGCACGGTTCACGCGGACATCGTCACTGCTTGGACCAACTCCCCACGCTCCTTTCTTGGCCTGACCTCCCAGTTACGGCTCATAGGCCGGCTGGAGGTCTTTCACTCGCTAGCCTTTCGGCTAGACCACGTCTGCTCGGTGCAACGGCCGGCCATTAGTCATTCCTTCCTTGCCCTTTCGGCGCTTTGCCAGGTCCCGTTGAGCTTCAACTCGGCCCCTGGCCACCCAAAATTCCTTGCTCGCCATTGGTGTTGAGCAGGATCTTCATCTTGGCGTGTCTGACTGTCGAGGTCGAGCGGAGCGAGAGTGTGTGGCTGACAGTCGACGTCGACCGAAGGTCGAAATTCTCGAGAAAGGTGACTTGGAACCCTAGATTATAGTGTGACACTGAAACGTCTGGTCAACGTCGGAATGACGGAAATAATGACTTCGTCAGGTTTCTCGATAGTCACGAAGGAGATGGGGCGCGCATGCTCTCCACCGGCGTTCAGTTATTATACAGGAATAACACCCCCCATGACAATCCTTCCAAGTTCGCCCACCGTTAAGGGATTCAGAGCGAATAATCTAAGGGGTTCGGTTCGGTATCGGTGGTGCCCGCCGGCTGCGGCTTGAGTGCCGGATCGCACGCGGCTCCGCGGCAATGGCTTGCGCGACGGATTGCTCGGTGGACGGCTTGGTGTGCGCGGCGGCTCGCGCGGCGGCACATGTGGTTCGAGACCGGCCCGACGGCTTGCCAGATGGCTTGCTTGTGTATCGCTTCGGCGGATGGTTCGAGGCAGGTGCGGTGTCTTGCCCAACGGCTAGCTCACAGCGGTTCAGCGGAGGATTGGATTCGAGACGGGCCCGCGGGCTTGCACGTCGGCTCGCTCGCAGTGCTTCGGCGGAGGATTCGATTCCAGACGGGCCCGGCGTCTTGCCCGACGGCTCGCTCGCGGTGCTTCGGTGGATGGTTCGAGATGGGCCTGGCGTCTTGCCCGACGGCTTGCTCGCGGCGCTTTGGTGGATGGTTCAGTCGAGACGGGCCCGGTGTCTTGCCCGGCAGCTCACGCGACTACTACTTCATGCATCAGCAAAAAATTAAATTCTTACGGGAGCTACGGGAGCTAGAGAAGCTTACCGGAGCACCGGGAGTGAAATATAACTTTGTCCTTCGATAGGCTAGCGAAGCTTAGCGACGCTACGGACGCAACCACCAATCTTACTGACGTACCCACCAGCTTACAGGAGCTACAGGAGCTAGCGAAGCTTACCGGAGCACCGGGAGTGAAATATAACTTTGTCCTTCGCTAGGCTAGCGAAGCTTAGCGACGCTACGGACAAACCACCAATCTTACCGACGCAACCACCAATCTTACCGACGCAACCACCAATCTTACCGAAGCAACCACCAACCTTACCGACGCAACAACCACCTTACGGGAGCTACAGAAGAAGCGAGTGTGCACAGCGAGGGGTTTCGTATCTACAATTACTACTGTTGCAATGCTACTACACACAGTTGGCTAAGTTCTTTGATTACACATAATAACTATTATTTTATTTAAAATATATATATACATTATGATACAAAGTCCAACATCCCAAATCTAGTCCCGACGTACGGGGCACATATGGCGGCGCATAAGGGCAGACGAGCAACGTGTACAAGATGTAGGCCAGCGAGGAGAATAAGGGCAGAATGAGCGCAGACGAGCAACGCTTACGAGCAGTAGGTAAGGGAGAATGAGAGCAGATGCGGA
>Ga0307512_10006985_pt1 | contig 11267 bp, 13 predicted proteins | sample 14_EM_MG_FD_200267 | JGI IMG/M metagenome (GOLD analysis project Ga0307512, IMG submission 200267) | Populus trichocarpa ectomycorrhiza microbial communities from riparian zone in the Pacific Northwest, United States - 14_EM | ecosystem: Host-associated > Plants > Roots > Unclassified | place... | reverse complement strand
TTATAGCGGAGGAGAACCATGGGGGGGGGGGGGTATAAAGCAGCACAGGATGTGTAATTGATGAGTGCAGTGGCTTCTGCAGTAATACAATCCATCACCGTGGAAGGGCAAATTTACCTCGATATTCATCATGAGAAAACATAACTATAACCTTCTTTCCAGTGGAATACTCCAACAGCGCACAATGAATAGCGGCGGCCACAAGGGCTACCGTCTGCAGTGCGAGCGGTTGAACGAACTGCGATGTGGTCGGTTGTCGCCCCAAGCTATTGGCAGTGAAGAAAAACTAATGGTAGGTTAAGTCAAGTACTTCCATCCGCATGAACCAGGACTTCTTATCATGGATGACTTTCGAGAGATAAGCATCATCAAACAGGAGCTCCTTAACCTGGATTCGAAGCCAAGTCTCTGATCCTGAATCCAAGCCGTAATTTCGGACAATGGTTTAACAAGCTCCATCTGCCAAACGCCCTCGAATCATACTAATCTTTTGTTTTAAGTATGCATAGTTTTGGGGATTAGTATCATCACAAGTCCAATCGAGGAGCAGAAGACAGAGTAAACACTTATGGCTTCTCCGGTTTGCGGATCAATTTTAAGAGATGGACCACCGGGCAATTGACACACAGATGGTGTACCTACAGGAGCACCTGCTAATGGCCGCTGTCGATCCTGGGCCTCAATGGCTAGTTTCCAAGCTTCGTCAACCATCGATTACTTCTAATCAGAAATGATTGGCCAGGGAGTTTTGGTGAATGCGATTGCCTCTATGAACTCTTTCACTACCTCAAAGGTAGCCTTTTGGCGTTGAGGAACGTTGTGATCTCCACCGGCCTTTGGTTGAGGAACACTATTGTCTCAACTAGCCTTGGGGAGCGGGCGCGCATGGGCGGGTACAATGTCAGACTCGCGTAATATGTTGATGGTTGACTTTTGGCATTTGAGGAATGGTGGTGCCATTGCCCCGGCTGGATGTCGCAGATTTGGAAGATGATGTGTGGGCAATGACAGTATCGGCACGGTTCCGTTTCTTTGGCAATGGAACCCTTGTAGTTTGTATTAACTTATCACGGCGCGCCTCGTCAAGATGTAGGACCTCTTGCTGGTTGTCCAAATCATCGTCTTCGATATCGGTTGACACGGTGGACTCTCCAGCGTCTTCATTGTCGTCATTGCTGATCTTCTCCCGATCAGTATCATCATCATCCTGGTTTATCTGAATTATAACGGGACATTTGCTATCTCTAACACTATACACAAAGGTTGGAGTTCAAACATTCGATCGGCAATGAAAAGTGGCTGTCTCCTTGAATGCACTCATCAGTGCTCGCTCAAGGTGTGCTTCTTGATTCTTCTGTGAATAGGAATTCCTCACCTGGCTGGCTGTAGGATCCATGTTGATGAAGTGAAGTTGCGCAATGTAGACAGAAGCATATAAAAGTAAATACAGTAGGAAGTTTAAGAGAATGATGGGAAAATAGGGCAACGAAGTGGCACGCGGTCGGAGAGGATGCGATTCGAGCCGTGCATCGAAAGAGTCCGGCAGTGTCTCCGGTTCATATAAATATTGTCGAAGCTAATTCTGTGTTGTGATTTAGAAAGCGTCAGGTGCACTGGATTAGATGGATTCTTCATGCCCCCAATTCCCGAATGTCAGCATTCGTATCCAAATACGGTATTGATGCAAGAATAGGAGGTTCGATTAAGCCCGCATACCTAGAATTTGAACCAGATGCACCTGAACAACTCGAGGCATTAACATGGGTGTATCACTAGGTAACTCCCAGGGCCGGATATAGGTGGAATACTGAGATTTGGGTTGATCGTGATCGCCCCTGCATTTAACTCCGCCGGAGGTAGTTCATTATGCCTCTAGTTCGAGCATATGATAGGTGACCGCGTGGCACAGAATTGTTGGTGTGTTGAACAATTTTGCAGGACTTGGATGGAGGATAGAGTTGGGACCATCGTGAGTGGCAACAGTTGAAGTTACATTGGTTCAAACTGAGTGTGTTGCTGATAGCGGATAAATATGAATCTCCGAATGCGGTATAGCTGTCGGATAGACACCCCATTTTGATGATATTCGGTTGTTTTAGGATTCTGCAGCATAGTTAGTGGTCGATTAGGCAATATCGGATGCAGCACTTCATTTTCAGCGGTCTGAGTCTCCTGAAGTTACAATATGCATGCAGTCAGTGTTAGAGAGGACGGAGAATTTGGGTTTACAAAGGAGAGATTCAACATAGGGAAGGAATGGTAAAGGTACGATGAAGACTCAGTGGATATTTAATCGATTCCAGTTCCAGTCAACTCCAAGAATGCTAGCGAATGGGTCATCCATAGTCACTCCCATGAAGATGTTGCGCATACTATCATGTAACCACCGCGTAATTTAATCACAAACATTATGAGTCTCAATGATACAATGTTGACTTAACATAAATATTGGCGTGCAAAGCGGTGCATAAGAACAATATGAATGCGTCATGAGGCTTCATCTGACAGCGGAAAGACGAATAACAGTATGCAGTTCCGGCCAATTATGGTGCAACTAGCATTGAATTGGCACCCAGGATACAATCTAATAGCTGCAATTGCAGGCTCGCCTTACTTTGTGAGTTAACTTGTACTCTCAGAAACTGCCTTTTCTTTACTCAAGCTTTCATCGCGATTTGTTCTTCATGCACACTTCGGATTGGACGTTGGTGGAAATCAGATATTGTCAGTTATGATTTGTCACAAACTTCAGGCGTTCAAAATATGCGGTGGGCGGGAGCCTGCCGGTCACCGATTGAGCCGCTGAGCAGAGACTTGGATTCAGATTCTATCCCTTCGAGCTCTCTTGATGGAAATCGGTTAACATAATCTATTTTAAGATATGGTTTTTGGCGGCCCAAACATACATGTCAGTGAAAATGTAGTTAAGTCTTCATTAGAAGCGTTGTGAATTTGAGCTTAATCGAGGAAGGGTGGTATACAAGTGAGCGGGAGTTGCAGGTCATCTGTAGAATCGCTGAGCGGAAGCTGCCTTTTGAGGTTCACTCTCTCAAGCAGCAGCTCGATTATGGAGCCTGAATGACAGAAGCTATTTTAGGATCTTGGAAATGTAAGGTCCGAACACACTTCTTAGTCAAAATTCAGTTGAATGTGGGTACTTATCGGCCAGGGCAATGCATTTACGGTAAGTGTGTAGTGGATACCTTCCTCCAAAGGATAGGTTTAGACGGAGCATGGCGGATATAGCGAATGAGTGTCAGCCTTCACATACCTAACACGCATAGATTCAGATATTAGCCGGGTTCGAGCAAGATGAGCCGTGCCTGCACCTACACGTTCAGTGTCGGACAGATGACACTCTGTGTGCTGCCAGCGACAGATTCAAAGATAATGCAAAGTAGGTATTCACGGTTCAGAGGCGTGCCTGGAGTGGGATCATATGTGAATAATGAGTGCTGGCATGTGGAAAGTGGCCGATGAATAGAATATGCGTGCGGTGTCAGATCCGAGACCTTCACACTCGACAGGAGAGTGGATCTCTGGTGTGCCAGAACTTCGTTTCTATGTGAGGAAATACTGGGCTGAATTCTTCCGGTAAGCCTGGAATACGTGAGCCGTGTCCTATGATAAGACATATCAACTTGATATCACTTAGACAGTCATTTTATCCATGGATGATTAGAGATATACTGTGATGGATCAGTCTCAGGAGAGTCGAGATGTTGATAACAATACTCATGTGCAATTGACTGTAAATTATTCAGCATTCATTGATTCAGTGAATATCCCAAATTCTTTCGCAATTCTAGTGTCTGGTGCGCCTGCAATAGACAAGAAACAAATAATCTGAATCACACATGGAGAGTCAGGCGCACCTGATAACTGGAATCCGGTTCGCAGGATTCAGTATCACAATTCCACACGAACAATCTACGATGATGATGATATGTGACTGCAACTTTGTCAATCTGACACAAAGAGAAATGTATGGCACCGCAAAATTTGGCCTAGTCGGCCATTAAACTGGCACACCTGCTTTTCATCACATATTGGAGCATCCCAATGAGGCTATGTTAACATTTAACAGATATCTGTGGATCATTGACTTGATCCCATATTCATCTCTATAAGCAACTAACATGAAATGGAATCGAGCTCTAACCAATACTCCCCCCGAGCGCCTTATTCTATATACCATTTGCCTATTTTGCATCAGTTGGTGTGATTGTATTGGTAGAATGGTTAAAGAGGCATACCTTGATTACACTGCCCAGATGATTATCGTTCATCCTCACCATCTGACGGCACGAAATCTCCTTGTTCCGTAAGCTGCTCCCTATGGTCTTCGCGACACTCCTGAATCCGGGATATGATCGAAGTGGGGATGTTCGGTCGGCTCATCAGGTCATGCAGGACTTTCATTTGAGCGACTCCCGACCGCTGGTGGAGATCACTCGCTCAGTTATCATAATCACCGGGTCCAGTCTTCAATAGCGAGGTGTGTGGAACTCTGTTTTGCCACAGTCCGACAACCAGTGCAAATGCCTGGCGCTGCTTATTCAATACCTGGAACTTCTGGGTTATTACTGCATGGTTTGTTGTTGTGGGATTTAGGCTTGTCCCACCCACCGCGGGTGTACTTACGAACACAGAGGGATTTCGCGAATCTTGCAATTTGAGCTGCATTTCTGTGCGCCCATTGTTGCCCATATCTGCATGCATGTAGAAAATATCCAAATGATCTGCAAAACACTTTGTGAGCCACCACTTCAAATGACGAACTTGGCCTGGCAGCGGACAGAATAGCACTGCCTTTTGATGAGGAGGTGCATGAGGCAAGGAGGTTTTATTACCTTCATGCTTGAGCAGGAGCGCCTCATTTGATGCTTCATCTTCGTCAGGCTCGGGATACTCTGCAGGTTCTGCAGACAAGCATTGGCAGATATGTGTCTCTCAGCCATCGGAAAATTGGAGAATCCACCCAAGTGTCGAGTGGCCATTCATCGTACAATTGTCCCGAAGCGTCATTCCGATTCTCGGTGTCTCCCAATATCAATGAGAAGCATGCCAGCCGCCATCTATGAACCCTCAATGCTCCTGAACCACCCTGTGAAGTGTATCTCTCCACAAGGGTCTTCAGTTTTACTGCCCTTCTGTAGTCCATTCGAGATCAACAAGGTGTGCATTCTCCTTCGGAATCGAAACAAGTGGTGTCCCATTCGCAAGTTTCAATTCTGACCACCTCCTGATCATCCACGGCTTTGCAATTTGGATCATCCGATGTGCCGGGTCCTGTTGAGTGTCTTTTGTTTTCAGTCTGGATAGCATGCATCAAACTCTTGACTGCGGAATACAGTGTCTCGGCGCCGTGCTTTTCTATCACAGTATCATCCTCTGGATATTCTGGCGCACTTGAAAACAGCCACATCGTCTGAAAACACCAGTCATAGAGTGCATGGAAACCCGGCGTTGCAGTGATATGAAGTTCGAATCCAATTCTTGCATTCATCGCAATTTGCCAGCCCACACTATTGTTCGTCTTGTACCGATGAGACTCATCAAATATCCCAAAACTCCATGAACAGTGTGAGAGTTGGCCATTGGTTGATGGTTTCGCTCTGGATGTTAAGATATCATACGACACAAGGTGGATATTCCATTGCTGTTTTGGCTCGTCAAGACTGGTGTTCAGATCCTCATTGGTGGGATTCGCATTTTGCGCGTGCAACAAGTTAATGAGTTTGAAATCTGTTGCAAATGTCATCTCGGGGATGACAATCTTGAACGTCTGTGCAACTCCGGCATTGCCACCACCAGGATTGGTTCAAGGGCGGATCTTAGCGCTGGATGCCCCTCCAGTGGAGTTTTCTGGATCTCCATGGGGCGGCGGGGAACTGAATTATGTCTCTGCAGTGGATACCATTCCCGTTCTTCACCGATTATCGTGGGAATGACATTCTGTACCATATTCACCCACTCGTCAAGGGTATTCCGCCGCAAAATCGACCGTGGTAACCCCATTACAACATCCTCAGGCAGCAGTTTGCAAATCATTGCTGCTGCCACCGAGGTGAAAGTCTTTCCAAGTCCCATTTCATCCGCCACCAGTGCTCCTGGCATATCCGCATCACAAACCCACCTCCTCACGATGAATCAGATTGCCCAAACCTGGTGCGCCAGAAACTTTGTTCTGGGCAGGCCTGGAATTGAATACTTGTGGCCTGGAACACCATCATCTATTGATTGACAAATTGGATGAGCATTCAACAGCCTGGCCGCCTCCTCAAGACACTCGTGTTGAAATTCATTGTTGATTGTGTTGAGAACTGTATTCAATACTGAACCGGTATTGTCTGGATCGAGGTCCTCCTCGCCATCGACTTGATCCTGAACCTCTCTTGCACCATGGTCGGTCTTCTGTTCGTCCTCAATGATCTCTTTCAGTTGCTCTGATGTAAGTGGGGATGATGCGCTCATACTCTGGCGCTCCTGAAATTCACCTCGATGTTAGGTATTTCACAGACAAGCATTTGGACCCAACAAGTATGTGGAATATAATCAATTCTATTCACTCAATCAGAACTTACATTAATACTACTATCAGTCTCTTTCCCACCTGCCTCCGCATCCAGCACTATTTCATTCTCATCGGCTTCCTCCCATGTCTAAGTATATGGATTAGCAGAGGGGCATAACTAACTGGGAGAAGGCTAGTGGGGATTACCTTCACCGGTCTAATTACGTGCTCCGCAATATCCGTCCCTGTAGCTACCTTCACTTCGACCAAAAATTGTTTCACATCGTGGTCCAGTTTCAACTTGAAGCCATTTGAACGGGAACAGTTGTATGAAATCTGACCATATAGAGGGTCATTCATCATGTGCCCCGATGCGTATACTCCCATATACTCATCTTCCAATTCTTCCTGCGTCAAGTTGCATTTGTATATCGCAGTCAGACAGTACGGTTCTTTCGGGCTACAATTTTGTTCGATGAAATCAATCAGCTCCTCCCAGTGCCTTACATCTGAGTACGAAGCGTGGAGTTGCATGCTGGATGTCTGGTCATGGTTGCTGTTCAGCTCTTGACAAATCACAACGATGAAAGTTGTATTCGGCAACTCTGGGACGTTACATCTCTCTGTTTTTGTCCGCCCTCTCACCCAAATCCGTTGCCGGTCGCTTGTTGCGTCGCTTTCCCTTGTTCCTCACCTCCCGAACCTCCTTTGCACATGGCTTCCAACACATCTCCACCCACTGTCGCCAAATCCATTCGCCGTTATCGAAAATTTCCAAAGGCAGCCAGGTCTCAAAAGTCTCCCAAAAATCTGCAACCGCTGTCTCCCAGTGCAGAGGTCAATGTCACAGCTGTTTCAGACGGTTCTGTCCCCGGATAATGGACTGTTGTTTCCTCCCAAGAAACCCTGCCACCCATACTTTCTTCCACTTGTCAAACGTACTAAAGCTGGGCTGCCCCATCCTTTGGCAAATTGCCTCAAGGTGAATTCCATTTGCTTCAAGCTGATTGGGGCTTTGCCTTCGGCCCCACCCGAGTCCGACAAATCGTCGCTCTCATAATCTGCATCATATTCGTCATAGCAAATCTCTGGCAATGGGGGCAAATTGGCAATCTCGGCAACATCTGTCCTCCGTGGTTCCACAGCAGGCTGAAATCTTTTCGTTGGAAGGATGCTGGGGGGTCTACCAGGTGCGCCGGAAAGTTGTCGTGGAGCAGTGGAAGCGGAAGAGGTCGGTTGAATGACTGGATTGTTTCTAGGTGGTGCTGGAGGCACTCGAGGTGCGCCTGGAGATGACGGCCCATGTCCTGTGAATGGCTGATGGGGGAACATTTGAGGGCCACTATATCTTCCTTGGGGGAAATCGTATCCTTGCCACAGTGGCCCATATTTCGGATTTTGTTGGGTTCCACCAGAGCTTGGTTGTGAGCCTGGTGTCATGTTGAATGGAGCCTGGTGGTGGAACTGGGGAGCGCCTGGAAATGGTGGCTGCGAAGGCGGGTAACTATACCCTGGTGGTGGTGGTGGTGGTGTTGGTGGTGGTGGTGGTGGTGGTGGTGGTGGTGGTGGATGAAATTGATTTCCGGGTTGCCCAAATTGCGTGTCTTTGCTCTGTGTATTACCTCGGTGTATTTCCAGCATTATTATATGGTGCTCCCACATTGTCATCTGGGCGTTGTTGTGAGCCAAACAGCCCACCTGTTGAAGCCATATTGGTTGTCTTCAGCAGAGATCCATTCGTCGACATCGTATGTGAACAAAAGATGCTAGTAATCAATTACTCAATTCAGTTGGTGATTTCGAATGAAGCAGAGTAGGTTGAGAATATTGAAGGTAGCAGTGACTTTGGTAGATGAAGGCCTCGTATATCCATCTTAGTTGTTACAAACTGTGGTGTTTCAGTTCGCCTCTGATCCCACGAAACCCGGCTGAGAACCAGAAATCATAATCACACACATCCCGCCTTTCTTTGTTATATGCTCCAATTCGTATAGTAGGATGTTGGATAGAAGCTCACCTTTGTTCAGTTCATGACTGTAAAGGTCATAGAAGGGATACGGCATGATATCTCCAGAAACCCAACAAGAACTCTATCCGGTTGGAAGGTTAGCACAACTAGGCATTGTACACTCAAAATTTGTATTTACAACCTGCACTTCATTCAATATGAGGCCTTGTTAGTCAAGCAGCAACAGTGATTGCTTCCTTTGGAGCTCCTTGAGTGAACCTCGTTGTCTCCTCAGGATCCACCCACCAGTCAAGGATCGTTACTGATGAAAACGTCCTTACAGCCTATCAGTTCTCAATGATCAATTGAGCGGGCATACAGCCAGCTAGGAAACATACCTATTCATTGTATTGAGATGATGTTATCTGCTGCTTGAGGCTCGAGCGTAGTCATAACCTGCACAATGCCGCAATGACGTGGTATACGATAAGGCCGATTGTAGTAGCACCTGATCAACAGTAATAATAGTCGATTGCAGTGATGACAAAAGACGCTTTCATTTCAAACAATGTTCTGTAGATAATGTGCAGCATTATTGTGCGGGATGTGATGGATAGTATCCTAGTTTGTGAAAGAAACTGATCGTAATGTGACCTTGCTTTACCCCTCCACTACATTTGGTGGGGTGTGATGCGGCTTTGAAGGTGATACACTTACCTGAGTTAGAGTTTGCTCGCTTTCAAACAAATATCCTTGAGGCTCAATTCCACCAAGAAACCATACCCCCTAAAGCATCATCGTGATTTGTCAGAATACTGAGCATTTGTCAAATACGGTCAATCTCCCTGGAAATAAGTCAAATGCTTAATCTCCTAAAAGAAATTATGCAATGAGAACCGACTGGAAGCTCACTATCAACATTATCACCAAATATCGATGAATGAAGGGCTATTACCCAACAGGATTCTACCACCTGCAGGCTTCCCTCACCCTGAGCCATCATGGTTTGACTACAGTAGGTGCGCCTGAATGGCCATCGACGAGCTGTCAATTAATGATCTACTCATAGACAAGGTACCCGGTGCACAACCACCTGAAGATACTCCCAACGAAGAACCAATAGAGCCTCCGCAGCCTGATCTCACCTGTACCCCTGATCCAACAAAGACAAAAGCTCATGGGCAGGTAGTTGGTGTAGAAAATGCGGGGGGGAAAGCATATGGCAAAGCAACTGGATTGTACAACAAGCTTCGCAAGTACTCAGAACAATGGAATCCATGGCATCCATTTCGGTCCGCACCCGACTTTGAGCAGGCTCAACCATTCAGCCCGCAAACAAAAACATGCATGGATCAACATCTCAGGCGTGGACTAGACAACTTCAAAATCGAATCCTTCCAATTTGCAGATACCATGCGAAAACTCCGCTCTGACCTCGATTTCGGGCTCGGTGATGATAGCTGGAATGATGATGACTCACATATCTCTGGAACATTATACTCCAGAAATATTCTCAAATGTATCCAGTTCCTGCTGGGACATCTTCCTTTTCAGGCACACCTCAATTTCGAACGGGTGCGCCTGGCTGACTCTGAGGGCCGTTGCATATACAGCGAGATGAACACAGGCGATTGGTGGTGGGATACTGAAGATTGACCTCCTGCCGGAGCGATGATTGTGCCAGTCATTTGTGCATTCAACAATACTGACTGGACAAATTTTCCGGGCGTTCAGCATGCGTGGCCACTCTATCACACAATAGGTGTTATTCGAAAAGATATCCGCCATACACCTGAAAAGCGCGCCTGGAATCTCGTCGGCCTGATCCTATGTCCCCCGAAAGGTGCCAAACAACACAGACCAAGCATGGCATTCCGCGGTTGGAACTGTGCTGTCTCAACTCAGGCATCTTGACATCGCTGGCCCCAGCTTGAAATGGGATTGTGCTGATGGATTCCAGCAACAATGATACCCGCTGTTGGCTGCCTGGGTCGGGGTTTATCCGGAACAAGTAGTGTTAGCCACAGGTCCGGGTAACCCGCCACCGGTCCGGATTTGGACCACAAAAACGGGTCAGTTCGGTTCCAGACCCATCCAAAAACCCGACCTGCTGACTTCACAAGAAGAAGGAGATTTTTCAAGAACAGAAAATGTCAAAGTCTGCGAAGGCCAGAGTAGGTGATGTGTTGGCGAAGGAATCCCATCAGTTACGCGAACAAAAGATTCATAAGATTCCTGCTTCAATGGAGGCCCTTGTGTATAGGGCTGAAATGGTTTCCCCCACAGAACGTAGGCAATGTCAGGTACGCCGGATAACAGCCTGGCGAGCGGAAACCACTTGGTCAGATCGTGTTCGTCAGAAGTAGTGTTAGCAACAGGTCCAGGTAACCCGCCAGCGGTGCGGGTTTGGACCACAACAACGGGACTGTTTGGTTCCAGACCCGTCGAAAAACCGCACCTGCTGACTGTAGGCGGGCCAAACCCCAACCCGTACCCGTCAATCCGCGGGTTTTGCCGGGTTTGGCTGGACCCGTCCGTTCCAATCTCCGGTTCTGCGTTTCCGGGTTCACATTGATGGTCGCATGCAGATATGCTACCGTTAATCATAAACTATTAACATTGGTACGTCACAGTTCATTTTCGATGTATTAGCCGCCTTGATGTCCAAAACAAGCATACTCACGCGCCCAACCACATCCTGAAAATGAGCGTCAACAGAGCGTCAACAGAGCGTCAACAGAGCGTCAACAGAGCGTCAACAGAGCGTCAACAGAGCGTCAACAGAGCGTCAACGATATTTGG
>Ga0307512_10006983_pt1 | contig 11270 bp, 14 predicted proteins | sample 14_EM_MG_FD_200267 | JGI IMG/M metagenome (GOLD analysis project Ga0307512, IMG submission 200267) | Populus trichocarpa ectomycorrhiza microbial communities from riparian zone in the Pacific Northwest, United States - 14_EM | ecosystem: Host-associated > Plants > Roots > Unclassified | place... | reverse complement strand
AAAGGTCGATCATCAGCGCAATGTCTTGCTCGCGCGTCTGCCGGGCCATGAAGTCGCGCAGCGGCGTGCTCGCCTTCTGGTAGGCCTGCTCCGCGCCGAGCTTGCCGTCCATGAAGGGTTGGAAGGCGTCCTGATTGACCGTTTGCAGTACCGGCGACATGGTGAACAGCGTGAGAAACAGCGCCAGGCCAATGAGCGCGGTGTTGGGTGGCGTCTCGGGCATGCCGATCGCGTGCCGCAGCATCGAGAGCACGATGATGATGCGCAGGAAGGCTGTCACGCAGACGAGCACCGAGGGCAGCACGGCCAGCACCGTGAGCCCCATGACGATGCGGATCGGCAGTGAGCTGTCGGCCGCGGCGGCGTCGCCGCTGGGCAGCCGCAGGCCGATGCCCACGCCGTTGTTTGCTGGCTTGCCGGTGCTGCGCAGAGAACTCGACGCGGTGTTGCTGCCGGTGACGCGGCTTTGTGATGCGCTGACCGAAGGCGCCGAAGCCGCTACCGGGGCGTTTGTATCGGCCGTTGTTGCTGCGGGTGCCTGCGTGTCGGGTGATGTAACGGCAGCGGCAGTTCCGTCCTCTGCGGCTGCGATGGCAGGCCAGATGCAACCCGCAGCGAAGAGCAGGGTGATGGCGGTGCCGCGCTTCGACGCGCTCAACAAGTTTTTGATGCTCACGACGCGATGTCTTCCGGGATAGCGGGGGCGTCGATGCGGTCGAGCACGACAGGCTGCGAGTTGCCGTGCACCGCGACGAGCAGTTGCCGGTCGTGCCAGGCCAGCGCGTAGACGCGTGTCGACGCATCGAGCCGGGTGCTGGAGAGGACGCGAACACCATCCGAATCTGCATTGGCCTGCGGCCCGAACAGGGCGCCCCAGCGCGCGCGCTGTCGATTCCCTGGGCTGCGGCGTTTCTCGAACCACACCAGCCATAAGGCGACGGCCATCAAGGCCACCAGCAGCACGGCTCCACCCACGGGGAAGGCGAGATCGGCGGGTTCGCGCTTGAAGGGCAAGGCCTGGAGTTCCGACGCGCCCGAGGCAGCGTCGGCCACGCTGATGGCCACCGGGACCGGTGTTATCGAGCTCACGGCTTGAGCGGAATGGGCAATTCGGTGATGCGCACGGCGAACTGGTCTTCCACCGCCATCAACTGCCCGCGGGCAATCACCTTGCCCTCGAGCAGGATGTCGACCGACTGCTCGACCGCGCGATCGAGCACGAAGACCTGGTGCTCCTTGGCGGCCAGCAACTCGCCGACGGTGATGACGGCTTCGCCCACGCACACCTGCAGCCGCGTCTTGATCTGGTGCAGTGGGTTCGCCAGGTCGGCCAGGGCCGGCTTGCTGGTCGGTTGGGACAGGTCCTGTAGCTCACTCAAAGCGAGCGGGTGCGTGATGGTGCCTCGGGCGGGCGAGGTGTCACCCGGCGATGCCTCGGCACGCTGGGACAAGTTGGGGTCGACGATGGTGTTCATGGAAGGGGCTCGAGAAATGATTCAGGCAAATTCGCTGTCGGTCCGCAGAATTTCGATGGCGCGCTGGCCCTGCTGGGCTCCCAGATAGGCCAGGCAAACGCCGACGGCCTCGGTTGCTGAGCCATCAGCGATCGTGCGCTGCGAACGCAGGGTCAACGGTGAGTCGAGCCGGTGAGTCAGGGCCAACACGTCACCGACGCGCAGCGACTGCAGGTCGCCCAGGCTCAGCTCGGTCGGGTCCAGTTCGACGCTGAAGCGCAGTGGCTGAGAGGCCATGGCTTCCTTCAGCGGGATGAGCCTTGTTTTGCTGGCGGGTGCTGGCCGGGCAGCAGGACGTTGTGTCGAGCAATGCGCCTGGGCCAGCGTGGGGGAGAGATGCAGCCAGACCGAAGCGGCCTCGGACAGGCCGGCAAATCGCAGCTCGAGCTGAATCGCTCCCGACCACGGCTTGAGATCGTGGTCCGGCACGCTCGCTGGACTTTCGGCCACACCATCTGCGGCGGCGGTCGCTATCTTCAGCAGGCTGGCCAACTCGCCAAGCAGGGCCTTCCAGGCCTTGTCGGCAGTGTCCGCCGCCAGCGTTGACGGCAAGGTGTGCGTTCCTTGTCGTTCGTCCAGTGTGCTCGTGCCCCAGAGAACGTCAGCCAACATGGTGCAAGGGTCGCCTGAAGGCACGCCAGCCCAGAGGCACGCTGTGGGGTTCTCGCGGCCTGTGCCCACGGCCTGCCATTGCACGCTGCTCGACAGGGTTGCGGGAATCTCGCTGGCATTGAAGGCTTGCACCGCAGCAACTTCAACGCCCCAGTCTTGGGCCCAACGCGACCAGACGGGCGCGACCTGAATCGCCAGCGTGTTCAGCACGCCGGGCGTCCACCAGCGCAGCGGGCGGGCGCTGGAGGCGGTGAGGTTGACGTCGCGAGCCATGCTACTTGCTCTTCATCGAAAAGAGTTCTTGCAGCATGTCGTTGGCGGTCGAGATGATCTGCGAAGACGCCTGGTAGCCGCGCTGCATGATGACCAGATCGCTGAACTCTTGCGACAGGTCGACGTTGGAGATCTCGATCGAACCGGCGCGAATCGCACCGAAGCCATTGGCGCCCGCTGCACCGGTGTGCCAGGCCGCGCTGTCCGTCGGTGCGAACTGGTTGTCGCCGGTGGCGATGACGTCGCTGACAGCGTCGAAGCGTGCCAGCGCGAAGCGTGCGCCGTTGGCGGTCTTGCCGTTCGAGTAGGTCACCACCAGGGTTCCCTTGTCGTCAAAACTCACGTTGCTGATGGTGCCCCGCAGCACGCCGTCCTGCTTGGTCATCGCCAGGGTCGAGGTGGTCCCTGAAGCGAACGAGGTGACCTGGCTGCTGAAGTCGAAGACCAGTGGCTGCTCGGCCTGGCCGGCGGGCTTGTAGGTGATGCTGAGCTTGGCGGTGTCGGCGGTGGGGCTGCCGTTGACGAAGGTGATGCTGCCCGTGCCGACCGCGGTGCCACTCTCGTTGGCTGCCACCGACCAGGTCGTCTGGTTGGGTGCCGCACCGCGGGTGAATACCAGCGACAGCGTGTGTTCGCCGCCGGAGGCGTCGATGACCTTGATGTCGCTGAGCGTCTTGCTCGCTTCGGTGCTCGACAAGTTGCCGGTGAACGTGATCGTGCCGGTGGCCTGGGCCGGATTGGTACGCAGGTCGACCAGGGAGATCTCGGTTTGCGCGCCGGTGTCATCGAGCCCGACGACGGTGGCACCGTCGGTGCGGCTGACCAGGACGCCGTCGTCGTTGAACTCGAACTGGCCGGCGCGGGTGTAGTGGAGTTCGCCCTCCTTGTCCTTGAGCATGAACAAGCCTTGGCCATCGACCGCGATGTCGAGGTCGTTGCCGGTTTGTCGCAGCTCGCCCTGCATGAAGTTGAGCGAGGTCGAATAGGTGTTGAGGCCGTAACCCAGCTGAGTGCGATTGAAGCCGGAGTCACCGCCCGACAGGGTGCTGTTCGCGTAGAACATGTCGGCGAATTGCAGCGACGATCCCTTGAAACCGGGCGTGTTGAGGTTGGCGGTGTTGTTGGCGATCACACGAAGGCCGTGCGAGTAGCCCATCAAGCCACTCATTCCGACGAAGATGGATTCGAGCATGTCTGTCTCCCTTGGGTGGCGACGGGGTCAGCGAACGGCAGCGATCTGAGCCAGGCTCACGCCGGACAGCGTGGTGCCGTCGGTGGTGCGGATCGACAGCGCCGGGGTGTCGCCGGCCAGGGACAGTGACACCACTGTGCCGGTGAGGCTGCCGCTGTCGGTGGTGATGTCGACGGTGCGACCGATCAGCCCAACCGATTGCAGCGAGGCCTGCGTTGACAACAATGCGCTCAGCTTGTCGTTGAGCTGTTGGCTCTGCCCGAGTGCGGAGAACTGCGCCATCTGCGCCATGAACTCCTGGTTGTCCATGGGCTTGAGCGGATCTTGGTACGTGAGCTGGGTCAGCAGGATCTTCAGGAAATCTTGCATCCCGATGCCGTTGGCGTCGAGGTTGGTGGTCGGCGTGCTGCCGATGGCTCCGATGCTGGACATTCAGGTCTCCTTGGTGGCGATGAGGTCGAAAAAGGAATCGAACCGTTCGGGCGCTTGTCCGGACGGGGTGGGCATGAACGATGAGGCAGGTTGGGCGGACGATTCGTCGGGTCTCGGGCTCGGCTGGTCGAATACCAGCTTGCCGTTGCAGACCAGGCTGAGGACGCGCACACCCTGAGACTCCAACCAGCGCTGGACCTGGCTGGCCAGCTGCACGGCATGTTCGGCGTGCTCGGCGTCGAGGCCGAACCAGATCCTGGCGCGGTCGCCATCCCATTGGACGTGCCATCGGATCGGATCGCGGCGACCGGTGGGCGGCGGCTCGGCGAGTTCACGGCTGTTCGAGCTGGAAAGGTCTGCCGCGCGGTTTGCCTTGGGATCGACCTCGGTCAAGCCGGTGCGGATCTCGGCTTGACCCGCGACGGACGCAAGCGTGTGCAGGGCGCCGGCGAGGACGTCGCGCCCGGACACCGAATCCTCTGGCGTCAGGTTGGCGGGTGCAGGCGACGCTGTTGCGCCGGCCGCGCGGGTCGCGGGCTCTCCACTGCCACCCGTGACTGCGGTCAGCCATGGCGTGTCCCTGCGGAATCGCTCGGCGGAGGTAACCGCCATCGGGGAAGCCGTCCCACGGTTCGATGGTGGCTGGCTCGGCTGCGGCTCGGGCTGGTTCGGCAAGGGACTTGGACGGCTCTGATTCGGACGCTCCGGCAAGGGCTTCTTGAACCAGGTCTCGCCCTGGGCACGTTCCATTTCGCGCTGCCAGGCGAGGCGTTGCGCGCTGTCGGGCGCGGCACTGCGCTGCAGCGGCTGTGCCTGAAGCTGGCCAATGCTGTGGGACGAGCCGGTGGCGTCAGTGGTCATGAGGTACTCCGCTGCGGGGTGCGTGCCTGCAACAAGCGCTTAATCCATTGCGAGCGCATGACCCAGTCGGCGTCGGCGACGAATGCGGCCTTTGTCTGCTGCTGTGCACCGTGAGCCTGCAGGCCTTCTTCCCGGTGGCGCTCCAGCGCCTCCAGTTTCAGCTGCTGGCTGCGGCACCGCTCTTGTTGCTGCGTGCAGGCTGCTTCGGCGCGCACGATGGCCTGTTGCCGCTGCTCGCCCTGGCGGTTTGCCTGCGCCAGGTACGCGAGGCCCTGGCGCGCCAGCGTCGGATTGAGTGGCTTCGTGGCCGATGGCTTCAGCCACGCGCTCAGTGCCTCGACTTGCTGGCGATGAGCTTGCTGTTCCGCCTGCAACTGCTGAAGTTGCCGCAGGCTGGCGGAGAGTTCGGTCTGCAGGCTGTCCAGTTGCCAGGCGGCTTGCTGGCGAATCGGTTCCAGTGCGTCGAGGAAGCCGCGTGTGTCAGCAGTCATGGGGCGTCCTTCAACAGGCGCTTCAAGGCCGACAGAGCGGCGGACCTGTCGACCCCGCCTTCGGACTGGTTCAGGAAGGCGAGCAGTTCGGGTTCGATCTGCAGCGCGCGGTCGAGCTCAGCGTTGGAGCCGCGAACATAGGCGCCGATGTCGACCAGCTGGCGGTTTCTTTGCAGCAGCTCCAGCGAGCTCGTGGCAGACCGGGCCAGCGCGCGGATCTCCGCCGAGACGAGGTCCGACATCAGACGGCTGGTGCTGGCGAGCGCGTCGATGGCCGGATAGCGGCCCTGGTTGGCGAGCTGTCGCGACAGCACGATGTGCCCGTCGAGCGTGGCTCGCATGCAATCGGCGACCGGCTCGTTCAGGTCATCACCTTCCACCAGAACAGTCAGCAGGGCCGTGATCGAACCGCCAGATTCGGCCGTGCCGCAGCGTTCACAGAGTTCGGGCAACTCGGCGAAGACCGACGGCGTGTAGCCGCGGGCCGTGGGCGGCTCTCCCACGGACAGCCCGACCTCGCGCCGCGCCATCGCGACCCGGGTCACCGAATCCATGGTCAACAGAACGTGTTGCCCTTCGTCGCGAAAACTCTCGGCGATGGCCACGGCCGCATAGGCTGCGCGCAGGCGGGCCAGTGCGGGCTGGTCGGCCGTGGCGACGACAACGACGGAACGCGCCAGGCCCTGGCTACCGAGCTGTTTCTCGATGAACTCTCGCACTTCACGGCCACGCTCGCCGATCAGCGCGATGACATTGACGTCTGCCCGCACATGCTTGGCAACCATGCCCAGCAGGGTGCTCTTGCCGACACCACTGCCGGAGAAGATGCCGACACGCTGGCCCCGGCCCAAGGTCAGCAGCGTGTCGATGCTGCGCACGCCGGTTTCCAGGATGGTGTCAATGCGCGGACGCCGCATCGGGTTGCTCGATGTCGCCTGCAGGCGCCGCCGCCGACGCGTTGTGGGCTGGGGCAAGCCGTCGAGCGGCTGGCCGAAGCAGTCGATCACCCGGCCGAGGAGTTCGCGGCCGGTGCCGATGCTGGCCATCTCACCGGTGGCCACGACTTCGCAACCGGCCGCCAGGCCCTGAAACGAACCATAGGCCATCAGGGTGGTGGTGCCGGGCCGGATGCCGACCACCTCGGCACGCACGGATGCGGCTCCGCCACGGGCGGAGATGAGGCACATCTCGCCCAGAGGCACATCGGGTCCATGGGCCTCGATTGCCAGCCCGGACAGCTGGCGAACCACGCCGGTGTGGCGCACGAGGTCGGTGTGCTGGGTGCGCGCGCGCATTCGGCTCAGCAGGCCCATGCTCATGACAGCGGCTCCGCCAGCCACGCTTCACGCAGGCGCGTGAGCTGCGTCAACAGCGTGGCGTCGAGGCTGCCCTGGTCGGTCTGCAAAGCGCAGCCGCCGCGTGCCGACTGTGGATCGGCAGTCCACTGCACGCTCGAGTGGCGCTCGAGAAGGGCGCGGCCTTCCGCATGCGATGCCAACGCGTCCAGGTCTAGCGGATGCAGGCGCACGCTGAGGAGCTTGCCGCCTCGCAGCTGCTTGATCGAATGGCGGACTGTCTCCGCGACGAACTCGGGCTCGAACGCTCGGGTCCCAATGATTTTGCAGATGCTTTCGTAGGCCAGGGCGACAACTTCGGGTTCGAGCTGGTCGAGGCGCGCAGACACGACTTGCTCGATGCCACCGAGCAGTTGGTCGAGCCGGGACAGGCGAGCGGCATGGTCTCGTGCGACCTGCTCGGATTGCGCGGTAGCCTGGGCTTCCAATTTCTTGACCGTCGCCTGCAGGCGCTGCTCGAACTGGCCCTCGGCGTCCTTCAAACCCTCGCGCAGGCCGACCTCGTAGCCTTGGTGGTGTTCTGGGCCCGGCCCGGAGAAAGCCACGGTAGGAGGTGAGTCGGTGCGAGCCGGGGCAGGGCGTGCGAGCTGAACTGGCGCGGAGGGAGGCTGCGCGCGCTGCGGGCGGGCCAACAGCTTGGTCTGGGTTTGCGCGTCGACGTCGCGCAGGACCGTGGGACGGATGCTCATGTGCGAGGCTTCCGTGAGCGGTTTCCGGTCAGGCGGTGGACGATGTGCCGCCATGACCAGTTGGCCCGCGACTGCGATGGAGCGCCGTGGTCGGTGGCGTGTGCGTTGGTGGCATGCTCGATCAGGCCAAGGAGCAAGGCCTGTCTCATGGCCGCGCCTGGGGTGGGCGTGTCGGTGGTCTCGCGAAGCAGCGCCTGCAGGTTCTGCTGGCGCGCTGTTGTCATCCGGGCGAAGAGCTGGGCTTGCCAGGGCCAGGGTCCCAGACGCAGCAGACTCGCGATCAGGCGATCGGGTTCCGCGAGCAACACGCGTGTCACTGATTCGAACGGAAGGTCGCGAACCCGCTCCCACTCGGTGTCTGCGGTGTGAGCCGCACCGGAGGCTGCTGCAGCCGGCGCCTGCGTCGTCCCCGAGGCGTCCGCGTCAAGGGCGTGCAATGTGTCAGCGAGCATTGCCCGGTCGGGCTGAAGGCCGAGGACCGTCAGTTCCTGCAGCAACTCGCGAAGCTCTGCGCGTTGCCCGGCCGTGACGTGCCCCAGCATCCACTCGCGATCGTCCGCCGCGAGCGAGTGCAGCAGCAGGGCCGCCTGGCGCGCGCCGGTGGCGGCAGTGCGTGACGGGTCCAGTTCGAAGGCCTTCACCGCTCGGTCCCTTTCGGTGAAGGCTGCGCAACCCACTGACGGATCTGCGCCAGCGTGGCTTCGCGCTGTTCCGGGCTTAGCGTGGCGGCGACTCGGGCCGACGATCGCCTGCGTGCCGACCTGGCCGCGAACAAGGCGAGGACGGCCAGCAGTCCCGCGCCCACCATGCCGGCCAGCACGGCGACCGTCGTGGGAACGGGCGGTGATGGCGGGGCGATTGATGAAGGCTCGGGGGTGTTGCCGGTCGAGGCCGTGGTCTGCGAAGGAGGCGAGGAGGGCATGGGGTCGGCGCCGGTTTCGGACTTGGTACTGCCGAGGCTGTCGAGCGATTGAACGACCACGGTATCGCCGCGATCACTTTGCGTGCCAGCAGCGGCACCGATCAAGGCTTTCAGCTGCTCCACCTGGTGGGCATCGAGCGGTGCCTTGACGACGGCCACCACCTGGATCTGCTGGATGGACCCTGGCTGGGAGACGACCTGCTCGACGCGTCGGCCCACTTGGTAGTCGGTTTCGCGGTGGGTGGTGCCGCCGGTGTTGTCGCGGCTGCTCAGCGGCGCGGCGTCGTCGCGCAGCGTCTCGCGTTCGTGCACCAGCACTCCGGTGCGCGTATCGCCAGACTTCGTGACCGGTCCGGTCACGTCCTCGGTGGTCGTGCGCACTTGGTTCATGTCGAGCGTGACGTCGACGCTGGCCAGTGCACGACCCGCTCCGAAGCTGCGATCGAGAACCTGCGACACCTTGCGTGACAGCAACTGCTCGATGTCTTTCTTCAGCTCGAGCTGCAGCGGGATGTCCTGCTGCACATCGTTGGTGACCGCTCGAGTCAGGGCAACGCCTTGCTGGTTGACGATGGTGACGTCTTGCGCGGAAACACCAGCGACCGCCGCTGCCACCAAGCGCTGGATGCCGGTCACCTGCTCCGGTCGCAAGGTCTGTCCGTGCTTGAGTGCCACCGAAATCGAGGCCTTGGCCTTGACTTGCTCGCGCTTGAACAATCCCTCCTCGGGAAAGGCCAAGTGCACGCGCACCGACTCCACCTCCGACAGCGACAGGATGGTCCGCGTCAGCTCGCCCTGAAGCGCGCGCTGAAAGTTGACCTTCTGTGCGAACTCGGTCATGCCGAAATCGCTGTTGTTGAACAGTTCGAAGCCAACCGCGCCGTGCAAGGGGATGTCTTTGCTCATGAGCTTGAGGCGCGTCTGGTGCAGCTGATGCTTGTCGACCAGGATCGACGCACCGTCAGGTCCCAGCACATAGGGCTGCTTCATGCGGTCGAGTTCGGCGGTCAGAGCCGCTGCGTCCTGCGGTGCCAGACCGGAGAACAGGGTTTCGTAGTCGGTGCGCAGCAGCCAGATGCCGAAGGCGAGGGTCGCCCCGACGATCAGCACCACGCCCGCGGCGAGGCTCGCCTTGGCCGCGCTCAATGCTTGCCAGAATTCCTTGATCACGCTTGCTCCGAATACTTCATTTCAACGAATAACGAGAGGTGGCAGCATCAGACTTGCATGCGCATGACTTCCTGATAGGACTCCAGCAGGCGGTTGCGGACCTGCACCATCAGCTGGAATGACAGGCGACTTTGCTCGAGGCGGATCATCACTTGGTGCAGGTTGTCGATGTCGCCGGCCGCCAGGTGCTGCAGATCGACTTGGCTCGTCTGCAGCTGATTTGTCACCTGCTGCAGGCCCTGGCTCACGAGGTGGCCGAAGGTCGCACCGCTCGCTTCATTGGTACGCGACCCGATGTCCAACGATGGCCAGGGAGTGGACTGCGGCGCCTCGATGGCCTGCAGCGGCGGCAGAAACTCGGCACTCATGTCGAACCTCCGATGTCGAGTGCCTTCAAGGCCATGGTGCGAGCGGCGTTCATCGCGGCCACGTTGGCCTCGTAGGCGCGTGACGCGCTCATGAGCGTGAGCATTTCGGTGGCCGGATCGACGCCAGGGTAGGAGACAAATCCCTGGGCATCCGCGTAGGGGTGGCCGGCTTCCAGCACGCGACGCGGCGAAAGACCGGTGGCTTCGACCGTCGCAGTGGGGCCACTCAGGGCTCGATCGACCAAGGCGGTGAACAGCCCCTCGGACGCACGCGTCCCCGTCGATGCCTGGGCGATCACCTGCAGCGGACGGTAGGCCTCGCTCTCGGACGATGCCACGGTGTGTGCATTGGCTAGGTTGAGCGCGGCGACTTCGACACGCAGACGTTCGACGTCCATGCCGGCCGCGCTGATCGCAAAAGATTGCTGATAAGTCATCTGGGTTGATCCGATCCGGGTGGTTAACGTTTGCCGTCGCTGACGGCGGTGGAAAGCATCGACAGCTGCCTGTTGAGCGCCCGCAGAAGGGCTTGGTAGTGCAGGCTGTTCTGGCTCAGCGCCGCCACCTCGGCGTCCAGTTGGACGGCACGGGGCCGCCCATCGGCGGCCAGGTCTGGCTCGATGCGTACGTTCAGCCGAGGTGCAAGCGGGCTGGCGCTGGCATGCGTGTCGGTGCGGCTGTTGTTCTGCAGCGCCTGAGCGATCTGCGCCTCGAAGCGGACGCGCTGCGGAACGAATCCTTGGCTGCCTGCGTTGGCGATGTTGGCGGCGATGACTTGGTGGCGCAGCGTCGCAGCGTCCAGCGCGAGTGACAGGGTCGTCGTCGTGAGTGCTTCAATGCCTTGGCTCATGGGTTTCCCTGTTGGGTGTCGGAATGCGTCATTGCACGATCAGTTCGGCGTGCAGGGCGCCGGCGGCCTTGACGGCGCGAAGGATCGAGATGATGTCGCGTGTGTTGGTCTTCAGCCGCGTCAACGACTGCACGAGGTCGGCTACCGTGTTGTTGGCGGTGACAAAACCGGTGCCAGGCGATTCGTTCACGTCCACGCGACTGTTGGTGATGATCGCGGTGCGCACACCGCTGCCAGGGCGGTTCAGTAGCGCCGGCTGGGAGACGCTGGTGTCCGCATCGACGGACACGCGCAGGTCGCCATGCGACACCGCGACCTGGGAGATGCGAACGTCTCCGCCGGAGACGATGGTGCCGGTTCGTTCGTTGATGATGACCCGTGCGCGCCGGTCGGGATCGACCAGTACGTTCTCGAGGCGCGAGAAGAAGGCGACTGGCCGACTGCGGAAGGCCTCGGGAATCTGGATGTCGATGCCCGCTGCGTCGCGGGCTTCGGCGAGGCCTTCGCCCACCTGGCTGTTGATGGCGGCAGCGACGCGCGT
>Ga0307512_10006981_pt1 | contig 11272 bp, 11 predicted proteins | sample 14_EM_MG_FD_200267 | JGI IMG/M metagenome (GOLD analysis project Ga0307512, IMG submission 200267) | Populus trichocarpa ectomycorrhiza microbial communities from riparian zone in the Pacific Northwest, United States - 14_EM | ecosystem: Host-associated > Plants > Roots > Unclassified | place... | reverse complement strand
TTTTGGTGTACCCCCCCCCCCCCCTCCAACTGTGCTTGATCATCCCTCAAAGCCCTCTCGATCTCTGCGCTCCAAGTTCGCTCAGCCGGATATACACTTAGAGACACATAGCCAGAGAATAGATGCCACATTATCATATAAAAAACTTCACGATCATGCTGCGGACTCTGACTGCCGACCGTGAGTTCTGACAAGACTAGGGTGATTGCATGAAAAGCCTCTGACACGATCACAGTGCATATACGTGCAGACTCTGACAGCCGACCGTGAGTTTCGACAAGAGCGGGGCGATTGCACCCGTAGCCCCTGACAACGACCCATGGTACAGATCTAGTATACCGTGTCGTACACAAACACTCAATATCACACCGAGAGCACTTAGATAGTGCAAGAATAAGATAGACATAATACCATAAGCTTACCGTGTGTTACAAGTGTGTTATCCGCATTACGCGTAATGGCCCTGGACTCGATTGCACTCAACACATGAGATTCTCGAGTCGATAGAAATCCTGACTGCCGGGATTCTTTTGCGCAGGTAAACTATGGACCCATATGTGCTATGATTGTGATGTGGCAGAATCTAAGCAATCTGTAATCTCTCGGGAAACAGTTCTCAGAAGAAACTGAAAATATCTAAAAGTGTCTCAGAATGAGCGCTTTACACATTTTCATAATTATTCTAGACTTACGCATTTTTTGCATAGTGTTGCGTTGAAGAAGGCATTTAAATACGTAACGGTGCAGATACGATCTATCCCTGCTGAGAGCTTGTCGAGCCAAATGAAATTTCTTTGCCAACAAGGGATCCATGCACTCATTTCGATTTTCTGCACACTTGAAATCCTAACGCGATCGTTACACTGAAATTCCTTTCCCGCTTGAACTGCGGGGCATACCTGGGCTGTCGTACGTAGTGTGACCACAGGTGCTGACAGGAACGTGATCCCGTACAAATCCCATCCCATCCATTGCCAAGACGGGTTTTCATCCATCTCTGGTTCTCCGCGGGGTTCACTGCCCAGCTCCAAAAAGGTATAATGGCGGTGGCTTATTTGCGGTTGCTGCGATTCAGGATCGGACACGACGGCTTTGTAGAGCTCCTGGAGAATATTGCTGCGCGCCTAACAATTATGCTCATCGGATAAATATTCGTGCAGTTGGCATGGGTGGATGGTGGGATTGATGGAAACCCCCCATGATAATTTCCGTTCGGAGACGGGAGGGGAGACTGCAAATCCCGTGATTCACACCAGTCGTACGACGAAGAGCCGACGAGACGGTCAATGAACTATTTGCTAAGTAAATGCTGAACGGTCACCATATTGTAGAATTGATTTTGTGAAATCATGTATGATGTGGCGCGGGCGGTGGATCATGGATCAACGACAACGGCGATGATGGAAGGAGGGGTTTCGGGGAACAGTAGCCGCCTCTCTGGAACTTACAACGGAATATAGGTCCAGGGATACGGCTGGACGATACAGAAGTGTCCGGAGTTGAAATGAATGTATGAATGTCAACGTTGGTGGTAATGCCAGGAACGCCTGATGTTAGTTAAATATACTAACTACATCACGACCAGAAATCATGTCTTCTCATTCAGTTCAATACTTGGGCTCTCGTATCCATCCCCTTCACCACACCTAATCTCTTCCCTCCGTTCCCTGAACAAGTATTCTACCTTTCTTCTCTCCCGCGCAAACACCGCCTCACAAATTTCGAACTGATTCTTCGTAAGCGCACAATCAAAATCAATCCACCTCACCTCCCCCTCCTCCGTAACCATCACATTCCTCAACTCCACATCCCGATGCAACACCCCCGCCGCATGCAGCCTTCCCAACGCCTCCTTGGTCTTCGCTTCGATCTCCGTGCTCAGCGGATACGGATATTCTTCCAAAGTTGATGCGTTTGGGATGAACTCGAACAGGAGCGCACGGAGCGGTTTGTTTAGGCTGTCAAGACGTATGAGGGGAGCAGGATCGACGCCCGGTGGAACTGACTGCAGCAGAAGAGTATTGGCTGGAATGCGAACGGCGGAGATGCATGCCGGCGTACAGGGGGGTTGGATGTTTGCCTCTTGGAGGGATACGTATGCGCTGTATTCGTGCGAAAAGGCATCGCGAGTGGCGGCGGATGGGGGGGGTAGATACTGGAATTGCTATCAGAAGTAGTTTCGGTGAGTAGATAGGGGGACGGGCGATCTTGAGGATGCGTTTCTGGCGGTGGTGGGAGACTAGCACAACAGTGCATAAGGGACCAGCGCTGAGGATTGAGATGAACTGGAATTTGAGGTTTCGTAAGGTGCGAAGGCGGGGCGGTGATATTCGCCGCTCAGGTGGAAGGAGCTGCGGTGGGACATAGCTGAGATACGCGCAGGAGTTGGGGGAGGTGTCAGGCGAGGGGAGATCAAGACGCGGTCTCTTGGTTGCTTGCGGTGGGGGCTCCGGTTCTGAAGAGTCAGGCGATGGTAATCGTTGTCGCTTGGGCATTATGGTAAGTTGTAGCATGAGATGGGTTGGAGACGATAACGTTCTCGCTTCCCGTCACAGGTCAGTGGTTGTTGAGCCTCAACATAAGTTACCCGGAACTTTGTTTACCTACCCTGCTAGCTCCTCGCTACCGCCATCAATCGAAGCTTCAGTTACAACCGTACGCATGACCTACCCAAGCTTGAGTCAGTACCTCTTACGCCACCACCCCCCACCAATCGTCCACTGTCCTGATATTTCCACACGCCGCCCCTCCAACACCAAGAGCGATTCATTCAGCTACGAAGACATCTTGCCCAATGTCCCGGCTTGGTCCGACTTCACCTTCACTAACCTAGCACAGCGTTTCCACGCCGAGTTGCAAGTCCCTATTACGGCCCCCGCCGCGATAATTTCCCCGCCACGTCCTATCCGAACAGAAATGGGGGTAAACAATATTCTAGTCCGCAGTGTGTATGTTCAGGTGGCACGAGCACTACGAGTTACAAAGTTATTCGGCGATGGGGTTGAACCGAAGTCAAGGATCGTCGATCAAGATGGCCAGTCGATTGTTGGTGGTTCTGCAGGGGACAGGATTGCAGTCGCTGTGCCCAGCAATGAAATCCGACTTGTTGGAGACATCAAACCTTCTTGGAACTGGAAGAGTAACTGGAGGATGTCCGCTAACGAAAGAGAAGACGAAAATTTCCGCCAGGTTCTCAGCCAGGTTGCTTACTACATGAATGACAAAGGCGTACGATATGGCTATGTAATCACCGATGCGGAGTTCGTGGCAGTGAGGAGACTGGGGAGGAGATACGGCGATGTAGAAGTGTCTCCAGCGGTGCCGTGGAGAGAAGGCGAGATGAGTGTGGCGTTTGCCTTGTGGGCAGTGTTGACAATGGCGGCAGAGGACGACGGATGGACAGCACCCAGGTTCGCTAGGTCACTAATTCCAACGGAGGTATCGGAGGATGATGATGTGGAGGATGATTTTGATGCTTCTGGGGACTTTGTGCAGTGATGGATGCCAGAAACCATACACTTGCAGGTAATGTTGCTAAATTAGATATCAATGCTGTTTACTATCTTTATTTGGGATCATATTACAGGTATAGTTACGGTATGAAATGTCCTTGTTTCAGCAGATTGTAGGTTGACGTTCTCTTCACCGGTGGTGCGGGAGCGGTGCTGCTTGAGCGAGTCGTGACGAATATTGACAGATCAAGGACAATCAATAGGCCCCCATTTACAAAATGTAGATCCACTCTCCTTAGCGCATACAACCCTCTACAGACCTTGGGGATAGGTAATGCTAATCTGCATTCATGTCGCCAAGCTATTCGCCTGGCCTGTTATCTCCCATTCTCCTTTTAGCCTCATCTGTGAACGCAATAAGATATAAATGCATGAAATTCTCTTAGGGGGCGGGTATTGTATTAAATTTCTCTTGCTTCGCACCACGACAGCAGGGTTTTAGCCGAAAAGTAGAAACTCATCGATACCCGAGGATAACCACAACTCCTAAAAATTTTGGGCAGCTTAACTCAACCCTTGATTCTCATTCTTTGAAAGTTTCCTGATCCACTAAGCATACAAGGAAGTTGTGCAGTGTGTTCAACGAAATTCGTAGGTTCAAGTTGACATACACAATTCCCCAACCCTAACCTTACTACAGAGACTGACGTGATACTTAGTGATGCACATCCATATACTGAGTAAAACCCGTTCAGAACACGTCCAAAACCCACCAGTTTTTAGACTTCTAGATGAACGCTATCACTTTAAGATATGAGCAGAGCCACAAACCAGCCCCTTCCCGCCTAGCAGAATATCAGTGGCCAAGCAAAACCATACCTTAATGCAAATCTTAGAGAACTTCTACCGTACACACTATGTGGCTCTTTTATCACGCAATTCAAGGAAGTTACTGCCACCAAACGAATCACCTTTGAAGGCACAGATGGGCCGTTGGAACATGGGAGCAACTTAATTTCTGCTTTCCTCAATTCATGGCGTGTTATCACTCAATGTAGCATAGAATAACTCCTCTTTGTATGTCATTAAGTGTCAACACCACAAGAATTGAAACATTGGATTCAAACGCAACGCTGTTGAGGATGCATGATGGTAGGTCTAAATTTTAAAGGAAGGTCGTTCGGCTCTGAGAGCTGCCAGATACTGGTAGATGGGGCAGATCTACATATGTACCATTTTACTTGGGTTCGAAGTGGTCGGTGAGCCGAATTAGCTAGTGAGAGCCACGGGATGGTAACGGGACTGTTTTCATGCTCGGTCATCCCATCCTGTCATGGGATTTCGGATGACACATTTGGGTCATCCTGCGCGGTATTGGACGGGAAGCTGTGTCATTTCGTGTCAAAATAACAAAAACGGCTGCCGAGTAAGAACGGCTGCTCAAAATCAAGATCGGACACTCCACGCTATTAGTGCTCAATGGGTATATCATTTCACGTCTAACAAGCGTCCTTATCGAATAAATATTCACGAAGCTGGCAAGCGTAGGTAGCGGGAGCGGATGGAATTATCCTGCCCACCATCCTTCTATGTCAACTGCACGAATATTGGCCTGATAAGGACGCTCGTTAGACACCAAATGATCTACTCATTGAGCTCTATTAGCCTCGAGTGTCCGATCTTGATTTCAAGCAGCCGTTCTTACTCGGCGGCCGTTTTTGCGTTTTCTGAGCGGTAGTGGAGGAGCGCGGGCAATCCCGTCCGTATACTGTGATTTCGCAGGACTGCGAGAAATCCCACCTTGGCCACCATTTCAAAAGTACTGTAGTCCAGCTGAATCTGACGGACTTTCACCTTAATACAAGCCAACTGAGATATTTTTTGGCTCATACATCCTTCTACCGACCCCTAATTTTTGATACATATCTGCACTGACTCTGACACATGTATCATATTTGTGGATACAAACACTCGGTCTGACCTCTGACGTTGTATCCGCCCTGACCGTCACAGTAGTTGGGTAGAGTACGGATAAAGTGAGTTTGGATCTCAGCCAACTAAGATATCACTCAATATGGGTGTTCGACACATACTATAGCGAGAACTGAGTGCTTTATAGTCAATACTAGAAACCATCGTGAAGCGTTTCTTATGCCTACACGTTCGGGTTTGGAAAATAGGTCGTTTGGGTCTTCGCGGAGTAATAATCAGCGGGTAGATTAGCCAAGTATACGTTAGTACGTGTGATGAACTGTGCGGCTGTGTAAACTTGCGATCTTTTCTTTCTGTTGAGCTACTGTAAGGCTGTGCAAGCTCAGTGTGAGTAACTGGTGCACTTAGACTTACTATGAGCGAAGATTTTAAGGCTCAGCATGGCCGAACAGCCTCCGCAGTAATTCAATCGAAGTATACTTGTGACATCACTCGGCTTTCATCACCTTCCTATGTTGCATGAACCTGACCGAGCTGAGTTTCAGCTGAGCTGATGACAGCCGGTAGGGCATAAGGCACCCAACTACCTTGTATATATCTTGAGTCTTTCGCCTGCTCTCCAGTCTCTGTATCTTAAGTCTATTCACACGGTTCTCCCCATACATATTTCAACATCCTAAATGACTATAGCCTGCGCCGTGAACAAAACGACCAATTTTCCAAACCCGAGCGTATAGGATTGGCAACACAGAGGCTACCCGAATGATACAAACGATCCTCCGAGATGCACCACAACACTACGATTAACGGTGTAACAGTAACTACAAGTTTTACAGATTCGTTCCTACAATCTTCACTCCCCTTGTACATCATATGTACGGCGCTCCTCACTCATCAGATCTTCAAACTGATCCAACATCGACCCTACCACCTGTACGTCCTCGCTTTCCTCCATCTCATCACCCTCAATCCCATCCTCCTCCCATTCAGCCAAGGTAATATCCCCCGGTTCATCGCAGCTCTCCATCATAACCACCATCTCCGGCATCTGTCCAAGAACTTCCACATCCCCTGCCACCGCCGCCTGCACATACCTCCCCCAAACCTTGCTCCTCGCCAGCCTCCGCCAGAAGCTGCAAAAGCGCTGCGACTCATCGCTCGACGGGTCTTCGAGCCGGATGGAATTAAACCCAGCGGTAGATGAGGGGAAAAGCAAAGAGTTGACCAAAAGCACATAGGCATGGTAGTCGTCGGCATTCTCGGGGATGTAGAACTCGTTGATATGAGTAGCGATGCGTGGAGGGCAACAGATGTAGCCACCGTAGTACTTTTGTTTGGTGCACGGGACGGCAGCAACAGCAGATCCGAGATCGATTAGGTATCCGTGCGCTTCGTGCTCGACGAGGTTGTCCCAGCGGAGATCGCGGTGGATGATATCGTGTTCGTGAAGCCAAACAAGGGCATTAAGGACATCGGAGAGGATTTGGTGTGAGAGTGTTGAATGGTTGTTGAGATGTTTGGGGTCGATAGGACGTCCGACGGGAACCATGCCGTATTCGGTAAAGGCAGAATCATGGAACTGGATACTTGGGAGGAATTTAGCACCGGTAGCATCGGCAATTCGCTTCAACAGCAAGATTTCTCGTTCGAGCGTGTCTTGCGGTGCTTGAGGGGGCCGTCGGCGACGTTTGACTGCAACTAATCCAGGACCTCCGAAAAAGAGATCAGACGAGGTCCAGGACATGGTATTGAGCTGCTGGGTGGGGATTCGGAAGGACGCGACAATGTTGTGAGCTGTAGAACCTAAGTGGGCTTCGATCACACCGAGGCCAGGCGAAAATTGCGGGGTCTCAGGCTGTTCTTCGGGATTTTGAACAACATCGTTCAGGAATTGCATCGCAGTGACGAAATCGCAGGGTGGGAATGCGATGATCTTGTAGTGTTGGCCGGGACCTTCCCGCCAATATTGGATGAAGCGGTTGCAGTGGAGGTTTGAAACTAGGATGGTAAACTTCTGCCGCCGAATCTGTGCGGAAGCTAGGTTCTCGAGGTAATCTAGTCCTTGTCCCAATGCTGTGCCGTCGATCGCTTCGGTAGTCGCCTTGAGCTCGATCAGTGTATTCACATAGACAGGATGGGCATCCCGCAAATTCTTCGGACAAATGGTAATGTCAGGTTTGCGATTGTTGAGGAAGGCGTTGCCATGTGTATCGAAAACGCGGTACTGTGATTTGGGAAGAAGCGAAGTTAGGAATGTTCGGACCGGTGTGTACATATCAGTTTCCTGTGCAAACACCCGGTTTCCAAATTCCCTACACCTGCGTCGAGTAGTGGCGTCCAGGGGTAATTTGCTCGCTGGAATCGGGATATCTTTCAAAAAGTAACTTGCACTTTCAACGTTGCTCCAGTTTTCGGCTCTTGTGATCGTTCCTACGTGATGTTAGACTATTGCCACGGTTGAGAGTGGGGACTCGCCTTGGAAACGTTCCGGCTCCATTCGTTTGCGGAGTTCACGGATGGTGATGCTTTGTGCTTCAACGGTCCTTTGCTTTTCGGCAAGTCGCTCGTTCCACTGCTTTTTTTCCGCCCGAAGCCCGGCAATCTCCACATCTTTTTTCGATACAATCTGATATGGTTATGAGGAATCATGCAGTGTGAAGCGGGAGGGAGCGGTTGAACCTTGCTCATTGTAGCCTGCACCTGCGCGACTTCGTGAACGTGCATCGATTTCATCTGCCGTCGTCAGTGGGTCGTACGTGTATCATCGGGAAGCATCGGTTGTCGAACTTCGGCAATCTTCGTGCTCGACAGCTTGGTCATTGTAGCCTTCAACTCCGCAACCTCACAATCGTGCATCGATTTCATCTGCTGTCGTTAGCGGGTCGTGTATCATCGGGAAGCATCGTGTGTCGAACTTCGGCAATCTTCGTGCTGGACTGCTCGGTCATTTTAGCCTTCAACTCCGCAACCTCACAATCGTGCATCGATTTCATCTGCTGTCGTCAGCGGGTCGTGTATCATCGGGAAGCATCGTGTGTCGAACTTCGGCAATCTTCGTGCTGGACTGCTCGGTCATTTTAGCCTTCAACTCCGCAACCTCACAATCGTGCATCGATTCCATCTGCTGTCATCAGCGGGTCGTGTACCATCGAGAGCATCGATTGTCGAACTTGGGCAATCTTCCTGTTCGACTGCTGCATCTCCGTCGTATAGGCCAACTTAATCTAACAAAAATTAGCGCTTCTCCGTATGCCATCGAGCCCATAAAGATGGTCACATTATTAAGAAATGAACCAAACTTCCGCCGCAATGCATCGTCATTCCCGCCCAGGCGAATCATGTCGCCGAATTCTGCGCCATTATTGGGTTAACGCGATAAGCGAGGAGAAAAGGGAACACACCTTGATAGAGAGCGCGAACGAAGCCTAATCCCAAGATGTGGTCGGGCACGAAGAGAGGGAAGTCGCTCTCCATGGCGGTGGTGTTGCGTCGTTGTTGATGGCGTGTAAGGTAGAGGGGGTTCTAGTGCTGGTCGTTGACGTGGTCGCGTGTGACATGTTTGTAATGGCTTCAGTCTCGCACCTACCCTCACGTGATGCGGCTCCAGTAGTGTTTTCTTCAATCACCGTGAGCGCTAGTACGTGTCCAATAACTTGTTGAACCGACGAGTATACCCTGTTGTACAAGCAATTCTTTAATGGCGAATTTCGGAAGTGGAATTCTTAATTAGTATAGGAATGAGATATGCAATCGGAGATGGAATTCGATTTAAATCCGGTTTAGAATTCGATTTTAATTCAATGAAGATTCGGTATTAGGTTCTTAATACGACATCATATAATTATAGAATTTGATACTACTAAATTTTAAATTCTTTCAGTTCAAATTCTAATTGTAATTTGCGGTTTTCTGGAGAGCAGCTCTGAGCGAAAACGAGTTGCTCGTTGGTGGGCTTGGCACGGATATCAGCTGGAATGTGCGAAAAATCCTACTTGACAGCCGCTGTTAACTGCTTGTCCTGCATCTTCTGGTTGATCGAAAAATGTAAAACGGTCCGAGAGCCATATGCTAACCTCCCAGGCACCTGGCCCCTCATACCATACCCAAGAAGGGGCTGAACGATTTAGTTGCTCGAGTTACCCCGAGATTCGCACCCCGAACTCAGCACCGAAAATCAAAAAAGAAAGTTTTCGTTCACAGCCTATGTAGATTATAACTGCTCTGGTAGGCTGCATGCACTTGACTGAATTTGAGTGTGTGTGGTGGAGGTGCCCTCCGATGCATCACTAGTAGAGTAATAGGCTGATGCGTCACTCGGCGGCAGGCCGAACTCGGAAAAGGAATCGACCCACGTGGAGTCTTGGCAAAAATGAAAACAGCAAAATAAGTCAACAATCACGGCAGTAACCGACAAACGGACACCGGCAAACGCTTTCTAGCAGCGAATTGACCGCGGAAAGACTCCCCCAGCACCTGGGGAATGTTGCAGGAGGTCGGGTACTTTGATAATGAAGTGAACATGCATCCCCAATATGACCACCAAACCAGGAACGATGGTGACCTTGGGAGGAGACAACTCCACTGGGGTAGCAATTGAGGGGATCGGTGCATCAATTCAGAAAGGAGACGCCAATGTTGAGGGAGTAGGAAGAGTTGGAGAAGAAGCGGTAAATGGAACAGCGGGCATCAAGTCAATAGCACACGCTGACTCTACATTTGGGACTGCAGCCATGCCACAGTAGCTCAAGGAGAAGGGGAAGGGAAAGAAGAGCCGAGTCCCAAAGGCTTCGAAAGCACCCTGAGTCTGCAGGAACTGCATGGGAAGGACCGTCTGACAGCAGGCACAGGAGCTAATATAGCTGCACCGAACGGTTAGACACTAGGCAAACATTTTGGACGCCCATGCAGCCTGCAACGAAGCACATTGCCAAGGGGTGTTGCGGTACATGCAAGAGAGAGAGCACAAGTGGGACGCCCTGCAGGAGCACAACGCGCTGTGGGAGGTGGGCATCACACACATGATTGAAAATGTCATGAAAGGAGCAGTACCAGACTGGAAAGCGAGAGAGCAAGAAAGAGACAAGGCTGCAAGGTTAGATGGTGGGGGTCTAGAGCATCAGCAAAATGTTAAACAGTCCGGAAGCCATATGCAAGCCTCCCAGACACTCCGGTCGACCTCACCGGTGTTCCTAAGTAATTCCAGACGCTACCAGGCCCTCCTGGAGCTAAGCAAAGTGCTCTCAGATGCTGCAAGAACATTCTCAGGTGCGCCTGAAAGCACCTGCAGTTATGGAGGTGCATTTAAGATGCTACATTATTTGACTTATCCCCTGGATCGTAACTTTGGCATTCCCGGCCCGTTTGGGCATGGCAACCGACTCCCCACCTGCAAATATTTAGCGATGCAACCACAACTCTGTGGGGTGGCCTGGGAGCATTTTGGCAAAAATTAAGGACTGTACAGGAATGGGGTGTTGATAAAAAAGGCAGTTTTTGTTGGGAGGGTTGTCTCAAGATCAGCTCCCCAAAAACTCGAAAATGTAACTGTGCAGCCCAGATGGACAACTCTGCCCATAACCCCCCAAAATATCCTTCAAGCTGAGTGCTAAGGACATGCTCTGAAGTCCCAATATCATTACACAAAGAATTCCATCTGCAATATGCCTGACAGTTGAGGCTCAGAGGGAGGATACCAATACCCATTGCACAGCTCTCATAGTGAACAATGCTAAAACCCACTTTGTCAAACATCAAAGAAGGCATATCTTTACCCCTCAGCCAAAGCTGGAGTTGCAGGCAATTTTAAGTACACCTTGAGAAGGGAAAGTAGCTGGGATGGTGGCTTTGCCAGCAGGAAAGCCCAGCCAGAAATACCAAATCTCCACCCA
>Ga0307512_10006980_pt1 | contig 11272 bp, 13 predicted proteins | sample 14_EM_MG_FD_200267 | JGI IMG/M metagenome (GOLD analysis project Ga0307512, IMG submission 200267) | Populus trichocarpa ectomycorrhiza microbial communities from riparian zone in the Pacific Northwest, United States - 14_EM | ecosystem: Host-associated > Plants > Roots > Unclassified | place... | reverse complement strand
TCAGTACGAGAAGTGTCAATGAGAACATGTGTCAGTATGAGAAGTGAAGAGTTTAATAAAACGCGTCCCATCGAGGATACTACTGCGCCAAGTGCGCGATTGACCTCTCATCTCCAACAGAATATTCGAAAGACATGGCTCAAGGGTGGTCGCACTAGTCCAGTGAGTACCAAATCGTGTGCACCCAACTTTTTGCAGTTTCCGAATTTTTTCATCCGGACTGTTTTGCTGGTTCTCATTTGCCAGATTTGCTGTGCCAAAGGAAGATTTACTAAAGTACTTTACAATGCCCTTCATAAGGGTGAGGAACTGGAATTGGCTGTCTCAGACACAGCAGCACTCTAAGGTCTACAAGATGGTTAATGTACCCAGTTGAACTCAGGGAGTTTGTTGATATTGTTGATTGTGTTATGGATATGGTGACATGCATCACATAAATCCAATATAGTTGGCATTTCATTGGATAGTTCTCGACATGTTGCCTTTATGACATTCGTGCTATCAGAAACAACAGCTGTGAATTTTGATTCCCCAACTTTGCGGATTGTCTGCATTCAAGCAGATTAGTCATGTGTGTTTGCTGCTGCAATGTTGTGTGCTCCACCACATTACCTTTAGAAGCTGATCTGTAATCCATTTTGTGGTGTGACACTCACTTGATCCTGTATGTCCATCCAGAAAATAGGATGATCGCTCAGGTGTGGTTACATGTGCAGTGTAGAAGGATTCGGGATGCCGAGTCAAAGACCCATCAAAAGAAAGAGTGAGGTTACTCGATGTCTGGAGAAGCTTGACCATCTCGTTCCGCACAAAAGCAGCTTCTTGAGGGATGATCTTGTCCGCAAAGGTGGTGGTAGAGGTAGGGCGTACATTGTCATTAAGCAGAGAAAGAAGTTCCTTCCACTCTGCGGAGTCGATGATACTAGGAACCAGGCCTTGAACACAAATTAGCCGCATAATGACATGATCAACGCACGACTGAAATGTCTCCCAGCTCTTCTTCTCTTTCTGTTTACCAACTGCCCGAAGATGGGCGACATCCAACTTGCCGCCATTTTGTTTCTCACTAGCAGGCTCCTTGGGTGGAATCGGTGGATTTTTCTTGGATTTCTTCAGCTGAGCACCAAGAGATGACTCCCCCACGCACTTCCTGACCTCTATTGAAAGCTCCTTGTCATACTTCTCGAGCTTTCCGCATTTGAGAGCATGCTTTAGAGCCCGAGAAAATGATGCGTTTCCCTTCTTCTGCTCCCCACAAGCGATACATGAAACCGACTTCTTGCCGTCATGATTGTGTTTCTTCACAAGTCGAGCAAGGAGCGGGTTCTCAGGTGCGCCACCCTGGGAATCAAATAGTCCCGCGAATTGTCACCTTGCAGTTTACACTCTGGCAATGCTGAATAACTCACCGGATGCAGCTGCTTGGCCTTTTTTGCGGCTGGTGGTGCGACAGTTTCAATGTCAGAAATCTTGGAATCAATGGAATCTTGGTGGCCTTGCTTTCTTTTCTCAGCTGATTGCTTTGACGGCACCTTTGTCTGGTCAGCATTCGACTCATCTCTGAAACTTCCGAACATACTGGGACATTATAATGTAAGTAAACATGTTCCACAGCATTGCTAATGTCGACAATCCACTTCTTGTGCACCATGTTGTCGGGATATTTATGATAGTACTCGACAAGGACACCATGAACAGCAGAGAGCCCAGGACCACGCTCTTTTATGTCAAGGATGCCATCCCCAGAGCTGCGTGTTTTAAATCCGAACACACGTTCAAGTTGCTCCCCAATTGTAGCAATTTCATCCTCGGTCTTGTCCAAATAGTCAGGGTCAAGCACGAATGGTGGAAGGAACTCCTTGAAAACAGCATCGGATTCGGGCTTATAGGGTAGCATGGTTGGGAGCTGCAAGATTAAGGAAGCAAGCCTATTGAGAATGCCCGCAAATTCATCCTCTGGAATTTTCTCTGGAGGTGGCAATGGCATGGTGCGTCAACGTATCAATATTCAGTGGGCGACGTTGCCACCCCAATATTTGACAAAGACATGCAACGAATGGCGCATGGTTGCTAGGTAACTCCTGGACTAACTCTTACCCGGTGCAGGTTATTCACAGTTATTCACAGCCCTTCCTGACCCCCAGTAGTTATTAACTGTTAATAACATGGAGTTAATAACTACTGTTACTAACTCGGAAGTTATTCACCGAACCCTATCACATATGTCCACCACGCGCTTTCCCTCTTCCACGATGGCTTACGCCCTCCATCAAAAAGCCACTGTATTCTCCTGAAGCACCTGCCACAAAAAAAGGAGTGGATGTATTAGGTTTGTATTGCAAGAAGTGCAACAGTTTGTTTCTCTGAATATCGCACGAAAGCCCGAATGCCAGGTTATATGTCGACGAGGAGCAACTCTTTTTCCAAGGTGCTGCATACGATTAGTTCGTCTACTTTTGTTAGACTTTCTCAAGCCCATCCGGGCGGCACCTTGAACTGCTACCACCACTAGGAGCAGTTTTCCCATGGCAAAAGCTGGGGCAAGGATGCGCAATGTCCCACGAGTAACGTCGGCCCCATAACAACCACACCCACAAACGCGCGCTCCACGAGGCATACTTACATCACCCTGCCACCAGCACACCGCTACCCTACATCCATCCCCAACATAAGACGTTAGTTACTCCCTTGTAAATGGTTCATACCACCTAATAAAGACCCGTACACCAAAATCTGCCAGTGGTGCTCCTAACGAATAACCAGCACTACCGTAAGTCTACCCTCAACGGTCTGGAGGTTGTAAGCTTGTAAGACCCGCAACGAAGAACACATCGCCCTCCTTCTCATCACCCTGAACCAAGCTTGCGATGTTCACCCGAAATACACAGTACATCTAATTGCCAATTGAGTCAACTAGTAGCCTGGAAACCGATGAACCTCCACAACTCCGTGTTCCCTACCTCCCCTTCACGCTAAACAACACTTGTCTTGGCCCCTTCGAAAGACACCTCCCACGACAGCAGAACATCAGCACAATAGAACAAATCCCCCAAATGCTACTCCAATCATGCCAGCCGGCCACCCCAATCAGCCAGCTATCGCGCAAACCCAAACTCTACCCTATCGTCTGCACCTCCGAACCCGTCGCACCGCCACCAGCTGCCCCGATCACCACCAAATAAGTTCATCCCTCCTAGCCACCAACTAACCGTCTGTCTGACCAACCCCCAGCCCTCAAGCTACCTGACTGACGAACATCCGGCAAAATTGACATCGATGGTGGACAAGGGTGTCCGGGGTCTTTGATGGATCACGAGCACAGTTCAACCTGTCTGACGGGACAAGAGATGAGAGATGCTAGACAGACAGACACGACATTCTTGTGCTTTCTGGCCATGCTGGTCAAGTCATGCTCCGACGGGGCAGAAAATTCACAGGTTACATGACGCTCCCTCTGTGAAGAATGTGAGGAAGTGAGGCATCAGTGGAAAAGATTAAGAACATGCTTCACAAAAAGACACGGGGACCCACGATATCCGCACACCTCGTCCGGCCCGCTGCACCAAGGTACAACGCCTTCGGGCCAAGCGCAATGAAGGTCATGTCCATGCCACCCACACACTAGCGACCAACTTGCTCCGGAACGGATTCCATACCGGGCGCTCGACCTTCGCACCATCTTCGCCGCCGACGTCGATCAAGATGTACTTCTCGCCTTACACGGACTCGCTGGGGATGAGATTTTTGGTTACGAGCATCGACTCTTTGCAATTGGCGATGAAGATGCCCTCGTGCTTGTGTGGCTCGGTGGTCACCTTCAATCCACCTCTGGCCCCACCTCTGGCCCCGCCGCGTCCCATTGGTTTGCCACCACGACCACCGCCGCCGCCGCGTCCGCGCCTGCCACCACCGCCCCGGCCGCGTGACTGCATGCCGCCTCCTGCACGAGAGTCGGTAAGAGTGTTAGTATCATTTGAGGAGAATCACGTACGTCCACCCCGCGCTCCCCCTCTGCCTCCACGGTCGCCTACACCTCCACGACCACCGCATCCTCCTCCCCTACCACCAAACCCACCGCGTCCTCCCGAAGCACATGCCACGGAACACAGCCGAGTACGAGTTAGTCTCAATTTTACAAACATAGTATGATAGCTCACCGAATGCCATTTTTATGTGATGAGGAGTAGGCTCTTTTCCAGACATAAGCCTCACAACGATATACGATTATTGCATGACCTGAGATAGGAATCATAACTAGGTACAAGTCAGAAACGAGCCCGCATTGAGTGGCCTATGGGGTGGGGTGTAATCTCACAAGAAAAGCGTGACGACGCGTAATAGCCGTATGGGGGTATGACCTCATCCCGGCCCGGATCTCAATCGCGACCGCCACGCTGCCTCACAAGAATTCGGCCGAATCCCTGAATCGCGTTATCTGGAACCAGGGAATAAGACCTAGAATAGCTATGACCACGCTCCGTCGCCCCATCCACGAAGGAGGCCTAAATATCCTCGACGTCAGATCTAGGAACGAAGCCATCGAGATAGTCTGGCTAAAAGCCTACCTGAACTTTTCTCCGTCCCGCCAACAATGGGCAACAGTTACGGACCACATAATACTTGCCACGGCACCTCCCCACTCGGTCGAGAAAGCGAGGGAGAACCCGTTTCTACAGACCTGGACGGTCCCCCTCAAAGGTCGAAGGGCAAAAGGCCTAAACTGCGACATCAGACGAATGCTGAAAACAGCGCGAAAGTTCAACATTAACCTCGCCGTGATCAGAATGACGCCCCACCTTATGGCACAACTACCCACATGGTACCATCTCTACGCGGAACCAAAGCCCATAAACAACGCGAGAGCGAAATGCCTCCTACAACGGCACAACGTCGAAAAGGTAGCTGACCTAGTCAGAACATCAGCCCGCCTCCGCCACCCCGAACAATCACCCGACTCACCGAAAGAACAAAAACTGCATGTGCCAGGAATGCGTGAACGAAAGAATCCCTGAATCGCACGCGCGGCGCGATGATTCACGTACACAGCGCCTTGCACGCCCACGCCCACGTCGAGCCGACCGCGTTCACGCTCGCCCCACACCCGTTGTGCGTGCGCGACTTTGGGATAAGGTTTTTGGCGATAAGTATCGACTTCTTGCTTTGGCAACGAAGGTGCTTCCGTGGTTGAGTGATGAGTAATCAGAAATACGACCAACTTCGCTGTCTCAGGTAAGCAGCCTAAAGATCTTCGAGGCCCCGTGCTGCGGGGTTCGGATTCTCTACTACCCCAACCGCGTGACCGAGCACTGTCCGTGTGCGAGAATCAGTAAGAGCGTAATCCGATTTGTTATATGTCGACGAGGAGCAACTCTTTTTCCAAGGTGCTGTATACGATTGGTTCGTCTGGGTGGTGTTTACACACTCGTTCTGAGGCTCGATGCGTGCCCGGAACTCACAACTTTAGCATTCACGCTTTCTACACTTGTAACCCATGAAAGTGCCAGTGTCTTTGATTTTCGCCTCATAGATATTCTCCTCAGCACCTACCTGCTCGAACGGTACCGCAGCGATGTCAAAAATCCTTTCTACCGAGCAACGCGTGCTATCAGCGCCATCAGAGGTTGTGACATGCCCGTCTTGGCAGACCTGAGCTCTGTTCAGTTAAATAGTTGACGACATACCGTGCTCGTGCACGGCATTTCGTGCCTTTTCCACTGTTCCCACCGGTGTCTCGATTCAGGCAAGATCAATCCTTTCGAGTTCGGCCCACTCAACTGCATCACTGGTCATAAAACGATGAAAGCGCCGCAGGCGGTGTTTTCCTTACGTTGCTCTCCTGAAGGTTCTATTGGTGTCCAATGAGGAACGGGGGGAAGGTCAATGGCCGGCCTCAGCGAAAGTGAACCCTCAGGGGAAAGGTGGTCGTCCAAGTTGCCCTATCTTCGCACTGAGCATCCTTTACTGCAACATTGAATAACTCTTAACTGGATGAGGTTCTGACTTGTATCATCAGAGAGCACACACCCTGGGAACGGGATGATATCTATCGGGAGAATGAATACCTTGCGATTCTATGAAGTCGACGTCGTCATCACCTTCCGTTGGATGTCGCGCCATATGTCTTTTCGTGGGGCGTGGTCCTGTTCATTTCTGGCTGATGCATTACTTTTTCCATCTTTTCGTTTCGGGAGGGCGTCATAGATGTTGTTGAATTTTCTACCCGGCCGGGGGCGCGAACTGATCAATGTGGCGAAAAAAGTCCACGGATGTTATCCGTGTGTCTGCTTAGCATCTCTGGTCTCCTCTTGCATAGCCTGACGCGTGCGCGTATTCTGACTAGCCATGATTGAGGATACGTCCCTCAGAGATATTGGGTACTCCGCCACAGCCACCGCCGCCCCGGCCGCATGTCTGCATGGCGCCTCCCGCCCAAAAGTCAATGATATGGAAGATTTGATTTGGGACGAGGACCACGTACGTCTACCCACGCTACCCTCTGCCTCTACGATCCTATGCCTCCGCGACCACCGCGACCAGCCCACCCACCACTGGAATCAAATGCTGTCGATATGTACATGTGACAATACTAGGAGGGTGCACTGCACCACCCGCGCCAGCCACTATCATAATGAGGTCATTCAGCACCAGACCAGACATATAGTACCAGTCTCTGAGACCGGTGGTGGTACGCAGAGAATAGCTTTCACTCGTGCGATAAACGGAAGCGGTCCAGAATGTGCATAAGCAAGTGAGGAGAGCGGCACTATGTGTTGGTCTGTCTAGTGAAGTGTGCCCTGAAGAAGAGCCCCTGTGAGCTCATTGGTCACTTGAGAGTAAGAAGCCTAGAATGCAATGGTTGTTTGGGAGATTCATGATTTGGCTGTGGTTGAGGCCTTGAGGCCTTGAGGGATCGTCTGTAGAATACACGCTAAAGTAAGCTAAGGTTGTCCTGTGTGTACAATTAGGCAATCAGAGCCATTTCGAGCCATGCCGAATATTTATATCAACTATGAACCTTAGTTTGGTGCAACCAGTCGCAACCAGCCCAACAGCTGGTTAGGAGCCTGGAAGGGATCTAACCAATTGGTTGGCAGTGTTTAACAATTGTGCGAATAAGGAGAGGTTCTTGAAGGGATCCGCCAGTTTGTTTGGTCGTGTTGTCGTGATAATGGGCGTCTCCTGCCAGCGTCATACGCCCCAGACACAAGCAGAAAATCTGCTTTTCAGTGCGCACACAACCACACGCCATCGGTCCTTGCTATTCTATACACATATAAAAGCAATCAGTTCAATGGTGAGCAACACTACTGCCCGCTTCTCTATACTTAACTGCATACCTTCAAATCCACATCGCTATATGGCTGATACCACACAACAACGTGGGTATTACCTTCCAGGGAACGCATTCCCTTCAGCGGCTGCGCCTTGGGATGCCACTGCCCTCCCAGTCCCGCAGGCCCCACCGTCACCACTTTCACCTCACGTGGGCCCAGTTCCGGGCCACACAGGGGTCCAGGCTGGTGCACTGCAGCATGCCGAGGTCAGATAGTGGCACCATAGCCTCTCACGTTCACGAGTACTGATGTACATCTATTAATTTTAGTCCGTCCCGCTGAACGCTGTCGGCCATCGCCAATTTGATGTCAACGGGGAGGACATACCCCCACTTAACGAAGACATTGCCGCACAAGGTTTAGCGCAAGACCCATGGCACAACGACATGAATCATTTCGACATGGCCCATTATCACCCTCCGCCTGCAGTTAGTATCTATTATTGGGGTATCCCCCTTCCTTCTTATACATTTATTCATGATATCGTACAGGATCTTGCAGCCCCGCGTGAATATCACGACGTCAACTTCCTTGCCGGACTCAGAGTTGCTCAAGGTACCTCCCTCCATGCACAACCCACTGCTTCCCCGCCCCCGGTGTGTATGACTTCAGTTTCTGCGGATACGTTTTCTTGCTCAACTATTTTCTGAAGGGCATGAACATATTTAACCACGCAGTCCAACATGCTCCAACTGGCATAGCTCCAGCCTTCCTTGACGGATGGCCCCACCAAGCACCCTTGCCTAACGAGCTAGCTACAGAAGCCCTACGCCGGCTTGTAAGCCTCTGCTTGAACCAGCCCAATTCACATGTTGACACGGTTTGGATGGAACCAAGTCCTGCCGGTGGAGTCAAGGTGGTCTTTACACTCGAATTGGCTGACCTTCCCTGAAGCTGCCATTTATCACATGCACTCCGCTATCACCAACACGAGTCATTGTCGTGCATTCGGCTATGAGGGCGATGTCCCATTGGTGTAAGTATCCATTTACAGTTCTCGTTCGTGCTTTCCCAGCTTGTTCTCATCCTGAGTTTATCACTGCCGTGTCATTTGTTCCCCTGTTATCCTGCTCCGTTTGAAATGGTGTTATATTTTCTCGTTTATCGTCGCAACAAAAGATAGCATGTTGTATCATCTCCATAGTCTCATGGAGTTCTAGTGCCTTTGGAATACAGACCTTTTCTGTCACACCACAATCAACCTCGAGAGACACTGGCCAGGCCGAACTTGCGAATACCTGGCACTAATATTGGTTGCCTATTGTAGTGTATGTCGAAGCGGGCATAACGACTGGGGCCAAAGCTTGCGTCGCGCGATGGGTCGGCGCAGGGGACAGGAGCTCGTCTGATTTTACCAAGTGGCTTAAAAGATCTATACTCGTAAGACATTTACTGTATCAAAAACGACCTCTGGCAGGGCTGTCGAATCGATATGACCCCTGGTCGCAGTGATGGAAATGACTTTGGGTCTGTCAACCAACAAAAACTGCTGTTCAGTCGGCGTCCGCAATTCGCCCTTGATCTGACTGTGCGGCGCCTGCAATAATGACATCAACGTGACGGAAGTATCCGGTATCTCTGGGGGAAGCAAGGTCAGGCCATATAACGGTGACAATAGGAAGCTAGATAGACGCACGGATGAGATTCGTCCGCTTGGCCATATTGAACTCGTCGCGCGAGACCGGAAAGAAAATTTAAATGAGACGCGCTTCTGTGAAGAAAAAAGAGGCTGAGGGAGGGAGAAGGAAACGATACACTGACGCCCCTTTCGCTGGTTGCACAATGTCTTCACGCTGGCGCGGTGAAAATTTTGTCCATGTCGCCCAACACTCCGATACTCCCACCCCACAGACAGTTTGTTCTGGAACGGACTCCTCATGCGGTAATCCACAAGACGCTTGTATTACGCTCTGCCCTCAACACGGACAGAAAAATTACCCTTCCCGCAAAAGACCAAAGCAGAAGAGAGTTCCTAGGAAACCCAAGGGACAGGGGGATGTACAAGAGATGCCAAGACGAAACATGAAACGAAAACATCAAAAGAGGTCGGTGTCTTACTCTTGAAGGTGCTTAGGCCCCTCGTAACTCTAGATCTCGCTCTGATTGTGTGAAATATTTTTTGGAAAGAGGCAATGCTCAGTCGCGCGCTCCGTAGAAATTTGAGACCCAGCGACGAAAGATACTTGAGATTTTCCTTGAAGCCGAAATTGCTACCATGCGGACATGAAGAGCGATAAACGCCCAGATGGTAGGGAAGCGCGCTCAACGCCCACGGTAAGTGTTAGAAGGACCCCAAAATGGTAGGCAAACCTATCCTTCATACTTCGCACTTCCGGTTGGTTGAAGAACCAGTATGGCAGCGTCAAGAGACCAAATATGGCCCTCGGTTCCGTGTGACTGTGTGCCCAGGGTCATCTATTATTTTCTTGAAACAAAAAAGCGGTTCCGCGTTAAGAACGGGGTTTCCAATACTGATTCGTCGGTTACATTATTGCTGTGTTGACTGCGAGAGCGGCCATGACAGGGGCTGTACCAAATATTTGAAAGAGGTAGTGTACAGTAGGAGCACAGTCACCTACCATGTGACCCGCGATAGCGCGTATATTCGGATCTCTTGCCAAGAAAGTAGGAAGCGGGTCGGAAATTTTAGAGGCAAGCATTCGGTGAGCAAGTGCCCGCTTGCGGAACCAATTGTAGCTCCATCAACGGGCCTCTGATTGCTCTTGGCAACACGAAATGGAAGTGTATGAACAACAGATAACAGGAATATGATGCGACCATGGGTTGCTCAGTCATACTGAGAGCGCGTGCTCACGTTGTGCTCGGTTTGTTGACAACCAGTGTCTGGACACCTGGGAAATGGTTGCTCCTGGACCTGACACCACTGTGGCTTCTGTTCGGCTCTTGGTGGCAAAGTATCAGTTTTGTTTATTTCCAACATGTGAGTTGGATCTACAAGATCTCTTAGCCCGGTTTCAGGAGCGAATTGCAGAAAATTCGATGCATTCCGAGGCCCCATTGACCAGGACGCGAGTCTCAGTGTGATTGTCTAAGGGAAGCTCGCTTCTTCTACGTTCCTTCTACGTTTCAAAGAGAACATTGTCCGTAACCATTGGGTACCTGCGCTGAAGAACCGTCGAAAGGAGCCCTACTATATAGTGAGCAGTTAGAACAGCCCAGCAAGGACGGAAACCTCTTGATCAAATAGCGACATAGAGGGCTGTATGGGGAAGATATCCATCGAATAATGTGTGGCTATAGCTTGTGGTCCAAAGATGTATCGGCTTGGCGACGCGATGAAGACGAGGACGTGGCAGTGCAGCCACCGAAAGAGCGGAGAAGTTGTCGCGCCCTGATTACGTCATTAATACACACGCTCCCGCGACAAGTTTCGCTTGTTGCTTCAAGTTGAGCGCTTCTACCTCACCCTGGCGGCAGTGTTTGTGGGACTCCGACATTTGACTGCAGTGGTGACCTACTGGCAAACTTCCGTCGACCCGTGCCGTGACTCGCAGGGTCTTTCTTGTTGGTTCCCCCGTTATTCACTCAGTGCCGGGCTTCAACCCACCTGACTTAGAGTTGCTAATGAGGGGGCAGAGGGGACCCTAAACGTGGGCGTTAATTCAGCTGCTTCCTAGTATTTCAGAAGTACGTTTTACAACACGCCTGACAGAATAACAGAATAAATGGCCGCAACACTCAAATTTTGCGCAATTTCTCCAAAATGTGATGTGTCAACCCCAAACTGTGTCGGTGTTGCCCCGTTTTCGTAGCGCTTCAAAGTCTTCACCGTTAAAGGACTAAAACATTTCGTCCTCTCTCCCCCATGGGCACATATTCCAATGTTCGTGACACCAATACAGAAAACCAACGAAGGTGACGTACTATCAAGAGTCCGTGCACGATAACTCAGCATACGAGCATCTAAAATGAATGTC
>Ga0307512_10006979_pt1 | contig 11274 bp, 6 predicted proteins | sample 14_EM_MG_FD_200267 | JGI IMG/M metagenome (GOLD analysis project Ga0307512, IMG submission 200267) | Populus trichocarpa ectomycorrhiza microbial communities from riparian zone in the Pacific Northwest, United States - 14_EM | ecosystem: Host-associated > Plants > Roots > Unclassified | place... | reverse complement strand
AAATGGAATGAGAGTGTTAAAAATGTGAGATTTTATTTCCTGGAGCCATGAAAGTATACCGAAAATACCTTCAAGCCACAGAGTTTTTCTTGGAAAGAGGGACCCAAATAGTCAAATGAAAAGGAAGGCAGGAATCAGGATAGCTGCAATCATTTCGATCCAACAGGCTTCCAGTCAAGGAGAAATCACAGTCACAGAAAGTCCTTTCATACGCAGACATCTCGACGCTCAATCGCATCTATTTCTTAACTGCCAAAGCCTCTCCAGATGCTCTCTCTCTCTCTCTTTTTCTTTTTTCCCTTCACGTAAGATGACGATTTATAATGCAAGCAAGGAGGAACATTTTGAGTACACATATGGATGATTTGAATGCAGAGAATTCGTGCTTTTGAAAGCTGTTTTAAAAATTAATTTTTCTTAGAAAAATTTGAATTTTTCGTTGTTTTGTTTATGATTTTGATATCTTAAGTTTAAAAATATAAAAAATAATTTTAATGTATTTTAAATAAATAAAACCCCATACCATTACAGCACCAACCTGTATTTTTTAAAAAATTAAAAAATATTTTTTTTATTAAAAATTATTATTATTATATATTTTGAATTGTTTTGATTCGCGGATTTCAAAAATAAATTTTAAAAAATAAAAAATATTATTTTAATATATTTCAACATGAAAAATTCTTTAAAAAACAATCACAATCTCAACTAGCCCTACAGCAAACAGAAGAACATTTGCTCAATTCCTACCTCAACAAGAGTTTTGCTAGGAGGATCCGCAACAATTGTATCAAAAAATTTTAAAATTAAATATAATTTTTAAAATAAAAAATAAAAAGTTGACGACAGCACCTCCTTGGCCACCATCATAGCTTTTTGCATGCAGTCCTGTGAGTGACAAACAGAGAATTAGCTTAAACTCGATCTCCTTGCATTTCTTGAAGCTTTCCCATCCACAGCTTAAGAGATGAGTGTTTGGCACATTGACTACTAGTCTTCAAGAACTACTTCTCAATTCTAATTTCAACTGAATCTTTTCCTTGCATGCAAGATCTAGAGTCTCCTTTTTTAAAAAAAAAAAATTGGCACAATGGTTAAAAGAATTTGTCAAAATAATATAATTGTATATTTATTTTAAAAAATAACACAATTTAAACAAGTTTTTATAGAATCATGCTATTTTTTTCATAAATAAGTTTTTAAAAGTTTTTAGTCATGTATTATCTTTTTTTTTTTAATTAACATGAGTGTTCGGATCAGCTTGCGCGCACCTCGACTAATCCTACAGGTCCTGAAGTTAACGATCATATAAATTTTCAGTAGGCCTGAGATTTGTGAAATTCAAAAAAATCATCTTTAAAAAAAAACAAATCTAGAACCTGACATTGAACAAATTCTATGACTGAAGTGCTATGGATTTTGTCCTACCTCGTACATGTCATTATTTCACAGGCCCTGAAGTTAACGATAATATAAATTTTTAGTAGATCTAAAATTTGTGAAATCCAAAAAAATCATTTTAAAAAAAACAAATCTAGAACTTGACGATAACTTAAGTGTTATAGATTTTGTCCTCCCTCTTACATGTCATCATCTCTAATAATTTGCCCATATCAATTACTCTTACCTTATCTAATTATTCACATACAAAAAATTTCAATTTTTTATTTTAAATTATTTTTTTATATCATATATAATATATGTTGGTGTTAAAATGAATTTTAAAAAATTTAAAAAAATATTTTAATATATTTCTAAATAAAAAATATTTTATTATTATAAAAAAAAACTACTACTTCAACCCTAACGTCTATGGTTATTTTTTTTTAAAACCAGCGATTAATTAAACAGTAGTGAGGATATAAATGGGATTGATTATCCAAAATCCAAATCCAAATGCTATTGAAATTTTCTTTTTGAAACTTTTTTTTGACCAATTTCAAATTATGAGATGGTAGCGATGCATGTCGGGTGACAAAGCAAAGACAAGAAAACAAGGTATTAAAGTACAGAAACAAAACTAAAGCCAACCCCGTGGCTTACGCCGGCTTTTTTTGTCTTGTTCCTGCGAAGAAGGGAGTAGACTAGAGTTCTTCTTCTTCTTCATCTTGCTCTCCCCACTTCTTCTAGATCCATCCAACAATCAATCCCATCCCATCTCTTCTTCAAATCTGTAAAATCATTCAAAAGTCAACAATGGTAGTAGTAGCAGCAGCCTGGTTTCTCTTTGTTGGTGGCTTAGCAGCAACATTTTCAGCTGAAGCTCTCTCTTTTAATGACTCAACTAGTGGTACTCTCTTAAGTTTCAAGAATTCAGTTCTCGGGGACCCTTCAAATCTTCTCTCCTCCTGGAACCTGACTACCAATCCTGATTACTGCACCTGGTATGGTGTCACCTGTCAAAAACCTTCTAACACTACTACAGAAGTAGTAGTTATAGCTTTGAACTTCTCTGGCACTTCCACTACTCGCCTTTCTGGAACTCTGCCGGAGTCCATCCAAAACTTGCCCTACCTGCGAACTCTTGTCCTTTCTCACAACTGTTTTTCCGGTGAGATCCCAGCTGGTAGTATCGCCAAGCTGAGCTTCTTGGAGGTTTTGGAGCTTCAAGGGAACAATTTTTCGGGCAAGATTCCTCAACAGATAAGCACTGACCTTCACTCTCTTCGCTTCCTTAATTTGTCTTTTAATTCTTTCACTGGTGATATCCCTGCTACTTTGATTGGTTTTGGAAAGTTGAGAGTTATTGATTTGTCGAATAATAGGCTGACTGGTGGAATGCAACTTGTTAGTTTAAGTAAGTGCTTGTTTTTAAGGCACTTGAAGCTTTCTAATAATCTCTTGGAAAATAATATTCCAAAGGATATTGGTCATTGCAAGAACTTGAGGACTTTGTTGCTTGATGGGAACATTCTACAAGGTCCCATTCCAGCAGAGATAGGTCAGATTCCGGAACTTCGTGTTCTTGATGTTTCTACTAACAGTTTGACTCAGACCATCCCCAAGGAGTTGGGTTATTGCAGGAAACTGTCTGTTCTTGTATTGACTAATTCAAGTAATTTTGTTGGTGATAATGGGGGGACTGGTGGTAACTTGGATGGTTTTAGATTAGAATTCAATGCTTTTGAAGGGGGTGTTCCTCAGGAGGTGTTGATGCTTCCGAGTTTGCAGATTTTGTGGGCGCCTAGGGCCAATCTTGATGGGCGGTTGCCTGACAATTGGAGTGACTCGTGCTCGCTGAGAGTTTTGCATTTGGGGCAGAATTCTCTCAGAGGTGTTGTGCCAAAGGGGCTGGTGATGTGCAAGAACCTTACTTTCTTGGATCTGAGTTCTAATTATTTGACTGGTGACCTGCCAATGCAGCTGCAAGTTCCTTGCATGATGTATTTCAATGTTAGTCAGAATAACATATCCGGTGCTGTTCCAACTTTTGGAAAAGGCAGTTGTGATACTAGCATAATCTCTTATGGTCAAGATCCTAATTTTTTTTATGTGGAGGATATACAGATTGCATACGCTAACATTCCTGTTTGGGGTTCCCATACCCTTTTGGGGTCCATTGCCGGTGCAGACTTCGTGATTGTCCATGATTTCAGTTGGAATCATTTTGTCGGTTCATTGCCTTTGTTCTCGGTGGGAGAAGAATTCTTGGTGAGTAAAAATAGAACTTCATACAGATTGTTACTGAGTAGTAACGGGTTTACCGGGTCTCTTCCTGGTAAACTAGTTTCAAACTGTAATGATCTGCTGAGTTTCTCTGTTAACTTGAGTGCGAACCATATATCAGGTGAGATACCAGATATGCTTCTCAATTGTCTACCAATAAGGGAATTTGAAGCTGCAGATAATGAGATCAGTGGTTTTCTAGCTCCCAGTATTGGCAACTTGAGAATGCTTCGACGTTTAGACTTGAGAAGAAACAGACTCTCTGGTTCTCTTCCTAATGAGTTGGGAAATTTGAGGTTTCTGAGATCAGTTCTTCTTGGAATGAACAATTTAACAGGAGAAATTCCATCTGAATTCGGTCAATTGTCCTCTCTTACAGTTTTGGATCTTTCTCATAATGCTGTAACAGGATCTATACCTGTGAGTTTGACGAGCGCTAAGAACCTGGAGATTGTGTTACTCAATAACAATGATCTTTCTGGGGCGATACCTCCACCTTTCTCGAATATTTCCAGTCTCGTTGTCCTAAATGTTTCTTTCAATAACCTCTCTGGTCATATACCCCACCTTCAACACCCAATTGATTGTGATTGGTTTAGAGGGAATTTTTTTTTGGATAAGTGCTTGGATCAATCCTCCAACACACCACCTGGAGAGGTTCAGCAGTCACATGGAGATAGAAAATGGCGCAATCACAGAAAGAAATCCTTTTTGATTGCAGTGGTGACTTCTGCTTCAGTTGTACTCTGTGTATCATTGGTTGTAGTTTTGTTCAGTTTTTATGGCAAGAAAAAGTCTTGGAGACTCTCTATCTTGAGGGGAAAAGTAGTTGTGACTTTTGCAGATGCTCCGGCTGAATTGACTTATGATAGTGTGGTCAGAGCTACTGGGAATTTCAGTATGAGAAACCTGATAGGTACAGGTGGCTTTGGGTCAACTTACAAAGCTGAATTGGTCCCAGGTTACTTCATAGCCGTAAAGAGGCTCTCCATTGGCAGATTTCAAGGCATTCAACAGTTTGATGCAGAGATCAGAACATTGGGCAGAATTCGACACAAGAACCTTGTGACTCTGATTGGGTATTATGTGGCAGAGGCTGAAATGTTCTTAATTTACAACTATCTTTCTGGTGGAAACCTTGAAACCTTCATACATGACAGGCCAGACACAAATGTACAGTGGCCAGTGATTCACAAGATAGCTCTTGATATTGCACAAGCTCTAGCCTACCTCCACTACTCATGCGCACCCCGCATTCTTCATCGTGACATCAAGCCTAGTAACATCCTGTTGGATGAGGAGCTTAACGCCTATCTGTCTGACTTTGGGTTGGCCAAACTTTTAGAAGTTTCTCAGACCCATGCCACTACAGATGTAGCAGGCACATTTGGGTATGTTGCACCAGAATATGCAACCACGTGCAGGGTATCTGACAAGTCAGATGTTTATAGCTTTGGGGTTGTGTTGTTGGAATTGATGTCAGGGAAGAAGTCTCTTGATCCATCATTTTCTGAGTATGGTAACGGTTTCAATATTGTTGCTTGGGCCAAGTTGTTGATCAAGGAGAGACGCTCCTCAGAGCTCTTTGCGCCAGAACTGTGGGAAGCAGGACCTAATGAGAATTTGTTGGGAATGTTAAAGCTTGCTTCAAGCTGCACAGTAGACTCACTTTCAGTGCGCCCATCCATGAAGCAGGTCCTTGAAAAACTGAAACAACTAAAACCATGAAGCTTGCTTCAAGATGCACTGCAGACTCGGTTACAATCAGTGTTGCCATCGATGAAGCAGGTTCTTGAGAAACTGGAATAGATAAAATCCTGAAGCACAGTTGACTTACTTTCAGTGCTGCCATCTCTGAAGTGGGACCTGGAGAAACTGTAACCGCAATTCCTGAAAGGATCTCAGGCTTCCAACACGGGAGGGAGATGGGCAGACAGCCAGACATAGCTGCTGCTTATACCTGACAGGATTAGGACAAAGTGCTATACACCCTCAGAGGGGGTGAGAACCACCTATAGAATCCTAGACTGACTAGACTCCATTAAGCCAACTCAGTATTGTGCATAGGTGCTTATTTATATACCATTCAAATTCCTCACAACGCATGTGGGATATGGGGCATCACACATATCTTGAGGTGAGTCACTTTCTTGATTTTTTTGTCCATCGGGTGCTTTTTTTTTTTTTTTAAACCAAGCCTTTTGCAATGATGACAAATCCAAGATTTTCTGATTCTACCAGGCATGCATCAAAGTCTCGGGAACTAAAATCTAGGATTAACCTCGTGTCAGATTTTGGTTTGGGTTGTTTACAGGTGACGCTCCCTTGGAACTTTTGTTGCCTGGATTATGGTTCGACGATCATCTCCAGAATTAATGTTGGGTATGGTGTCCTTGATCTCATTGCTTTAATATTTTTCTGTACTCCAAGTAGTTTGAACACTCTAGATTTTCATCCCCTTAACCTATTGAAAAAAATTCACTATCCTTTTTTTTTCTTGCAGAATTACTTCACAGCTTTTTGAGGTAGTAAAGCAGACGGAACCTTCAACTGTGACGCGAGGTACACAAAAGGGAGCATTGTACAGAGTTCTTGTCCTTACAAAATGGTCATAGTATGAAGGAATGGATTTTCTTTTTTTCAATTGGTATAAGTTAATTGATAGCATGTGGTTGGTTAGTGCTCAACTAAAATCATTTCTTGTGATGAATTATGCACGCATAGCTCTGTGTGGTGGGTTTGCTGAAATATTTTCATCCCCTTTGTTTATAATCATTTAATGAGATCTGGAAATTCAAGCACACTTAGAAAAGTTGACACCATTTCCATCTTGCCAATTCAACCACCTCACATACATCGAAAACAATCTGAAGAGAATCATGCTTCCGGTGCTGGCTATCCTAACTAGTATGGTGGTTGGAAGAAACCGCTGTATGGTATTTGAAGCTCAAATTCAAACTTGACTGCCATGGACATTTCTGGTTTTCCTTTCGTTTCTTTTTAATGCCTAAAGTATGAAACATTCATTTTAATGTTTAGGGAAGTTTTTAAACCCCCCAAGGAAAAAAGTACGCCAAAGTTGGCACCTGAGTTTGGCATGCATGAAGAAACTTGTGAGCCAAATGATCAGGTAGCTAGCCTAGTGCATCGATTCTTTAGATTTCTCAAATATCAGAAGAGCTTCACTTCCGCCTCAGCGTCCAAAACTGCTATCACCTTGGTTGGCTTTAAGCACCAACTCCTCTGTTGTGGTTCCGATTATCTCATTAGCATGCTTCAAGTCTGTGCATGCGTACTTTCCGGCAGGATCCTGAGTTCAACTTTCTCTTGTCAATTATTGAATTACCGAAAAATATATCTGGGAAACACACTGATAGAATGATGTCTCAACTAATTTGAAAACAAAAAAAAAGTTCACCTTAGCAACAATTCCTAACTTCTGCAACTTTTGAAGTGCATCATCCACATCGAAATTACATTTTTCATTGAATTCTTCAGTAATGAGTTCTTCACAACGCTGGTCAAGTTCCTATTTCAGATCAATGCAAAGTTATGAACCAGCAACGCCCTGCCCTAAGGAATCTCACAACATACAGAGATCATAAAAGCAAGGAGAGGAAACAATCTACTGTAAGGTAATCTGTACCTGTCTAGTGGCTTTTCCTTGTACCATCAAGATAAAGAATGAAACAATCACCTCTTTTACCTGCACATTCAAATTATTGGGTTCTGTTAGCATTATATAGTACCTAACCATTGTTTTTCAAAACTGCTAGTTACTGTTATAAAATAATTTTCAACAAGAATGCTGCTGTCTTTGCACAAGAAAGGTGGCAGAATGATAAGTTTTTGGTTCTGTGCAATTTCCATTGAGAGCAGAGCTCTTGAAAATTTTAGTTGTGCACAAAGATTCAAAACTCGAAGACTAAACGTACTAGAATCTTTCAGAAATTACGACTTGGTAAATTTGGATATAAATTATTAATTGATTAGCCAAAAACTTACTTCCTGTTGAATCACATCATCACACAAGTGAAGAAGAGTACCCCTTCCACTGTCCAGTTGTTTGTCATACACAGACTGTGTGATTAAGCTCTGATATGAAACCAAGTTATTCTGGAATCTGCAGGAAACTAAAAAACGTTAGCCTTCATAACTAAATTGCTCATGGCCTTGGAATGAATGTATGGCATAGATCCTATTGCACCAGATATTTCCTAATCAGTTGACCACCCTAGTCGTTCTTCAATGTTCCTTCTGTCTCTGAGAAAGTCCCACTGTAAAGTAAGGTCAATAAGCATTATGGGCAAGAATTCTAAATAAATTCCTCCCATGCCTATCGGATGAGAGATTGCCTCAGCACTTAACATTTTTACTGAATGCTTGCTTAGTAGAAATTCTGTATGGATACCGATTCTCTATTACTACAAGAATGACAAGGATTATAAAGAAGAAGACACTTAACGTGAAGTATGTTTTAACACAGTAACCAACCACTGATGTCAGGATAGCGAGAATCACCCGGATGTCAGCTTTAGGATTGCTAAGCGAACCAATTACAGTAATCTGCAAAATGAAAAAAAGAACGTAAGGCTAACGTGACCAGAAGGTCAAAACAAAGAAAAGGGTATTCATTCAATTCACGGATATGCTAAGACTGACCAGTCCAATCACAGCAGAAACAATGAACTTAACCCAATCCACTGGAGTTAAACCAGGATTCTTCTTTTCTGGCTGTTAAAGGAGAGTTCCAGCACAAGGTCAATATTCAGAAACATTTCTGAGAAGCTCCTAGCCCCCCCCCCCCCCCAAACAAATACGATGACGACAATGATGGTAACAACAACAATACTGCAAGTGAACAGGGAACTCACAAGTACTATCTCCATATCAGCCATTGGAATACTCTTAAAATGCTTCACATAAATATTCCGTGCTCTTTCTTTTTTGGCACTCGCTCGCCTGCAGATTTACGTTCTTTTAAACAACAATGATTCATTCTTCATGCTCTCTTAAAACTGTAATAGAAGAACGTAAATTAAGTGAACTAATTAGGATAAACAAAATCTTCATGCTAGTCCTAATTTACTAGTTATGTAAGAATGATTTTCTCTTTCTTACTTCTCATGCTCACACCAACAATGAGAAACAGCGCAAATTGATTATTAGTAACTGAGGAATATGGTTCTGTACAACCACCCTGACCATTGCTCAGAATTGAACAAACAAAACAGGAGAAAGAATGTATATGATGAATACACCTGTAAACAACAATTATTCGATCAAATGTAGGTTCTTGGATTGTAACCTTGCCCAGGAGATTAGATATGCTGCAGGAAAAGAAGAGAAATGACAAAAATCAGCAAGAATCATCAGAAATCTAAAAAGTAACTTCAGCAAAATATGTGCTCCTTCCAGGTGATCAGGGCAATCGTTCATTCATTCTCTTAAATGTTCAGAAGATTCAGCAATCACAACGCATTTATTTATATCCATTAATGGGTATAACTGAAATAAAATCCTCACTTCATCTATTATTACACAGATTAAGGAAAACAAATTGCCACTGCACCTTGTGCCATCCAATGTTAGCATAACTACCGAGAGAATACAGATAGAACAATATATAAGCCTAAGGTAGCTTCTGTTGCATATTCCTTCTTGCTTCTCAGAATTTATTTAGAATGTTTATATTATGTTGTTGCTTCAGATATTAGCCAAAAATATGAAAAATAGAAGCACATGAAGAGTCCCGGTTGCAAATACCTTAAACCGATTGATAAATCAAATTCAGACTTAACTTCCAGTTCTTAACCTGAGTTTTATTTTCTCGATGCGGATTCGTTCAACATATAAACCTTCATCACTGTTATCCATGCTGATTTCAATAGATTTTGGAACTTCGGTAATATGCGCATTTCGCTTTCTGAAGAAAAGTCTTTTTAACCTACAAACAGAAAATTAAAGTTCGTATTAGGGAAAATAAAGAACCAAGCTTGAAAATCAATGTTTTCTTGCATATAATACAAGCAAACATCTACTTACCCTGTTACTTTTAGAAAACATCTCCAGAAACGGGAAATGATGGTATTTATCTTCGGCATGATAAAGTAACTATTCAAATGATCAATTCCAAAGCCGCGTCGAAAGATTATGAACTACGAAAAAATAAGCAATGATTCTTCGTCGTGTGGTTGTGGGAAAAAATTGCTTTACTCAAAAAATGAAATCATCAAACATAAAAATTTAAAGAAAGAGAATGAAAATCCCTTATATCTCAGAAATATTCAAGCCGGAATTTAGCCTTTACCTTATCAGCGAAGCATGGAAGGTCATCCTGAGGATGCGCTGCAAAGTAACTTGTAAAAAGCCTCTTGTCAAGCTGCATTCAAGAATGCCATTACAATATCATCAAACTTCTAAACTAGTCATGTGTAGATGTGTGCGTAAGAGGCCGGAGCACTGATGGACCTTATTTTCATTAACCACAATTGGTAGATTAAGCCGATATTGTGCAGAGAGTGCAACTTCAATCTCCTCATCAGTTGCAATTTTGAAATTACTCTTTTCCATCACCTGCAAGAAATAAACAACTAAATCATGAAAAGTGCGTGCTAGATTCAGGTATTGGTTACGATTTTTACATTATTTTTCTTTGCTAGAAAGAGGTGGGAAAGTGCCCTGGATGCCGGTTTGGAATCGTGCCATTTTCTGTTTTTTGTTCTTAAATCTTTGAAGTGTAGTTGCGGGCAATACACACCTGAAATAAGGAGGCTAAGAAATTCTGTTCAAAAACATCAATTTCTTCAGGAGTGAGATTCTGCTGCTCCAGTTTTTTAGCACCATGAATAGGCTCAAAGAAGGAATACAATCGCTGATCACCAAAGACAAATTTCTTTAAAGAAACAAACTAAAGATTTGAGTTCTATAACATATTCACCAATTAATAATGTTACCATGAGATCTTCAAATTGCAGAAGGTACCAAGCTCTAATTGTGTATTCAACTCTCTGGCAGAGCTTCAGGAACTCATCAACATCAGATCTGCTACGTTCTGTGAATGAACCAACCCAAATTGGAATCCATCATCCATGCATCCATGCATTGCATTGATAAAAAAAAAAAAAGATGGGAAATTGAATTAAACAGACCAAAACTAATGCGGTTTGCTAAGGCAGCAATAAGCTTGTGCTTGAGAATTGGAATCACAGATTCCTTCTCCAAGTGTATTATGTCTTTCTTCTTCTTCTTCCCCATTATGATTATGATTAGAGATAAACAAAATATTTTATTTGATAAACGAATGCCTTAATTAATTATATATCTTTAAATCTAAGGGGTTGGAGAATGAATGCCAACGCCCGCTCTCTTCGGCGGGAAAATGTTTGCCGGCCACTTGTCCCTTTTGTTTTGAGGATTCTGTCGTAACATTAGATTAGATATTTGGTACTTCACTATCTTGGTGGTTTAGCTGGTAACGTGAAAATGGTCTCTAGTTTGAGGGAATAGCTGCGTTTTGCAAGCTCTGTTCTCACGATATAATACGATAAGCGTAACCTGACTCGAAATATCCTATATATATATATATATATATTGCAACCGGATTTA
>Ga0307512_10006978_pt1 | contig 11274 bp, 11 predicted proteins | sample 14_EM_MG_FD_200267 | JGI IMG/M metagenome (GOLD analysis project Ga0307512, IMG submission 200267) | Populus trichocarpa ectomycorrhiza microbial communities from riparian zone in the Pacific Northwest, United States - 14_EM | ecosystem: Host-associated > Plants > Roots > Unclassified | place... | reverse complement strand
GCCAGTTCAGAGAGCGAATTTTGGTGGGGTAGTAAGACTTACAAAGTCACATCACATATAATTTACAATTCACTTTCACAGAAAGTTTTATTTGCTACTAAAGAAGACTTGATAAAAAGGATGGCCTCTGATGTCCATTTTTGGACGTGTGGTGAGGTGGTTGCGCGGGCGGCCCGTATGGGCCGGGAACCGTTACGATACAGGGGATACGAGGATCTTCTCTTTGGCCTAGGCCGTTCACGTTTGTGTGGCGACCCCAGGCTGTTTGTGAACGGCCTGAATCCCTCAACAGCCCAGTACAAATCCATCGTTTGCTGCCATACCTGCATTTCAACTGCTTATATATCCACTTTACTCGCACCTCATATCCATAAACATAACCACAAGATGCAACTTCAATCCCTCGCCCTTCTCTTCCTCCTCGCCACACGCCACCGCCCAAATCGTGATCTATGACTACAACCTCTTCCCAGCGTGCTCAGAAAAGTGCTTCTCCGACCACCTGGCAAAAGAAAGTCCCAGCGATGAGTACGGCAAGTGTGCGTGCACCAATGAGGACTTCGTCAAAACCGCGGCGGAATACGTAAAGAATAATTGCATCACCACATTTGCGTCTGCGAAACAGGCGTGTGCCACAGAGACGCAATTTACGTTTGATTCCAGCGCGTGGAACGATACAATTGGGAATGTGGATGTGTCGAGTAGTGGTAGGTGGAGGTAAATGATTTGATAGTGGAGAGTGGGACTGTAGACTCAAAGTGTGAGACGAGTACGGCTGCGGATAAGAGTGGTGGGGAGAAGAACGCGGCTGAGAAGATGGTGAAGATGGGGATAGGGAGCTTGTTTGCTGCTGTTGTTGGAGCAGCTGTGATGGTGGTTTAGATGGTGAGGGTTGTTTGTTGATATTGTGGTCGGGGAGAGACTTTGGTATATTGCAGAGATGAGGAGGATGGCGGTGCTTGCTTCACCTCCATATTAGATTTTCCTTGATACTGCTTCGTCTGGGCTTGGTACACACTATCTAGAGGTGATAACCGCTCGGGAACATGCCTGACTACCATAATACTTTGGATCTGGATCATTTATTGCACACACAAGATCGCATTAGCACACTCCGCGTCCCACAGGAACCTAAATACCCCTTGCCGACTGCCAGAGCAACTCCAAAAAAAGATCTAACATTAGTGGCGAGATCCTGCGACCACACCATTTGCAGAACAGAAACGTATTTAGCCCCCAAGCCTCAGAAACTCTGCATTCAAAATCATTAGGAATTGTTGAGCCAGGTCTAGGGGACAGACCGTTGTTGCAAACTGCACAATAGAAGGGACGTCGTGGTGGCATTGTAGCGCAGATAATGGAGACTGATGAGAAGGATGCCGACAGGATGGTTTATGTGGAGTTTGCTGTGTAGCAACGAGAATGGTAAACTTTCAAAGTTTTCATAGAAAAGGAGCCGGTTGAATGTTCTATGGCAGATGGACAAAGGTGCCTGTGGGCCACAAGAGTCAATTACGATAGCTTTATCAGCAGAAAACTCAAGGTTTTCAGAGATGCTCCATGGTAGGTAAGGTAATATTAACAAGGAGTGGAGTGCCTTAACACAAGAAATCAACCGAGGCAAAACAACACCGTCACATTTTTTCTACCGGCTTGCCAAGCTTGATGTGACAACTCACGTCAACAGATGCTCCTCAAAGTGCGTATGGTGTATGTCATGGCTCTTAAACTTCTAAGTTTTATTCCGTCCTTGGTCTCTCCACCTCTCTGAAGTCGAGCAACTCCCATCCCGTTTGTTCTTTGAGGTCGAGCGTTCGGCTCCGACTGGCTTCTCACTCTCACAGTTGGCATCCTGCTTGTTCTCCAAGGTCGAGCGTTCGTGTTGAAAATGGATAGTGGGGACTGAGAGTGAAGTCGAGAAGCGATGCTGTTCTTCATATCTACCATTCGTTCTATATACATAATGATAAGACTAGATTGAACGCTGGATACCGGGCACGAGGTTGAGCAGATTTCCAGCAGTTCGCCTCCGACTAGTTTCGCACTCCTACGGTCGGCATCTTACTTGTTCTCCGAAGTACCCACCGAGGCCGAAACGATGGAACGCGTTCGAAAGTTGCTTCGTCGTTTGGTACTAGGAAGATTCGAGCCAAGAAATCACCGACCAACGATAACGGTATGCCAATCCAACTACGACGAATACACTCAGGTGGTCCAGCTAGACTGCTCAGCAGCTTCGCAGATCCTGTATCGACTATACGGAGACGAAAGACCCATGTTTGTTGATTAACCTCTTCTACGGTGGTACCAGCACACTATTTGTGGCTCCCGCTCCACCTCACTTCCAAAAAAACAGCCTAGAATCAATGATCGAAGCAGATATTTTCGCCGAGTCACTAGACCGCCTATCCGCCCCCTTCTTTGCTGCGGTTGCGGTGCTATACAAGGAGGAACAAAAACTGAAGTTCCAAACCCAAACACGCTAATCGATTGCAGCTGCAGCTATTCGCGATTAAAACACCACCGAAGCCGATTTCACTGAAGCCCATGCGACCGAAGTCGACGAAAACACCGCGGAAGCTATGGAAGTTGAATCCGGCCGGGATGGCTCCTTAGAAGGCTTAGATTCTGAGCTTTCTGAACCTTCAGATCGCGATTTCCCTGACAGCTCACCCAAGCACCCGGTTTCGGACAGAGACGTACCGAGCAGCTCGTCAATGCACTCCTCTTCAGTACAGGACAGTTCGCCAAAAGAGTCATCCTCCGACTACCATATCCAGAGCAGCCCACTCGAACCTCGAAACAGCTCCCGACACTCATCATATCAGCCGAGAAGTAGTGACCGTTTTGACAACAACGAGCATCTGAACCGGGTTCCCTTAACTTTCACCATCTCACGACAATGTTGTTTAATATCCACACTGAATCTCACGATAACCTCACGACAACGTCGTTTAGCTATCACTCTTTATCTCACGCCGATCTCACGACAACGTCGTGTTGTTGCCCCGCTAGACCTCACGACAGCGAAGTGTGAATGCCACGCTACCTATCGTGAGTTTTAAACTACACCAAAATGTACTCTAGGGGTTCGTTGTGAGACCGTTACTCAGGCACTATAGATAACTACTGCTTTAATGTTCCTACGTCTTGTTCAATCTGATAAAAGATCTCCATACTTCCGGAACCGAATATAGGTGCGATATATTCGCACGACTGCCAGCAGTTTGGGATAATATAGTTTGGTAGTGGTTGGGGCCACGACTTTGCTTGTTTCCATTGTTGGTTTCGAGAAGTGACAGGGAAATGGAGGAAAAATGTATGTCATGGCCGCAAGCGGCCGGATACAATATGATTATAAACAAACAAACGACAGCCAGCAGCCACCGACTCTTTTAATCTAACAGCAGGGCCGCTCTTCGTCCCACATGTGTGCTGAAACATTCATGTGCTTGCTTTTCTAGAATCTGACAACGCTGATTTGCGGCGGGAAGGTTGGAAATGGGCGGAGTTCGCGTTTTTGAAATTAGATGTTGAAGAGCTTCGGAAAGGCCGAGCATTGGATTACATCCCTTGATCACCGACCACCACATGCATACAGGCGCCTTATTAGGGGCGTGGGCACGCCCAGCGCCCACACCTAACAAGCTGCTAGCGGGGCACCTTGCAAATCCCGGAATTTTTTCAAAATTGCAAATTGCTCAACAACCACATAATGGAGAGAATATCAGAGATAGCAGTATAATAGATAACTCCAAGGCCTACATGTCAATCTAAAAATCAAGTCAAACAGTCCAATTTTGAGCAAGATGAAAATGTGAGTGAGAGCCCATGAAGCTGGCGGATTTTTGCCCACCTTCTAACCCCCCTATTTCATCACCAATTGTAAATGGAATTCACTGGTAATACTATCAGAGCATATATGGTATGATAGCTGTCAATTAATATCAGTCTTGGCAGATTTAGGCTGGTGGTTGTTGAGATAGGTACTATTTCTGAGTTGCTGAAGTGGGAGACCCTCTATAGTACCATAACTCAGGTAATTTTTGCCCAAGTGACATTTCATTGTCACTAGAAACTGCCAAGCTGCCCCCAAGTAGTCTTGTAGCATGCTAAAGAGACTTGGGCAGCAAGGGCAATGAATTCCAACCAGAAGTGGTGGAGAAATCATATGGGGTAGGTAGCCCTCCTTCTCCTTATCCTCCCTTAGCAGTTAACCCATAAGTCTACTAATCCTTGGTCAAATTTGAATCTCTTGGTACAGAGTAGCTATACTATACACAGATTGGTTCTACATTATCATTGGCCTGGTACTGATACTGGTTGTAAACTGGTTGGTCTCTATATTTGAGTCATTTGCTGTCACTCATCACAGATGTACCTTACAGTCTGGTAGAAAAGATTTACCTGATGGTATATGACATGTATCTAAGCATCAGGTAGAAATAATTTACCTGATGCAAAACACCAGCAGTGCTAAGCAGTGCTTTGCAGCATCAACTGTGCTAGTATAATCTAAGCCACTGTACTTGATCATCAACCACTTCTCGAATATTAGAGGAAACTAAAAGAGGAGACAAGCAAGTGAAAGAGCATCTTGTTAACTACATTTCATATATAAACAATATCCTGGTCAAAGTAAAACTAATGGAGTTAATTGAGCTCAAAGTTGAATTGATGTGGGAGTGGGGGGAGTGTGGCTACGAGGTGCCGGGGAAGTTTTCGTATAACTTGCGGAAGGAGTTTTTCTAGCTCTGCCGGGGAATACAATTAGATCAATATGAGCTAAGCATCTCACTAGCTACGGTCGCGGCTACCCAAAAATGACTACTAAAGGTTACTAGAATACCGAGGCCTCGAGGGGATCCATTGAAATGATCGCCGCCAGAGATGCGTGGTTAAAGGCCTAACTACCTGCCGGCTCTCGATCTGTGGGTGTCACTCCGAGCACGACGTCTTCGTGGAAAGACAGTAAGCAGTGCCACCAGCTCCCAAAATCTCCCTCAGCATTCCTCTGACCTGAATTGATCCGGGGCTAGTAGCGAGGTCTGGTGCGGTTAACACATACCAAATGCTTTGTTGAGTGTACTTTGGTTTGTTCGCATTGTCTCTTTTGGTTGCAACGTTGTACTCATTTTGCATTCAAATCAGCCAACTGCCGGCCAGCCCAGTGTCATCATCTCCAACCAGCTCATAGTGAGCCTATATCTACTGTCTCTAGCTAGCTCCCAGCTAATCAAGAGTCATCGTCCCCCATCTGCTTTCCGCGACTGTCTCGATCCTGCCTTACATACACACTGATTTCTGAGCCGCTCAATGAATATTTGTCACATTACAAATCTAAGACTGGGGGGGATTAGGTATAGATGACTTTGTGATCGGAGTAAAGCTGGTGGATTTAATTGAGCTTGAGAGTTTGGGTTTCATGGGGTTGGTACTTAAGTAGGTGCTCATGTCGCCGAAAAGTCTCTTTGTCATGTGATCTCAGGGTTAGGTTTATATGTTCCATTCACCAAAAACAAGATTCATTAAAGCCTAGAACCTTTGTTTTGTTGGGGCCCAGTAGATTTACATACTACTGCACACGGTATCGGGAGAATTCAAAAGTATAGGTCCTTGTCTCGTGCTCTCGCTGCTGGAGTTCAAACCGTAAACCTAACCCCGAGGTCACATGACGAAGAGACTTATCGGCGACGTGTGTAGAGTAGGTACGTACCAGTCAACCAATGGGAGTGCTTCGTGAAGACAGGGTTTGGCTGAGGATCATGTCTATATACAATTGCAATTCTATTTAATCGCACTGAAACCCCGCACCGTAAGTTACACAAACATTCAGCTCTCAACGATCCAGCCCTTGCGGCTCAGATCCTGTTCCATCATCCATAAACTTACACGCATCAGCACTGAAGATCATACTAACCTAGATACATGGAGTCCAAGCTAGAAAATCTCGAAGATTCCGGCCCAAGTGATTCCGATAACTGGTCGGTGAGTTCTTTTGGCTTTGTGGAGTGGAACGACCGAAGCGGAGAAGACTCACATCGAGCGAGGTCCCTGAAGCAGGTGTCCTCAGCGACGGAATTTCTATCAAGGATTCACCAGAAAGCCTCCCGGAATGGTGGGAGAAGAGGAAGACCGGTTTGGGTCGAACATATTATGTCGATCACATAACCCGAACTACGGCATGGGACCTACCCTCATCCGGCAGTGCCGTTGTTCTACCGGAGTGGTGGGAATGGAGGCAGAACAATTTGGGTCGGACATATTATGTCAATCACAAAACCCGAACTACAACATGGGTCCCACCGCCTGTTACCACTTACGACGATATTCAGCGAGGTGTTGTTGAATATGTACAATCAGCCGAAAAATATGAGGTCCGGTTAAATCGTGATCCGATGACTCAGTTCTAACGATGTGTTCGGAAGATATCACGCCCGGACCCCCGGAAATCGCATTGCTTCCTTAAGCGAGGGGAAACGGGAGAGGTGCTCAAGAAGATAGTGGTTTGTTGTTCTTAAATGCTGTCTAAAACTTTGTTAACGAATACATCTTAGAAAAGAGCCGCAAGGTGATGCATCGATGGGGAGGCAACGAGTAGTTGAGTCACATAGTCATTACATACCTGACGCAGAATTATCAGGAATCGGCAGGAATGCCAGCGCACATATCATACAAAACACTCGTGACATTTAACCCGCAGAGTAGGCATCGATGTTACTATAAGTCTGCGAGTACAGTATCATGATATCACCCTGATATAAATCTATAACTCAACTCCGTAACCCAGGGTGACTTGTAGTATCCCATCCCAGACCCACTCCACCTTCATCCAAAATGGCAGACTACAAAACCAGACTCGAGTTCTTTTCAAAACTTAGCGGGTATAGCAAGTTAACATCACCCATGCTCCCCATCACCTTTTGCTGATATGGAACTTGATGACAGAGCGCTCAACGACCCAAAACACTCCGACCTGACGGTGATAGTCCAAGACACCAGTTTCTACGTCCACAAAGTTCTATTAGCTCTTCGCACTTCCTTCTTCACGGACGCGACGGAAGACAAGGTCGAAGAGGCGAAGGAGAGCATCGAAGGGACGAAGGAGAACGTCGAAGAGGCGAAGAAAAACATTGTCACGATCCGCGATCACAGTGTAGGTGCGGTGCGGGGTTTTCTTGAGTATTGTTACACGGGCGATTATAGCAATAAGGAGTCGGAGCCAGAGCCACCCACAGCTCCCAAACCCGACAACGGTTTGCCACACGCTGTATTAATAATATGACCACACAGCTAACACTGGAACAGATCTAGCCAAGGTCGGTTGCTCTCTTGCTACCACGCCGAACAGTACCTTACATCTACGAGTTCACTCGCTGGCCGATATGCTGGACGTGCCTGGTCTCAAAGACCTCGCGACAAAGAAGCTGCAGGAGCATCTTGACACCCACTGGAGGGAAGGGTTTGTGGACATTGTGAAGGAAGTCTACAGCACCACAAGCAGCTCGGGGAATAAAGGTTTCAGGGAAGTGATTGTGCAGTCTGCGTACCAGCATCTTGATGACCATCTGAAAGAGGACGAATTTGACAAACTTTTGGGAGAGGTTGGGGAGTTTTCGCGCTCGCTGGTAAAGCTTTTGAAAACTACTCAGGGATCTGCCGGCCCTACGCATATGTGCATATTTTGTAAGGTGGCTTGTGGATGGCGTTGCCACAAGTGTGGTTGTAGTTATTAGTACTTATGACAGATGTTCTTCCCCAGCATATGGCGAGAACTCTACTCACTACGTTTCTACAAAATTCTTTAGTATAAACTGTAGATATAATCAAGCACTGTTTATCTTGGACTGACCTGTATTCGATTATTACAGCGAAAGTCCGAAGAGATCTATTAGAATCCCAGAAAAAGTAGACAAAGAAGAAGTATTGCAAATATAATGATATCAAGAATTGTTCGAAAGATAAGCATATACTGAGAAAAGGATTCGAGAGGAGATATTGTAGTATTCCGATCGATGTCTGAGCAAGTCTAAAGAACTGTTCTCCAACCGGAGAAACAGTATCTATATATACAATAATAAATGAGTAATTGTCCGTGACCACGGTCGCGGATCAATAACCAAAACAGGAAGAGAAAAACTCTGCAACTGTACATAAATACATAAGATCCGTAAAGAATATAACAGAACAATCTAGGCGCGTTCTTTTAAGATAAGCGCTGATAAATCCCTTATCCAACGGAAACAAAAGAAGGTTCTAGATAAGTTCCACCTGAAACTTTCTAGACAGCCTAAACATAAAAGATAACAAAAGTATTAAAAGTTATTAACACACCACATTATTCTTATCTAAAAAGTACCATCTTATCATAAGGAGAATACTTAAGAAAGTACAATATTAGTAAAGAGAAATGTAGATACTTCCGTATTTCCAATAACCTGGAGAGTTTGAGGTGGATCCCACAATCCCTTATGAGGGTTCTGGGACGAATTTCATTTTGCAAGTTACTCATAGCAAATCTCGACTTAGTAGGATACGAATATCGTGGAGTGGATCCTCTTGTCACCAGTGCCAGTGATCTCAGAGTTAGGAACCTGAATTCTGGTTTACAATTAAAAGATGATGAATGCGGACAGGAACCCGTTTCCAACTTCATCAGCATCCTCCAACCCACACAACTACCTCTGGGGTATTTAATGGATGAGTGCGCACGAGGGAGATGACGGTGACGATGTCAGGAGATGAAGAAGTTGGATGAGATTAGATAAACTCAGATAGCAATCGGTTAGATCCGCTCACGACGGTTGTGGTCGAGCTAATGGAAGCTCTATCCTTTCTCCATCCTATCATACATCAATCTACATTTTTTCTACATCAAGTTCAGACGTCATGAAATCCGCTATTTTCATCACCACCTGTCCTTTTCTCACTACTCTCACCACGCCCGCCAGTTTCTCGGAGCACATACTAGCGCTCTACAGGAGATAAATACATACTTAGGGAGGTTGTACTTTAACATAAACTGCGATAAGAAGGATTTAATTAACTAGGCATGTCTTGACGTAGGTCGGTCTAGGCCGATTCAGGGGGTAGTTAAGACCTAACACAGATGATGTATTGGCATGGCTTAGGGCGCTAAAACCGGCCCCTCTCGACAAGGAGACTACAGAAGACGCGTTTAGGAAGGTTAAAAATCATGGGCGGCATTTTTTCTCGACTGAGCTGAAGACTGGTATTAAGATACATGCCACTTGTCTTTGGATTTGCAAAAAGCTGTGGATGCTCGCTGCAGATATCAAAGCAGCAACTTCGCGGAAGTGCTCAAGGTCACTGAAGAAAAAGCATGATCCCGAGGGGAGAACTAAGATGATGAAGAGTATGCTGAAGGGTGTAACAGACAGTATGGCCCCTCCTTTTATATTCAGCGGATGGATAAGCTTGTTGATCTCCGCTCAGAAGTGATTCAAAGATCCATTAGCTCATGAATAATATTTGTAAGTATTTACAACTGGTTTTCAGTTATTTGTTACTGTTCTTCTTTCCTTGTGCGGCCCCTAACAGTTTCCACCATGGTCCATGATCAAGACAAACGGTTCAGGTTCTTTGGGCGAAGGGGGTTCGGTGGCTCTATGAAGCTGTGGTACTTATGAATTCCTTCCTGAATAAACGACTATTCTTCTACGGAACTTTGGGAGTCGGGAATCCCATTCTACCTTCAGCAAACCTGGGCCGGCCCAGGCCCAGTTTTATCAATTTGCCATACCACAGGCCGGCTTCAGTCAGGTTTATATTAGACCGGACTGGCCGCTTTATAAACACTGGCTCTACGTCAAAACAATCAAAGATGGATATGTTCTACCCCACCGACCAAGTTGTCCCTTTTGCCAAGGGAACCTACTCCACTCACCAAGTGAACACCTAATCACCATAACCGCAAGCAAAATTCGGCCCATGGATTATCATTCACTATCTTTTGGCTATTAGTGATGTGCCCCTGAAATTTGTGTCAAAACACATCAGGTGTTGTGTGAGTACAATCACTATCACTGTCTCAAATGCGGGTTTGGGAGAAACAGCTATAGCGATAGTATTAAACCTTCTGTTTACTGGCCCATACTTGCAGATATGCATCTTGATGCTATCGAGAAGGTCTCCTGCAATTTCAATGTATGAAATGGTTAGGAACTTATTAAAATATAGTAATATCATGATTTACTTGGTCGGTGGGGTAGAACAGATATAGTCGAACCAGTCCGTATATAGCTCTGCAACAGATTACCGAAATGACTTTAGCGGGTGGAGAGATTATCTGGCGATTTAACTATTACATATTCCAAAATATATAAGCCGAATTCATGGGGAAACGGTCTAGCTTAGGCCATCATGCACAGATTACCTGAGGGGATGTGAGAAATTTTTGGGGACAATCATCTTACTCTTGCACACCCTTGGTGGGCTACCAGGCCTGCAGAGAGCTCCTCTCAATTTGGTAAACTTGTCGTAGCTTGGCTGATGATTGTTGTACTGTTCCGGGAATTCTTGTCTGACAAACTCAACACATCCGCGTCGGAATCTCAATCAGCTACGGAAGTGGCGGCAAAATACCATATGTTCTGCTCGCCGTGTGGGGTGGTGCAAGAGGATGGTCTGCTCGAGAAGGTTTTGATAGATCAGACTGAAGCTGCTAGATTACCAAGGGTTATGTTGCGACCCATTCGTGGTAGCCGCCCATCCATGGATGGGGCAATTCCACGAATGGGTCAGAACAATTACCGTCAACAAGTATCGCCCACATTGCCAACTGGCGTTGCTTGCCGGCGAGGTTTTATCAACTGAAGTCCGGACATGGATTGATGGCGATGTACCTGAAGCAGATCGGAAAGAGGGAACATACGAAATGCTGGTGGTGTGGGCATGAGTATTAGTCTCGAGACCATTTGTTTAAATGGTGCAAAAGATGGAAATGGGAACATAAGAGGCTCTGGGTGGATGGCAAAGAGGGGGAAGAGGGGTTCGAAGGGGTTGAAAAGGTAATGAAAAAGCTGAATATTCAGTTGCTGATGTCTCTTGTTTTTGCAGAAGAAAAATGTATGCAGGCACTGTTGGATTTTATTTTCTATACAGATGTCAGCAGAGTTAGCAGAGTGGTAGAGGAGGTGGAGAATTCTGTTGAAATAGTGATGCTAGAGAAGCTTGATTGTATTCTATCTAAGAGGGCCACAAGGCCAATATATATGAAAGTGCAAGTACGGCTGAATGCCATCAGCCCGTGTC